>TARA_B100001057_G_scaffold93837_1_pt1 | contig 10532 bp, 7 predicted proteins | sample TARA_B100001057 | Tara Oceans TARA_B100001057 (sample SAMEA2621839) | marine metagenome | biome: marine biome (ENVO:00000447); feature: surface water layer (ENVO:00002042); material: "saline water (ENVO:00002010), including plankton (ENVO:xxxxxxxx)" | depth 5 m | reverse complement strand
GCGTGGCTGTAGCTAAAGCGATGTGTCCTCCCGCTGAGCCTCCCGAAGCAATGATTTTCTGGGGATCGATATTAAAGATACTGTGATTTTGTTTTAAAAAACGAAGGGCACTTCTTGCATCCTTGATGCATTCAACCGGACTTGCATTGTGTTGGCTGTCAACACGATATTCGAATAGAAAAGTAGTGAGTCCCCTTTGGGAGAAATATGAAGCTTGTCTTTGGAAATGATTATGGGAACCTCCTTTCCATCCTCCTCCAAAAAAGAAAGCTATGGTTCCAGTTGACTTATTGTTTTGTGATTCTGCCTCATACCAATGAACTTTTAAAGTATAACCCTCAATAATTTTAAAATCTATCACTTTTAGTGTTTTTTCCTTTACGAGCAATTGTGACCTCCCTGAGGAAAAGCATAAAAAGAAAAGTAAACTCAACTTTATTTTAAAAATCATTATTTTATTTATTTAGCGAGCGATACGAGGTGGAAATCAAAGTTTCTTTTCCTACCACCTCTCTAATTCTTGTGATCATATCTCCTTCGGGATTATCCAATCCTTCAACACCAATTGCGCCGTGAATGTCAAAAAAAAGTGCGTCATAAGGAAGATTTTTTTAGTTGATTCAGATTTTTTTTCATCAATAACTCATAAGCTTTGCGGGTAACAATTCCCCCCCGGCAAGGATTTGCCTCTGAGCGCAGGAAACCATTTTGGCCTTAGCCGATTCCTACTTTCGGGTTTCAAAAACGGATAATGCGCCATGATCTCAATGCCCTGCTGTATATAGAAAGTATCCTCGGTGGTCTGTACAGAAGAGAATGTACAGGATTATATAATCAGACCCAAAACAGGAATTCTCAGCAATAAATGCGATGATGTGGTATTGCAACTAAAAAGGGATAATATAAGAAGGCTGAAAAAAAGATTATAGGGGAATTTCATAGGATTAGAGTTTTAATGGTTTTTTAATATCGAATTACAATTTAAATAATAAAAACGATTTTAAAATCTTTAGACCATTAATCAGGCAAACTAAAGTTTTTATGGATCAATTCAACTTTAAAAAATATTACTTCATTTGGTGTTCCTTTTTCTTTCATTTTCATCTAAAAAAACCTTTCGTAATCTCAAGTGATTGGGGGTTGCCTCAACATATTCATCGGCTTGAATGTACTCTAATGCCTCTTCTAATGAAAATTTGATTGGTGGAGCAAGGCTTACTTTCTCATCACTTCCAGATGCCCTCACATTGGATAGTTTTTTGGTTTTGGTAACGTTGACGACCAAATCATCCATTCGGGTGTTTTCTCCAATGACTTGACCGGTATAAACTTCTTCGTTGGGTAAGACGAAAAATTTTCCTCTTTCTTGAAGTTTGTCTAATGCATAGGGTATGGCACTCCCCTTTTCCATGGAGATCAATGATCCGTTGATTCTACAGGGAATCTCACCTTTAAAGGGCTGAAATTCCATAAAACGATGATTCATTATGGCCTGTCCTGCAGTATTGGTAAGTAATTGATTTCTTAATCCGATAATCCCCCGAGATGGGATGATAAATTCACAAAGCATACGATCACCCTTATTTTCCAAACTGACCATTTCACCTTTTCTAAGGGTGACCATTTCGATGGCTTTACCGGACAAGTTTTCAGGTAAATCAATGGTTAGGGATTCTATGGGTTCAGATTTGACGCCATCTATATTTTTAATGATGACCTGCGGTTGACCTATCTGTAGTTCATAGCCTTCTCTGCGCATGGTTTCTATCAAAACAGAAAGGTGCATGACCCCACGACCAAAAACCAAAAATTTGTCTGCTGATTCTGTTGACTCAAGTCGCAAAGCCAAATTTTGTTCTAACTCTTTTTCCAGACGCTCTTTGATATGGCGAGAGGTAACAAACTTCCCGTCTTTTCCAAAAAAAGGCGAATCGTTGATGGTAAAAAGCATACTCATGGTAGGCTCATCGATGGCTATAGCAGGCAGTGCCTCTGGCTTAAGGGCGTCTGCAATGGTATCTCCAATATTAAAAGACTCCAATCCAAGGATGGCACAAATATCCCCTGCCTGGACTTGTTCGACTTTGCGCCTTCCCAGACCGTCAAATACATTGAGTTCCTTAATTCTGGACTTGGTAATCTCACCATTTCGATCTACCAAGCAGACATTCATATTGACTTTTAGTAACCCACGGTTTAGTCTTCCGATGGCTACCCTACCTGTATAAGGGGAATAATCAAGAGAAGTAATCAACATTTGTGTGTTTCCACTTTTGACCTTAGGAGAAGGAACATGTTCCAATACCATATCCAATAGAGGGGAAATAGAATCTGTGGGCGTTTTCCAATCTTGTCCCATCCAATTATTTTTGGCAGACCCATATACGACCGGGAAATCCAATTGCCACTCTTCTCCCCCCAGATCAAACATGAGATCAAAAACAGCCTCGTGAACTTCTTCCGGTCGGCAATTTTCTTTGTCTACCTTGTTAATGACAACCAGCGGTTTTAATTTTAAATCTAATGTCTTTTTCAATACAAATCGGGTTTGCGGCATCGGTCCTTCGAAAGCATCAACCAACAATATTGCCGCATCTGCCATATTGAGCACACGCTCTACTTCTCCACCAAAATCAGCGTGACCAGGGGTATCGATGATGTTGATTTTTACGCCTTTATAATTTACGGATACATTTTTTGATAAAATGGTAATTCCTCTTTCCCGTTCTAAGTCATTACTGTCCAAGATTAAATCTCCCTTGTTTTCATTGTCTCGAAATAACTCACAGTGAAACATGATTTTGTCTACCAGTGTTGTTTTTCCATGATCAACGTGGGCGATAATGGCAATATTTTTTATATCGGACATGAACTCAAATTAAAGAGCGCAAAGATAGTTTTATCTAATCATTTATGGCTCTATAACTTTATGAATTATAATATTAGCTCATATTGAAAAAACAATCAACGTTAATATTGATCACTAAATACACAGAGTTAAATAAAAAAATTAAATTTGTTTAAATTAAATAGTAGAGAACATATTGCCTTCAAAAATTCTAGTTACCGGAGGTCTAGGTTATATTGGCTCCCACACCAGCGTCGAGTTAATACAACAGGGATATGAAATCATCATCGTCGATGATCTTTCCAACAGTTCTACAGACGTATTGGAGGGCATTAAAAAGATCACAGGTATTTCACCTGAATTTATAAAACTCGATTTAAGGAATAAAAAAGGGGTCAACCGATTGTTTAAAGACCATCCTGATCTTAGCGGTATCATCCATTTTGCAGCCTTTAAGGCAGTGAGTGAGAGTATCAATCAGCCACTGGAATATTATGAAAACAATATAGGGTCTCTGATCCATTTGCTTCAAGCGATTGAAAGTAAAAGTAAAAAGTTTTCATTTATATTCAGTTCTTCATGTACAGTTTATGGCCAAGCAGATCAACTTCCCATCACTGAGCAAGCCCCCATCAAAAAAGCCGAATCTCCTTATGGAAACACTAAACAGATAGGAGAAGACATACTTTATGATAACACTCGTTCTAATTCACTTTTAAGAGTAATTTCATTGCGATACTTTAATCCGATTGGGGGGCATTCCAGCATTGAAATCGGAGAGTTACCCAAGGGAAAGCCACAGAATCTTGTACCGTTTATTACCCAAACTGCTGCAGGGATACACCAAAAACTCAATGTTTTTGGTGACGACTACCCCACCCTTGACGGAACCTGTGTTAGAGATTATATTCATGTTGTAGATTTGGCTAAAGCACATGTGGTTGGGCTCAAAAGAATGATGGCCGATGAGCAAAGTGAAAATTTTGAAGTTTTCAATTTGGGTACTGGAAAAGGCAAAAGTGTTATAGAATTAATCAAGACTTTCGAGAAAGTCTCCGGTATTACTCTAAACTATGAAATTGTTGACCGAAGGCCTGGTGATATTGTAGAGGCCTATTCTGATACAACCAAAGCGAATAAAATACTTGGATGGCAAGCAAAAAATGATCTGGAAAAGGCATTGAAAACTGCTTGGGAATGGGAAAAGAAAATACGTGATTTCTAACAAAATATCTCATTATGAATTCCAGTTTTGAATTTTTAGACTACCTAATTTTTGTTTTATATGCTCTCGTAATATTAAGTTTAGGATTATGGGTGTCAAGGAACAAAGAGGGTGAAGAGAAGAGTGCCGAAGATTACTTTTTGGCGGGCAAGTCACTGCCTTGGTGGGCGATTGGTGCTTCTTTGATTGCCGCCAATATCTCTGCCGAGCAATTCATAGGTATGTCGGGGTCTGGGTTTGCATTGGGTTTGGCAATTGCTTCCTATGAATGGATGGCAGCCATAACGCTCATCATTGTAGGAAAATACTTTCTTCCCATTTTTATTGAGAAAAAATTATACACCATTCCGGAGTTTGTCGAAAAGCGTTTTTCCTCTCAATTGAAAACCATCTTGGCCATCTTTTGGATTTCACTTTATGTGTTTGTCAACCTTGCCTCAGTAATGTACCTAGGTGGCCTGGCCTTGGAAACCATTATTGGAATAGATCTGGTTTATGCGGTATTGGGTTTGGCGCTTTTTGCGGCAGCTTATTCACTTTATGGAGGACTGACAGCGGTGGCTTGGACAGACATCATTCAGGTTGTTTTTCTGGTATTGGGAGGTTTTATAACTACATATTTGGCTCTGGATACTGTATCCAATGGGCAAGGTGTCTTTGAGGGTTTAAAATTCATTTACAATGCTGCTCCGGATCGTTTTGAAATGATTTTGGATAAAAGCAATCCTGAGTACAACAACTTGCCCGGTATCGGTGTGTTGGTGGGAGGACTTTGGGTCGCTAATCTTTATTATTGGGGATTCAACCAGTATATCATTCAACGTACCTTGGCCGCAAAATCGCTCAGAGAGTCTCAAAAGGGAATTTTGCTTGCAGCAGGACTTAAATTGATCATCCCATTGATTGTTGTGATTCCTGGAATTGCTGCTTATGTAATCGTCAATGATCCTGAAATTCTTGCCGGATTGGGTGAAAATGGAATGATGAATATCCCCACCGAGGGAAAGGCGGACAAGGCATACCCCTGGTTGATGCAGTTTTTACCCGTTGGTTTTAAAGGAGTAGCCTTTGCAGCTTTAGCAGCCGCTATTGTTTCCTCTCTGGCTTCTATGTTGAATTCTACCTCGACCATTTTTACAATGGACATTTACAAACAATTGATCGATAAAAATGCCGATGATAAAAAAACAGTAAAAGTAGGAAGGATCTCTGCTGCTGTGGCATTGATCATTGGTGCTACCATGGCGCCTCTTTTGGGAGGTATCGATCAGGCCTTTCAGTTTATACAAGAATATACAGGTATTGTAAGTCCCGGAATCTTGGCAGTTTTTGTTTTGGGATTGTTTTGGAAAAAAACTACCAATAGTGCAGCCATATGGGGTGCGCTGAGTTCTATTCCCATTGCTATGTTTCTCAAGGTAGGATCTAAAGGCTGGGTAAATGGAACAAGCCTTGAAGCTTTCTTCCCCGATCTCCCTTGGATGGATCAGATGGGGTTAACTGCCCTTTTGACCATGGCGGTAATTGTGGTTGTTAGTATCAGACAAAACAAGGGAGTAGAGGATTCAAAAGCGATTAATTTGCCCAAAGGTATTTTTAAGACCTCCCCCCTATTTAATATAGGAACTTTTGCTACCCTGATCATTTTGACCGTTATTTATTCTCTATTTTGGTAATTCTTTCGTCATGTTAATGTGACTCTAATCAAGTCTATGATCTTGTCATAGGACATCCAAAATTGATGCATGACTCTGGGAACAGCTATTCCTAGTTTAAAGATGCTGTGTAAAAGAATTTATCTTCATTTATAAACTTTACCTTAAATGTTGTTGAGGCTGCAGAGTCATTATATTTTTGGATATAAAAGGGATTAGGAATAATATGTGGTAATATTTCAGAATTGAATGGTTTAACTCACAAAGGGTTAGACTTAAAATTCCTCTTGGGTGAATAATGTTTGGCCTAAATAAAACAGACTCTCTGGGTTACGATCATCAATTTAGGCGGTTGACAAAACCTTTAGGATATATCTAATACTAAAAAAAATTAATTAAAGGTTATTCAACAACTTTGATTTCAACTTTTCTTTCGAATTCAACTCTTCTATTAGCAGCTCTGCCAGAAGCAGTTTTATTGTCAGCTGAGGGTCTGGTTTCCCCATAACCAACAGTATCTAGTCGAGAACCATCAATGCCCATCGCAATAAGTGCTTCTTTCACGCTGTTGGCTCTTTTTTCAGAGAGCGTTTGATTGTATGCCATACTACCATCACTGGAAGCGTGACCTTCAATTATTACCCTAGAATTGGGATAGGAAGTGAGCAAATCTGTAAGCTCTTTCAACTTAGCATTTGAGTCATCAGTAACTACAGCACTGTTAACAATAAATAACAAAGTTGAATTTTCACCTTGAAGGAAAGAAACTAATTTTTCTGGAACTTCAGGGCAACCGTTGTTTGCAGCATCACCAGCTTCATCTGGGCAAACATCGTCTTTGTCAGCTACACCGTCTCCATCACGATCATCATGAGGACAACCGTTGTTTGTAGCTTCTCCGGCTTGTTCTGGACATTTGTCAACATTGTCAGCTACACCGTCTCCATCGGTATCAGGGCAACCATTCATCTCAGCTGAACCAGCAGCATCAGGGCAAGCATCATCTTTATCGGCAATACCATCGCCATCGGCGTCAGGGCACCCGTTTAACTCTGCAGTTCCTGCTTCTTCTGGACAACCATCTTTGTTGTCTGGAATACCATCACCATCGGTATCAGGACATCCATCAAATTCTCTGAGACCGGGTACCTCTGGACAAACATCTTTTTTGTCAGAAACACCATCTTTATCAGTGTCTTGTGCACCAAAAACGTAGCTAAACCCGACTACATGTTGAAGGTGATTATAACTTCCTTTCTCGCTTGAAGATCTGTAGGAAGTACTTGCATTTACGTTCCAATTGTCGGAAATGGAAAAACTCACACCAGCTCCACCAAGATAGGTTCTACCCGATCCACTTGATGGAAACAAACCTTCTGAATCAGCATTTTTTTGAAAGTTAGAAAGACCGTATCCAGCAAATAAATAAGGAAAAATATCTCCCTCAGAAATGTTATACTTGATTATTCCTTCAATGGCAGTGTAATCGATATCAGAATTATCAATTTCTAAGGAATTTAAGCTGTACTGTGCACCGATAGAAAATCCTCCGGCAATATATCTTGAAAGACTTAATGAAGGAATTCCTAGACTCATTCCTGCATCAACTGAATCGTCTTGAACACTGACTAAATTGGCCCCAAGGTTTACTGCCCAAGGACTATCAGACGTTTGGGCGTTGGCTACAAAAATCGAAGCCAAGCTAAATATCATAATGGTATGTAATTTTTTCATTTTTGAAATTTTCACAAATTTAATAAATAATTGTTAACTTTTTGAATTAAAACTTAATATATAGTTCAAACTTATACATCACATATCATAATCGCATTCTCAAGGGATTGCATTGGCTGTTTATTTTTTGGTATAAACTCTTGGGCAACAAAACCTTTGAAGCCTGAATCAACAATTGCCTTCATAATTGCTGGATAAAATAATTCTTGACTTTGGTCGATCTCATTTCTTCCGGGAACCCCTGCGGTGTGATAATGTCCAATAAATTGATGGTTTTCATTAATGGTTCTTATTATGTCACCTTCATTGATTTGCATGTGGTAAATGTCGTAGAGTAATTTGAAATTACTGGAACCGACTCTTCGGCATAACTCAAATCCCCATGATGAATTGTCACACATGTAATCTTTATGATCTACTTTAGAATTGAGTAATTCCATCTGAATAATTACTCCTTTTTTTTCTGCGCGACCCATAATTTTCTTAAGCCCCTCTGTACAATTGTCCATTCCAGTTTCATCATCTATAGCCCTTCTATTTCCGGAAAAGCATATCAAATTTGTATATCCTGCAGCAGCTACCAGATCAATGTGTTTGAGATAGCTGTCCACCAAGATCGCGTGATATTGTTTGTCGTTCCAACCTTCTGTAAGACTGATTTCAGCCCCGTTGCACATGGAGGAAGTCAAACCGTGTTTTTTTAAAACAGGCCATTGGTCAGGCCCTATCAGGTCAATGCCTGTTATTCCTATTGATTTGACCCCTGAAGCAAATTCCTCTAAGGATATTTGACTGTAGCACCATTTACATACTGAGTGGTTTATGTTTCCTTTCATATTGATTTGATTAAAGTCATAAGTTTTTTTTGAATCGTATAATTTGAATTGATCGATCATGGGCAAGCCCAATGAGGTGAGTGTCATTTGTTTTAGTACTTTCCTTCTATTGGTGTTGGATTTTTTTTTCATGGAATTATCTCACTTTACTTCTGATGACTATACTGTGCAGTAATTTATTTGACAATCTCTTTAAATATACTCCCAATCTTTCTTTCCCACCAAAAGAAACCTCCCATTTTTTTTGCTCCACCGATCGAAACATTTTTTGGGCAAAATCTTCTACTTTCATTCCTTTTCTTGTGGCAAGGTCATCCACACCCAATACAGATCCATCGCCCCTTAGGGAATTCATTGCAATGGGAGTCCTGACAAAGCCCGGACAAATCATGGTCACATAGATATTGTCTTTTTGATGTTCCATTCTCATCACATCAAAAAAACCATGTAAGGCGTGTTTGGCAGCAGCATAGCCCGACCGAAAAGGAGATCCATATTTCCCCATAACACTACTAACTACAACATAATGTCCACCCCCTTGTTTTATAAAAAAAGGGAGCAATGCCCTACTCAGTGCAACAGTTCCCAAATAATCAATTTCAATTAATTTTTTAAAAACATCGAATTGGGTATCAGCGATCAACGACCTTTGACTTACTCCCGCATTGTTGATTAAAACATCAATCGTTCCAAAAAAATCAAAAGCTTTTTGAACCTCAACAGCAGCCTTATCAAAATCGTTAAGGTCGATGGGTAAAATTTTGACATTTTCAGAAATTGGGCATTCAGATTTCACCTTCTCTAAATCAGAGACTCTCCTTGAGGACAAAATCAGTTTTGTCCCTTTCTCGGCATATATTTTTGCCAATGCTGCCCCTATTCCCGATGAAGCTCCGGTAATCCAAACTACTTTTTCACCTTTCTTCATCAGATATTTTTTGGTACCACGCATTGACTCTAGCGACGGCATTTTCTTCAATATCCTTCCAAAACAAATTAATATCAGCAAAGTGATAATTTTGAATCAAAGAAAGAAAGAATCGGCCCGGGATTTGAGGAAGAGTCGTCCACAGTAACCCATCGGTCACTTTAACTTGAAGGCTTCGTGGGTAAATTATTAAATCCTCACTTAAAACCCCTTTGTGGTCACTTACTTTTGAAATCCTTTGAGTATCCCAACTGATGGGATTGGTCGTGACGCCTCCCTGATACCAATTCGCGTAATTTTTGGGAAGCTTATCCATCTTATAGGCATTCCAACTTACAAATCCACCCACAGCGGTAGGGCTCTCCAGAGGGTGAATGGACTCAAATTGATCGGGTAAAATTCGTGTACCAATTAGATAGGCCGCTACCAACTGATTTTGCAAAGGCTTTTGGTCAAAAAATTCTTTGATCAATCTTTTGGCGTGCATACTACCCTGACTGTGAGAAGCGATGATGATGGGTTTGCCTTTATTGAAATGTTTTAAATAATACTGAAAAGCATTTTTTAAATCCTGATATGCGATTTCCCAAGCAGGCTCTCCGGCTTTGCTGTATGGCTTTACAAAAATTCTGTAATGCGCTTGACGATAAAAGGGCGCATACAAATCACCCGCACTGAGCCATGCAGAGGCCTGATATTTTAGAGCCGTTTGAAAAACACCTTGTCGAATTGAAGAAGTCCAGACATCTGCGTTCCAATCTTTGATTTTTTTGTCGGTTAAAAGGGTGGGATAAATGTAAAAAACATCGGCTTTTTTTTCATTTTTTATTTTGTCAAAGTTCTGTAACACCAAGGGATATTTTCCGGGAAGTACTGCCCAGCTTTTGGATTCTGCGTAGTTTGGTCTTGCAGGAAGGTTTTTTTCGTCAAAATCGATGCTTTGGTATGCCACTTTACAGGCGGTTGTCCATAATAAGACTAAGATCAGCAAGAAGACTTTCAAAGAGGAAATTTTCATTGATTTAATGAGCACTATTTAAGCCTATAAGTCGCTAAAGTTAGTTTATTTACTACAATTTATTAGATTAAACATTTAGATCGAAACACATGAATAGAGCATTTTTTCCTTTTTTAATCATTATCCTGATTGGCATTATAGGTTGTAAGGAAGTTACCGTTGAAAAAATTAAAATCAATCTAAACACTAAAAGCAATAGCAAAACATCTGGTGAAGTTACGCTTACCGAAAAAGATAGACTGGTAACGCTAGAGGCCCATATATTTGGATTGGAACCTGGAACCATGC
>TARA_B100001057_G_scaffold310898_1_pt1 | contig 10535 bp, 11 predicted proteins | sample TARA_B100001057 | Tara Oceans TARA_B100001057 (sample SAMEA2621839) | marine metagenome | biome: marine biome (ENVO:00000447); feature: surface water layer (ENVO:00002042); material: "saline water (ENVO:00002010), including plankton (ENVO:xxxxxxxx)" | depth 5 m | reverse complement strand
AATCAACATGCAGAGTCATATAGAAAAATAAGAAATACTTTTAGGTTTATTTTAGGAAATATTCAGGATAACTTTCAAAAAGTAGATCTTGAAAATTTAGATATTAAAAAACTGCCAGAGCTTGAAAGATATATTTTACACAAAGTTTTTGTTTTAGACTTAAATTATAAAGCAAACTTAAAAAATTATAATTTTCATAAATTGTACAAAGAGCTTTTAAATTTTTGTACATTGGATTTATCATCTTTTTATTTTGATATCAGAAAAGATGTACTTTACTGCGACAGCATTAAATCGCAAAAAAGAAAAAATTGTATAATAGTTTTAAATATACTATTAGATTGCTTATTAAAATGGTTTGCGCCAATATTAGTTTTCACCACTGAAGAAATTTATAATTTGATAGAAAAATCACAAACAAGTATTCATGAAACAAGATTTGCAAAACTAAAACCTGAATTTCAAGACAATGTTTTAGCAGATAAATGGAAAAATCTATATAAAATCAAACAAGAAGCAAACATTGCCATAGAAGAAAAAAGATCAATTAAAGAGATAGGTTCTAGTTTAGAGGCCGAAATTGAAATACATACAAGCGATGAAAATCATAAGCTTTTGGAAAAATTAGACCTAACAGAATATTTTATAACCTCTAAAGCAAAACTTTTAAAAAATTCTGATAATAAGAAGGAAACAATTATCAAGGTAAAAAAAATGAGTGGAGAAAAATGTCCTAGATGTTGGAAAATAGTAGAATCAAAATGTGCCAGGTGTGCGGAATTTTTATAAAATAAAAACTTAATACAAAGAATCTTAATGAAACTAATCAAGCAAAATTATTTATTTTTTATGCTAATATTATTTTTATTCTTAGTTGATAGGTTCACAAAAGTTGGAGTTTTGAATATCTTAGAAGATAAAAATTATTTATTCATAAATGAATATTTTAATTTAAATTTAGTCTTTAATACGGGTATCGGATTTGGTTTTTTGAGCCTAAATGATGGAATTTATTATAATATGTTATCAATTTTTATTTTTGCCATAATATTAGTTTTATTATTTTTTATGTTTAAATCTGAAAGAAATGAGAAAATATTTTATTCATTTATTATTGGAGGTGCGATCGGAAACTTATACGATAGGATTATTTTTAAAGCAGTGCCAGATTTTATAGATTTTCATTTTAAAGAATTTCATTGGTTCACTTTTAATATTGCAGATATTTTTATATCATTAGGTATTATATTCATGATATTAAATGAGTTAATGTATAAAAATAAAAAAAATGAGAATTAAATTTATAGTTTTATTCTTTCTTTTAACATCATGCGGCTCTATGGGAGAGGCTGGCAAAGCTTTAAGAAATGAAAAAACACGAACAACAGATGAATTTTTAATCGAAAAGAGAGGACCTTTATCGCTTCCACCTAAAATGGGAGAGTTACCCAAACCAAAATCTAGCAATGAAGTTAAAAAAGATAGCAGCAATATTTTAAAAAATGATGGCAAGGGCGAGAATCCTGAAAAAAAATCAGAACTTGAAAATATTTTTTTAGAAGAAATTAGAAAAAATTAATGTCAATTAAACATAATATTTTATTCGAAGATTACATTCCAACTGACAAATATAAAGTTTCAAATAATCCTAATAGCAAATTATATAATAATTTAATCAAAAAGATAAAAGAAAACGTCAATACAAAAAAAAATGTATTTTATTCATTTTCAAAAGACTTTAAATTAAACTTCAATTTAGCAGAATTAAAAAATTTTAAAAAATTTAAAAGAATTATTATAATTGGTTTGGGTGGATCAATTTTAGGAGCTCAAGCAATTAGTTATTTTTTAAAAAAAAATTCAAAAAAAGAATTTATTTTTATAAATAACCTTGATGTTGATCAATTAAATAAATTAAACAAAAAAAAAAATTTAAAAGATTCGCTATTTGTTATAATTTCTAAATCAGGAAATACTATTGAGGTTTTATCTATAATTAATTCTTTAAAAGATAAAGCTATTTTTAATAAAAAAAACTCCTTAGTTATTACAGAAAATAAAAAAAGTCACCTAATTTCTTTTGCAATGAAATTTAAGATAAAAATTATTTTTCATAGGAGCTATATTGGAGGTAGATATTCTATTTTTTCAGAAACAGCATTGGTTCCCTGTTATCTAATGGGCACAAATATATTTAAACTGAAAAAAAATATTTTAAATTTCTTAAATAAAAAAAAGTCTTCATTAGTAAAAAATTTAATTAATTTATCAAAAGTATATAATTCAAAAAAAATTAATTCATTAATTTTGTTAAACTATTGTCAGGGGTTAGAATATTTTTTGTTATGGTGCCAACAATTAATTGCCGAGAGCCTAGGTAAGAAAGGAAAGGGAATAGTACCTTTTATTTCTGTGGGACCACGTGATCATCATAGCTTACTTCAGCTTTATCTAGACGGACCTAAAGACAATTTTTTTTATATTTTTTCGTTAAAGGAGAGAAAAAAAACAAAAAAAAGAAAAGGTTTGTTTATTGAGTCGCTAAACAATAATGATATGTACGATGTAATAGAAAATCAAAAAAATGCGATGATTTCATTATTTAAAGAAAAAAAAATACCTTTTTTATCAATTGAAATAAAAAAAAGAGATGAAGAAACTATTGGTGAGTTATTTTCTTATTTTATTTTAGAAACAGTATTAATTGCTGAAAATTTAAAAATTAACCCTTTTAATCAACCTGCTGTAGAACAATTAAAAATATTGACTAAAAATAATTTATTTAAAAAGAACCAAAAATAATTCTTGATCTGCCATAATCTTTTACCAGATCTATTTTTAAAATTTTTTCCAACTCTTCTTCATATTTTTTTTCTCGATGAATAATTACTTTATGATTTTTACTAAATATTTTTTTTTCTTTAATAAGATAAATAATTTTTAAATATGAAATATTTTGATAAGGAGGATCTAAAAAAAATAAATCAAATTTCTCCTCAATATTTAGTTTTTCTATATAATATTTAATATCTTCAGATATGAGTTGTGCCCTATTTGTGACTTTTAACTCATTAATATTTTTCTTAAGGATTGAATATGCTAAAGGATCTTTTTCAATAAAAATAACTTTGCCTGCATTTCTAGATAAACACTCAATCCCAAACGAACCAACTCCTGAATATAAATCTAAAATATTACAATTATCCAAATTAAATTTTATATTTTTCCCGTGAGTAAGAATATTAAAAATATTTTCTTTAACGTAGTCTCTGAGCGGTCGTGTAGTTGATGAATTAGTAAAAGATATTTTTTTTCCTTTAAACTTACCACTTATTACTCTCATAATTATTGTATTACTCTCCAACCAATATCTTTTCTATAAAAACCATCTTTCCAATTAATCTTTTTAATTAATTTAATAATTTCTTTTCTGATTTGAGTGAAGTTTTTTCCCTTACTTACAATATTTAAAACTCTCCCTCCAGCTGAAAAAATATTTCCATTAATTTCTTTTGTTCCTGCATGATAAATAAACAAATTTTTTTTATCCCTGATGCCTTTTATTTTAATAATACTTCCATTTTTGTAGTTCCCAGGGTAACCTTTAGAACATAAAACAATTGTCATACACTTATTATTTTCCCATGAAAGTTTTAATTTATCTAATTTATTTTTTAAAGAAAAATTAATTATTTTAAGTAAATCGGTTTTGAGTCTCGGTATAATAACTTGACACTCAGGATCTCCCATTCTGACGTTGTACTCAATTAAATATGGATCTTTATTTTTGATCATTAACCCCACATAGAGAAAGCCTCTGTAAAATTGTTTATGATCTTTTAAAGCTTTTAAAGTTGGTTTTACAATTCTATCTATAATTTTTTTTTTTAATTCATTATTTATAATTGGTGCAGGAGAATATGCACCCATACCTCCTGTATTAGGTCCCTTTTCTTTTTCGTAAACTTTTTTGTGATCTTGAGCAGTCCCAAAATGAATAAAACTATTCTTATCTACAATTAAGAAGTAGCTTGCTTCCTCTCCCTCTAAAAATTCCTCTAATACCACTTTATTTGAACTTTTAAACTTACCTTTAAATATTTGTTTAGAGATTTCGAAAGCATTTTTTTTTGTTTTACATATTGTAACACCTTTACCAGCCGCTAAACCATCTGCTTTAACAACTATAGGTAAATTAAATTTATTAATTGAATGTTTAAAATCTTCTTTATTTTTACAAATTTTAAAATTAGCAGTAGGTATGTTATATTTTTTGCATATTAATTTCATAAACGCCTTTGAACCTTCAAGTTGAGAGGCAAATCTATTGGGGCCAAAAACTTTAATTTTATTTTTTTCAAGAAAATTTACTATACCTTTTACTAAAGGCTCTTCGGGACCAACAATTACTAATTCAATCTTATAATATCTTAGAGTTTTGAGTAATAATTTGAAGTTAAGAAAATCAATGTTCAAATTAGTTGCTATTTTTGCTGTTCCAGCGTTACCAGGTATACAAAAGATATGATCTATTTTTTTTGACTCTTTTAACTTTCTACTTAATGCATCTTCACGACCGCCGCTACCAATTAAAGCAATATTCATATTAAAAGATTTGTTATATATTACTTAAATTATGAGCAAAATAAAAGCAAAGTTAAAATATTTAGCTAACACTTTTGAAGTTATCGAAAGTGGTGACTACGTGGAGTGCGCTGTTTCAAAAAAAAAAATTCCACTTGATAGCTTGAATTACTGGAACGTAGAACTTCAAGAAGCATATTTTTCTCCAATAGAAGTGAAGCAAAGATTTGAAAAATTGAATGATTAAGCTATTAAAGTTATTTCCATCTATTATGAGTTAAAATCCACTGACTAGGATCCCTTAATATAAGTTTTTCAATAGTCTCATTAATTTTTTTTGTCATAAATTCTTTATTTTCTTTTGAGATTTCTGAAATTTTTAGTGGGTCCAATATTTCCATATCAAATCTATCTTCAAGATTTCTTGAAATATAAATGGGTACTATATCACAATTAAAACGAGAGGATAATTGTGCGGGCAAAGTTGTCGTATAAGCGTTACTATTAAAAAAGTTAACTTTTGACCCTTCACTGACTCTTTGGTCAACCATTAAAGCAATACTGTAACCTTTTTTCATATATCCAAGAGCTTCCTTAACTCCATTTAAACCTTTTTTAATTTGATTTTTACACACAAAATTTTTTCTAAGATATTCCATAAAAGGATTCAAAAATATATTGTTAAGAGGTCTATAAATTGTTGCAAGTTTAATTTTAGCTTTTGTAAGTTCCATGGACATTAATTCAAAGTTAGCAAAATGCCCAGATATAAAAATTACTGGTTTATTTTTTTTTAGTATTTCTTCTATAACTTTTTTATTTTTTATTTTGATATGATTGGATTTTTTATTAAATGAGTTAAGATGGACATATTCTATAAATGTTTTTCCGTAGTTGGACCACATTTGATTTATTATAAATTCTTTTTCAATAATACTCGCATTAGGTTTAATTTTTTCTAAATTTTTAAAGATAACTTTTTTAGATTTAAATAAATTTCCAAACTTTATAAAAATAAATGAAAACAGTATTCTGCTTAACCTTAAGCCAATAATTTTTGAAATAAAGAAAAAGAAATAAATTAGTAATGATTGAAAAAAATAAAAAAATTTTTTTATCATAAATTTTTTAATATTTCTTGTTTAAAACTTTTGTATTTATTAATTTTTAAATTAACTGGAACATAATCAATACTTTTAATACCGAATTTTTTTATTCTAAAATAATCCTTTTCGGTTGTGACTGGTTTTAAATTTTTTTTCTTAGCTCGTAAAATTATCCTTTTTATTTCATTCTTAGTATAATTATAATGATCTGGAAAAGAAATTTTATCTTTTACATTTAATTTATAACTTTTCAATAAATTGAAAAAGTTTTCTGGACTTCCAATACCTGCAAATGCTAACAATTTTTTTCTTTTATATTTTTTAATTTTTTTTAATTCGTATATTGATTGATAAATTTTAATATTATTTGAAATTAATTTCAATTTTTTTTCAAATCCAATGTTTCTTTTTCCATTTATAACAACCATTTGACAATCTTTAATTTTTTTTAATTTATCTCTAAGAGGTCCTGCCGGAAGTAGTAACCCGTTACCTACTAAGTCTAGACTATTAAAACAAATTATATTGAAATTTTTTTTAATAGAAAGATCTTGGAAACCATCATCCATTACAATAACATTATTTTTTTTTTTTATAGCTTTTGAAATTGATAACTTTCTTTTTTTGTCTGAAAAAAACTGTTTTACCTTATTTCTGGTAAGATAAATTTCATCAAAGTGAGAGGAATAATATTTTCTCACAATTGCTGGTTTATACCTTTTCTTTTTAAGCATATTGTAAATATTAACGCTTAGAGGAGTTTTGCCAGTCCCTCCAATATAGATATTTCCTACACAAATTATTGGGATATTGAATTTACTTCCTGTTATTAAAAATGATTTAAAACTATTAAACAATACAGTGACTAAAGAGAACGGTAATAATAAAATTGAGATAAGATTTATATCTTTCCAAAAATTTGGTTTTTTAAATTTCATTTTTTAATTTTAAAATTTCTTCCTTAGTTAAAGCTAATATTTTGTCTCCGTAATAATTAAGTTCTTCAACATTTTTTTTATTTAAATTGTTATTATTGTTAAAATCTTTGAATAAATTCTTAGACAATTCAATCTCATCAATTATTTCATGAGCAATTTCTTTCTCATTTAAAAGTTTATATATTTCTTTAAAGTTTGAAACGTATGGACCATGATAGATTTTACATCCACATTTAGCAGGTTCAATAGGATTTTGACCACCAACTTTAATAAGTTTTTTTAAAAATGATTTTCCCATAAAGATACTTTTACAATTATAAAAATATTTAGTCATTTCTCCTATGGAATTAATTACTAATATTTCTGAATTTTTTGATATATCATTATAATTATCAATAATCTGACATTTTAATTTATACTTATTACAATATTCATAAATTTCTTTTGATCTTATAATATGACGAGGGATAATAATTGTAATTATATTCATGCCCTTTTTTTTTAATATAGTATGTGTTTTTAAAATTATCTCTTCTTCCCCAGGGTGGGTGCTAGCTGCACACCAAATGTAAAAATCATTAAAAAAGGATTTTAAATTATTATCAGTTTTTTCATTATTCACTTTTGAGCAAAATTTTAAGTTACCTATGAACTTTACATTTTTGGCACCTAGAGATTTTAAATTCTTTTCTGACTCTATACTAGAGGATAAACACAAATCATATAAGTTAAATAATTTCTTTGATAAATTTGGAAACATTTTCCAACGCTTGAACGTTTTCATTGTAATTCTTCCATTGAGTAAAATGAGAGGTATTTTTCTTTTTGATATTTCCATTAGATAGTTTGGCCAAACTTCAGAGTCAATAAATATTACTAATTCTGGTTTCCAATGATCTAAAAATTTTTCTACTAAGATCTGAATATCCAATGGAAAAAAACGGTGCTGGAAATTGCTTTGACTTAATTTTTTTTTTTCAATAAGTTGACTAGAACTTAAAGTAGTAGAAGTTAGTAAAATAAATATTTTTTCATCTTTTTTAATCAATTCTTTAATTAACGGTAAAGCACTATTAGTTTCTCCTATACTAGCGGCATGTATCCAATAAACTTTTTTATTTTTTGGAAAGTAGCTCTCACTGATAGATATTTTTTCTTTAAATCTGAATTTATCTTCTTTATTTGTAAACCTTCTTAAATAAGTTATTGCAATGAAAACTGGAAATAAAAAAAAAGTTAAAAATCTATAAATGAAAAGCATAAATTTTTATTTTAATTGTTTTTCATATAACAACTTATAATAATCACATTTTTTGATTAGTTCTTCATGAGTTCCAGAGTCTATCAAAACACCTTTTTTAACTACAAATATCTTATCAGCATTATGTATCGTTGATAATCTATGAGCAATTACTAGAGTAGTTTTATTTTTAGTTAAATTTTTTATAGCACTTTGTACTACTTCCTCTGACTCTGCATCTAGAGACGATGTTGCTTCATCTAAAAGTATAATAGGAGACTTCTTAAGAATTGCTCTTGCAATTGAAAGCCTTTGCTTTTGACCTCCAGAAAGCCTAGTTCCATTTTCACCTATTAAAGTTTCATGTTTTTGAGGTAAATCTCGTATAAATTCGTCTGCAGCAGCAAATTTACATGAGTCTAAAAACTCTTCCTCAGAAGCTTCTTTATTAGCATATAAAATATTTTCCTTCACAGAGCTATCAAAGAGAATTACATCTTGGCTGACTAGTGATATAGTTTTTCTAAGTGAATTTAAGTTTACAGACCTAATATTTTGTTCATCTATATAAATTTTACCATTTTGAGGATCATAGAATCTAGGTAGTAAATTAATAATAGTGCTTTTTCCTGCACCACTATGACCAACAAATGCGGCCATGCTTCCACCTCTAATATCTAAGTTTATATCATTTATTGCTTTGTCATTTGAATTTTCATATTTAAAACTCACATTGAAAAATTTAATATTACCTTCTAGAGGTTTAAGATCTGGAAGATTTTTGTCATTATTAATTTTTATCGGCTGATCAATAACATTGTAGATTCTTTTGGCACCAGCTGCACCAGAAAATACTATCATATTAATTGTAGCTAACGACCTTATAGGTTGGTAAGCTAGCATCATAGCAGCTAAAAAAGAAAAAAATTGATTTACTTGTAACTCTCCAGATGAAATCAAAGATCCAGAAAAGAATATAAATCCAGCAATCATAAAGCCCGTCAATATTTCCATTAAAGGAGTTGCTCTAACAATTATTGAAGAAATCTTCGCACCTTTATTAACCATTTGAAAAATAATATCTTTTGTTTTTTTATACTCTGCATCTTCTTTTTGGTAGATTCTAATCATTTTTGATGCCTTTAAAATTTCTGATAAATGAGCAGTTAGTTTCCCAGAAATTTCTCCTGCTTCAGAAACTGCTTTACCTATTCTTTTGCCTAAAGACTTAGCTAGTCCAGCGGCTAAAGGCATCATTATTAAAGCGAATAAAGTGAGTTTCCAATTTTGATAAAGCATAACACCAATCAAAGCAATTAAAGTCATAGAGTCCTTCATTGAATTAAGTATACCTGTGCTACATAAAGAATTCACTTGGGATGCATCAAAACTAATATTTGAAATAAATTTTCCGGAGTGTTTTTTTTCAATAGTAGCAATGTCTGTGCTTAAAATATATCTAGCAACTTTTGTTTGAAGTTCACCTGATATTTCCTGACCAGTTTTTATAAGCAATATTCTAGCAAAATATAAGCAAATACCTTTAGAAGAAAACGCTATTACAATTGCCAGAGGTATAACCCAAGCATAAGTCTGATTATTTTCAATAAATATTTTTTTTACAGCAGGATCGAGTAACCAGGCAATAGCCGAAGTGCTTAGAGAGACAATTAAAGATAAGAACAATGATAAAAAAATTCTGTTTTGGTATCTATTTACATGATCCTTATAAAGTCTCTTTAATATTATCTTTATTTCTTCAAATTTCATTTATAAAGAGAAAGTTAAGAATGTTAAAAACAAATAAAGCCCTGAAAAATTATTTATTTTAAATGCAAGTAGGCAAGTTTTAGGTCTGCGTTTATCAAAAATAAATACTTGATAAAGCAACGTCATAATTAATGCTGTGAAAGGAATTAAGAAATATAAAGTTTCCATTTTATGTAAAAAAAAAACAAAAAATATAATTAGACTTACTGAATAACATAATAAAACAAATTTTTTTAACATGGATTTAAATTTAATTGATGTTGATTTTACCCCTATTATTTCATCGTCTACAATATCTTGAACTCCGTAAATTGTGTCATAACCCAATGTCCAAAATATGGCCGCCAGGTAAACAATGAATATATCAAGTGCTAGATAATTAGTAATAGATGCCCACGCCATTACTATTCCCCAATTAAATGTTAAACCTAAAAAAAGTTGAGGCCAATAGGTTATTCTTTTCATAAAAGGATAAGAAAAAGCAAAAGTCATTGACGCTAATCCCAGAACAATTGTTAAAAAATTAAATTGGATTAAAATTAAAAAAGCCAAGCCGCAAAGTCCGACAACATATAAAAGAGCTTGTTTAACTGAAATTAAATTAGCTGCTAAAGGTCTATTTTTAGTTCTCTTTACTTTTTTATCTAATTTTCTATCAACTATATCATTTACAATACATCCTGCACTTCGCATAAGAACTGCACCTAAAAAAAATAAAATTAGATAAGATAAAAAGGTTTCAATATTTTTATTAAAGGAATATGCGTATGCCAAACCCCAACTACAGGGCCAAAACAATAGTAAATAACCTATTGGTCTATTTAATCTTGTTAGATTAGAGAATATTTTCAAATTGTTCATTTAAATATGACTTGTAAATACCAAACGTAATATACA
>TARA_B100001057_G_scaffold178450_1_pt1 | contig 10544 bp, 19 predicted proteins | sample TARA_B100001057 | Tara Oceans TARA_B100001057 (sample SAMEA2621839) | marine metagenome | biome: marine biome (ENVO:00000447); feature: surface water layer (ENVO:00002042); material: "saline water (ENVO:00002010), including plankton (ENVO:xxxxxxxx)" | depth 5 m | reverse complement strand
TACCACCTTCGCATAATCTGAGTACTCTTGTTCTTCAACAACTACTGTGTAAGGAACACCCATTTCTTCTAATGCTTTTATTGTAAGCCTTGTATCTGCCCTACCTTTAGAGGGAATATATATTGGATATTTATTTTTAACTACCAAAAGCCTTATCCTTAATTACATTCTTTTCTATCTTAGGGTACCAAATGTATTTTGTTTTATCTGTGTAATCTTGTTTGATTAACTGAAAGAACTTATCCATAGATTCTTTATTAACAAAATTTATAGTTAGTGATTTATAAGGCGATTGGTCTTCATGGTCAAAACTAGGCATATCATGCCAATGTTCTTCTGTATCTAGCCATTGTCTTGAATTATGGTCTGGTTGAAATACTATTGTTTCTAACTCTTGTTGTTCAAAACCTAAATCGTCAAGGTCAAAACCAATGTCGTTAAGTAAATCCATTTCAAATTTAAGTAATTCGTAATCCCAAGTGCTATCTTCTGATAGTCTGTTATCTGCTATTCTATATGCCTTAACTGCATCTTCTTTCATATCATGAGCAACATGAACAGGTACTTTTTTCATTTTAAGATGTTCTGCACCTAATAATCTTGTATGACCAACAATAACTACATAGTCTTTATCAACAACAATGGGTTGTCTCCAACCATATTTCTCTAGCGATTTAGCTATCTTTTCTCCGTTTTGATTTTTACGAGGGTTTTTCTCATATGGTTTAATTTTATTAATATCAATCATTTCAATTTTCATCTAATTACTCCCAAAATCTTTATAACACCTTGTATTTATTGTATAATCTGATGGCATTTCAAATGCATCAAGAATACTCTTTTCAACATATTTTTCATAAGCATCAATGTTATACTTACAAGCATATAGTGTTGAATATTTTATTTCAGCCTCATGCATTCCACATAATGTTTCTCCACCATCATAACGACTACCTTCAATCCAAACTATGCAAGTTAAGACAACCATAGAAAACATAATTAAAACCTAAAATAAATTGTATTGTTCTTTTTCATCTATCTTTATATCTACGTTTTTACTATTTCTTAGTTTATAAACATCTGCCAAAGTTAATTCATTTGCCTTTAATCTTTCATAAAGTTTTAAATCAATCACTTTTACTTCGGACATCAATGCTTCGTATGCATCGTCCATAACTTCTTGTTGCTCTGGTGTTAAACCATTGTCTAAAAAATCAATTGTAGTTGTCATTTTGATGCTCCGTATGTCCTCTTATTTCTTTAAGATATTTTGCTAAATCTAAATATTTTTCATAATCCATCGGAAATAATATTAATGGTGTATCATCGCCCATAAGTTCTTCATCAACATATTTTTCAAACCATTCAATTGCCTTTTCTTGGTCTAACTTTTCATTTCTCATTACAATATCAATACATTTGTTTCTGTCATAAATTGCTATAAATGTTTTTAAATTTTTTTCTGTAAAGCCTATAAAAGCATTTTCAAATCCCTCTAATGTAAGCATGTCATTCTTGCTCATAACATCTTGTTTTATAATTAAAATAAAACTCTCTTATACCTATTTCGCCATAAACACCTTGTTCTCTTATCTTCTTTGTTATTACTTTTGTTTTGTTGTTTTCAAAATCTCTATGTATAACCAAACCAACATCAGCCATATTTGCCCAATGTGCTGAACCACTAACTTGATATAGGTCTGGTGGTGGTATAACTCCTGCATCATTTCTGTGTAATTTATGAGGGTGTGCAACCATACAAATCCATAAATCGTGGTTTCTACCAAACTGTTGGCATTTGGCTATTACATCTCTTATATGTTCATCTTCTCTTTTGTGTGCATCTCTATTTGAACTTACTTGATTGAATGGGTCTATTACCAATCCCTTAATACCAAATCTTTGTTTAGATGCCTTTGCCTTTTGAAGTATATAATCTATCGTTGGTATATCATCTTTTGCTTCAAGAAATTTAAAATGTGTATTTAAAAAATCTAAGCCACTATTTAATTGTTCTTGGCTTATTCTTTCGTAAACACCAATATCAAAAGGTTTTCTGCATCTTTTCTCTAATAATCTTCGTATATGATTAGGTGTAGAATGCTCTGGTGAATATATTAAAAACCTCCAATGCTCTTTTTCTGCAAGATTAACTAATATTTGGTCAAGAAAATTACTTTTACCATGATTAGGTATGCCTGTTATTAAATTAAAAGTACATGGCATTATCTTATATATTTCGTCTAACTTCTCAAAACCTGTAGAGATAGCTTTTTGTACGTTACCATCATACATATTTTGTATCTGGTCTTTATATTCTACGGCTGAATGTAAATCTTCTATAGGGAAGTCTCTAGCATTGGCTATCGCCATACCTAATGTTTCTTCTCCATGTTGTACCAAACATTCATTTGCATCTTTAACAAAAGTATCGTTATAATTTGGAAAACTTACAACCTTACAGATGTCGCGACCAAATCTATGAATCAACTCAAGACCAAGAGCCTTACCTGCCTCGTCATCATCGGTGCAAAGTACTACTTCTTCTGCCTCCCATATCCATTCAGTTTGTTCAAACGCAGTAAATCTCTTGTCTTTCATATCAAATTTAGGTGTTTTAGGTGCACCATCTGGTAAAGATACAACATCTCTTATGCCTATTTGCATTAAAGATAAAACGTCCATTTCACCTTCAACAAATATAATTCGTTTTTTTGCATCAGGGTTATCTTCCCAACTCTTTTTAAGATTATCTACATTGTATAAGCATTTTAAGGCATCTTTCTCTTGATGAAACCTTTTATCTTTACTTCTATATTTTATATTTACTATTTTATCATTTAGATAATATGGAAAACAAAGTTTCTCATTATGAGTATAAAGTTTCATTTCTGTAATTACAGTTGGGTCAATACCTCTGCCCACTAACCATGAATAAGCATTATCTGATAAGGTTTGTTTTTTAGGTACAAAAGGCATTACATTTTCTTTTCTTTTGAATTTAGAAAAATTATTTGGTGTAATTATATTATCGTGTACTGCACCTTTCCATTCGCAGTGATGACAATGCCACATTGCCATATCGTTTTCTAAACTTACAGATAAGCAAGGTTCATGTTTATTTCTTCGTGTATGTGAACATTGTGGGCAAGTTACCTTTTGTTGTGATTGTTGAGAATTTACTCGTATGCCTTCTTTTAATAGTTGTTCGTGAATATCCATTTGTTTTCTCCCATTATTAACCAACTAATTGATTTAAATTAATTCTTGTCTTTTCTTCTACTGTTTCCCATCTCCTTTGATTTAACCATGTCGTAGCATGAGGTATAAATTTAGGGTCTTTTTCATGCATACTATTTTTATATTGAACCGTTTTACTGTATAATTCATCAAAATTAATAATTTTATCTGTTATATTTATAAATAAATCGTATGCCTTTTTCTTAGAACCATCGTTTCTTGGATATAGATTCCACCATTCATTAAAATCAGAAGAGTACTTTATTGGTTTATTATTACTGGTTATATGGGGTTTCATAGTGATACTAGGGTGGGTATCATTTTGAACAGGGTGGGTGTCAGTCTGATACCCTACATTCAAGGTATACAAATTAGATGTTTGCCTTTTTCCTTCATTAAAATCTGCAAATCGTTCTTCTATTTTAATTAAACCAATGTTTTCAAGACTTTTTAATGACCTAATGATTGTTGACCTACTCATTTCTGTAATAGAAATAAGTGTTTTATAACTTGGAAAACAGGTATTTTTATCATCAGCATAATTGGCAAGACAAAGTAAAACTAATTTATTGGTTCCGTTACCAGTTTTTTGTTTTGAAGCCCAATCTAAAGCCGACCAACTCATAGTATTTCCGTTATAATAATTGGTGGTTTATATGTAGCTAATATCTTTTTTCTTAAAATATAATCTCTAGTTATAGTTATTTTTGATTTAACATCTTCAATTATTTCAATGCCTTTATTATTCTTATATTTGAAATCGGCAGTATAACGACCAATCTTCACACCATTTACGATTAATGGGAATTTAGGGTGTATTTCAAGTTCGGATATATAATTTTTCATTTGCATCTGTTCTAATATTAAATATCTATTTAGTTCTTTTTTAGAGTCAAACCTTATCCCTTTGTAATATTGCTTTTTTGCGTGATATTTGTTCCGCATATAAGTCTGTCCCTGTTACTTGATTATCTGTAAATATAAAAAGTTTCTCTGCCTCAGCCCATCTTGGCATTCTATCGCCTTTAGCCCATGACTCTATATTTCGCCAATGAGTATCTAACTCTTTTGCAAAACTTCTATAATTATAACCATTCATTCTAATGTAATCTTGTAATCTCATACTTCCTTTTTAAATTAAAAAAAAGAATAAGTAAACACAAAAAAGGTTTACATCTAAAATTAAATTGGTACTATGTAATAACGAAGAATGAAGAACAGAGGTAAATATGAATAAAAACAATCCCTTTGCTGTACATGGCATCAATCACCTTTCACACAGTTCTCTTAATACATGGTTACAAGACCCTGCAAGATTTATTGCAGATAAATTATTTGGCATTAGAGATATTGGCTCTGCATCTATGCACAGAGGTACATCAACTGAATTTGGTCTAGCCAAAAAGTATACAGAAGAGGCATGGGAAATTGACCAAGAGGTTGTCGACCAGAAGTTTGAACAACTTTGCCAAGATAGTTTGATTGATGTTACAGATGAAAGAAGAATTAAAGAAAAACAAGCACTTAAAGAATATAACAATATTTTGAATCAATACTTTGATTATACAGACCTAGAAGATTATCAAAAGAAAATTGAAATTACATTTGATGACATACCTGTACCAATAATTGGTTATATAGATTTTATATTTAAAGATATAATAGTAGACCTTAAAACAACTGCTAGAATGCCATCTAAACCTACAGATGCAAATAAAAGACAAATGGCTATATATTCTCTTGCCTATCCTAATTACAGAGCAGATGTCTTTTATGCCTCTCCAAAGACTTGTAATAAATTTATAATTAATGAAAACGAAATTAAATTACACCAAAAGCAAATACATTCTCTTGCTATTGGGTTAATGAAATTCCTTGCAATCAGTGATGATAAAGAGGAATTAGCTTCAATTATCCACCCTAATTATGATTCGTGGACTTGGAGTGAATATATGAAAGAGCAATCAAGCAATAAAATAAAACAATGGAGTTACGAATGAAAAATGAAGAACAAAAAATAGAAACAATACCAGTAAAGCCTTTAGTAACTAGTAGTGCTATAGGTGGTAGAGAAGCAAAAAAGGCAATGCCAATCAAACCAAAAGGTACTGAAACCAAAACATTGGTTGAGGCATTGAATAAGTTTCAAGCATTAAATATTAGTGCATTAAAATCTACAGATAACACATATTTTAAAAGTACCTATGCTGATTTAACATCTGTTATAGATGCAGTAAATCAAGGTGCAAAATATGGTTTATGTTTTACACAACAAGTTCAATATAAAAATATGGTACTTGATAAACAAATCAACGACACTTTTAAAGATGGTGCAACCAAACAAACAAGTGGTCAGGTCGTTAATAGGGATATATGGGTAAAGACTACCATTTATCATACCATTGACGAAAAGATGATTGAATGTGATGTACCTGTTTTAATAAATAGTGCAGAGAAAGATAACCCACAAAAAATGGGTTCTGCAATTACATATGCCAAAAGGTATGGTTTACAAGCATTATTTGGTCTTGGACAAGATGATGATGCAAATGAAGCAACAGGTTTAAAGGGGACAAAAGATGGAAAATAGTTCTAAACAGTACGATGAAACAAATCGTGGAGTTTTATTTAGTATAAAAGAAGATTGGTCTTTAATACAACAAGGTAAACTCAACATAAATGGCGACCAACTTAGAGTTATAGGTGTAAAAAGACTTAATAAAGATGGTCAAGAAATAGTTGAACTTTACAGAGCGATGGGAACTCTTAAAAAGGCAGACCAAAATAGTGAGAAAGACCCATATGCCAAAGGTGTTGTAAATGCCCTTGTTGATAAAGGTGCAATGATTATATCTGGTTGGAAAGAAAAAAGCGAAAGAGGTAATAGTTATATATCGTTAAGACTTCGTGAATTTGCCAACGATACAACAAACACTCAAGTATCATCAAATCAACAATTAGAAAAGAAAGTTACTAGATATGAAAGCGATGATAATTACGACGATAACGTAGATTGGTAAGGAGATTATAATGCAAAAGACACAACTTGAGAATGTTAAAGAACATTTAGAAGATGGTAAAAAGATAACACAAATGGAGGCATTAAATTTATTTGGTAGCTTCAGATTAAGTGCAATTATCTTTAGACTTAGGCAAAGTGGTTATCCAATCAAAACTCATAATGTAACTAGAAATGGTAAAACATTTGCGGAATACGAACTTACTTATGACAATACAAATTGAAACCTATAAATAAAACTAAGAGGATAAAGAGCAGAAAATTTTTAGAATATCTTTCTAATCAAGAATGTTGTTTATCTTCTTTTTCTACATATCCATGCAATGGTAATGTTCAAGCACATCATTTACTTAAACCATATGACGGAGCAAGAGGTATGGGTATGAGGTCAAGTGATAATAATGCTGTTCCTCTTTGTTATTCACATCATGCACAATTACATGACAGTTTTGGTAACGAAGATATGTTTTGGCTTTTATTTCGCTTATCTGAAAATTTTGGTAGAGAAACTGCAAAAAAATATTGGGAGAAATTTAATGCAAAAAATAAATGAAGAAGAAGTACACAATGCTGTTGATTGGTTAAAAAATTCTGCAGGTGTTTGTGCTGAAACAAAGGCAACAAGATTTTACCTTGAAGCATTTTCAAAATCTTTAAAAGCAATTTTAATGAGTAAATATTTAGAATTACCAATATCTGCTCAAGAACGTGAAGCATATTCAAGCAAAGAATATCAAGACCATTTGAAGGCAGTTAAAATTGCTATTGAACGTGATGAAAAAAATAAGTACCTTAGAGAAAGTGCTTTGGTCAAAATAGAGACATGGAGAACACAAGAAGCCAATTTGAGAGCTATCAAACTTTAAGCGACCTACCAGTTGGTTGATATGCTTGGGTATGATAATACAAAAAAAATGATTTCGGCAGTTTTGAACTCTAGTATAGGTTGTAGATGTCAAGAAAAAAAGACAAAAATAACGAAGAAATGTTTGAAGACTGCCCATTTGCTGTTCAAGAATATGAATCTGAAATCGGTGTAAATAATTTTAAAAGAAAACCTTATAGTGAATTTTTTGTAGCATCACAAAATAATTCTGACAATTACGATATAAAATTACCTCAAGGTGTTAATGCTGATTATGGCTCATATTCTGAATTATCACGCGTAAAAAAAGTTTTTATAAATATAAAAAAATAGGTTGACTGGTACGAGTTACAATTTACCAATAGAATCATTCATAATATTTCATGGGAGAAAACAAATGAATGACATAATAAACGACCTTAATAAACTTTATGACCTTAACGCATTATCTTTTGAGTTGCGTTCTTCTTCTTTTCAAGAATTTCAAAAAATCATTACACCAATGATTAAAGAAAAAGAAGATATCAAAAATGCTTTTGAAAAAGAAATTCCACCACATATTGAAGAATTAAATAATATTATAAAGGGAGAAAAATAATGGGTATGAGTTCATATATATTAGACCAAGAAGAAAAATTTATAGGTACTGATGTACCAGAGATTATTAAAGACTCTGATACATTAGAAGAAGCAATCAAAAGAGCAGAAGAGAAATGCCTTTCATATCAACTTTGGGGAACCATGGGTCTTGATGAAAGAGTAAAAGAAATGTGGGATTTACATTGGGAGAAATACAATGTCTAGACCTATTCTTTGTTCTGAAATTTTATCAGGGTTAACACAACCTAAAAGAGCAATCGCCCTCTATCAAGGGGGCAAGATTGCTGATGATATGATAAGAAAAAAACAACAAGCATTTGTTGATGCTCAAAAATTTGTTCTTAACCCAAAATTAGTAGAAAATGCCTTTAATTTATCTACACAGAAGCCATCTGTTTTATTAGAGATGCTTGAAGATGTTAAAATGCCATTTGATAATCTTTGGATTGAATGGGACGAGCATGCAAGACAACAATATATGAAAGATTATTGGGATAAATCGCCTCATAAATTTCATTTAAAAGAAGAAACACCTGATAGGGTTGGTTATCATATATCAAAATTTACAGATGTTTTAGATGACAGTTATTATTTATATGAATCTTGGTTCTTTTTGAATGAAGAAAATGCCAAATCTGACTTTGGTAAATATATAAATAAAAAGTTTTATTCTCCAACAATGTGCCAAATAATACATGAAGAAGAACCAAACTTTGATGATGAACTTGCAAAGGTTGAACTTCTTGATGAATTACCAAGAGGTAGCAGAATAGAAGATGTAGACCATTTTAAAGTTAAATCATTGGCAATAGGTTCTAAATTCTTGGGAGGTTGGTATTTTATGCAATATTGTCCTGAGAAATTTATTCTAAATACTAAAATGACATCTAAAGATGACCAATTTAATCATTTAATGAAGATGGTTAAATATAATAAATCTCACGAATTTAATTGTTTGAAAGAGATTTGTTACAGATTATCAATTGCTCAATCTTCATCTATGCATTGGTCTGTACCATCTTGGAAATTTAAAGAAGGTTATACTACAGAAGAAATACAGATGCATGAAAGTAATCTTGTAACCTCAACAGAGGGCGACACAAGGTTTTTGATTTGTTTATTTTCTTTATTAAATCAGAGTTTACATACTCAACAGGTAGTAAAACCTAATGATAAAATTATACATACCAAATTAGGTAAAAGAGTACCAAGAAATGATTATAAAGTGCTTGATATAGATTTATCTGCCAACAAGGTTAGAAAGGTCTACAAGACAAGGTTTCATGGTAAAGGTAATCCTAAAAGAGAGCATACAAGACGTGGACACTACCGAAGACTACGAGATGCAGATGGTACCATTAAAAGAAAGATATGGATTAAATCTTGTATCGCAGGAAATGCAGACCTTGGGATTATTGAAAAAGATTATAATTTAAAATCTTAAAATAAAATATTTCTATAATTGTAAAAAAAATACCTTTAATGTGTTGACTTTTATAATTATAGAAATTATACTTATACTATCATTAAATTCATGGGAGAAAACAATGACAAACAAAACTAAAAAATATTCTTACTCAGATGACCTCGTATCAGATTTACACAAAGATGCTTGGGGTCTAAGACCAACACAAGGATTTTGGCACCATTGGGGAATTGCAGACCAAGATGCCAAACAAGCAATCTGGGATAACCTTATTGATGACATGGTTAAGAATGATGCAGAAGAAGCAGAAAGAAAAAAGGCAAATGCATCAGACTTCACCAAAAGAATTAAAGAGGTTTGTAAACTAGGTGCTGGTAATTATAAAACTGCAATAAAATGGATATTAGATGCCGATGGTAATTTAGAAGACAAACAATGTTATAACGATGCTGGTTATCTTTGTTTTCTTTATGGGTTAGACTTTAAATTTGAAAAGGTTTTTCTTCATTTCTTAGACATCAAATGTCCAATAACATGGTCAAATGGAAGAGCCTTTATATAGGCTCTTTCTAACTTTAATTTAATGCGGAGAAAAAAATGTTAAATACTAAAATATATGAAGAAGAAATGGCAAAGGTTAACTTTCCAATAGATATAAAAGAGATTGAGGGAATACCATACGATATGGGTCGTAAATTGATGCGAACCGATACCGATACACCACTTGGTATTGTTAAATCTAAATATAAACCAATCTTACATAAAGATGCTTTTCAAGGTGCATTAACCCAAATGCGAGAAGGTGGTTTAACTCTTGAAAATGCAGAAATTAAGATTGATTCATATGAGAATGGTGCAATGGCAAAGATGGAGGTCTTATTACCAGAAAAGACTACCCAAATAGGCGACCATAATCTTTCATTAAAATATGTTGCTAGAAACTCTTATAATGGTAGATGGAAATTTCAAGCCTTTTTTGGTTGGTTAAATCATGTTTGTTTTAATACTTTGGTTACAGGTCAAAAATTGGCATATACCTCTAATAGACATACAAAATCTTTTGATATAGAGCAATCTAATAAAAAGATTGGTAATGCCATTCAAGCAGTTACTACCGAATCTGAAAGATTTAAAACTTGGTGGGACATCAAGGTTGAAGATGAACAGGTAAAAAGGCTTTTTGAAAATACAATTGCTAAACAACACCTTTCTAAAGGTAGTAAAATGGCAGGTGTTAATGAAACCAATAAAAAGCAATTATCTATTCTTATGGGTTTATATTACGAAGAGGTAACCCAAATTCATGGTAAGGGAGATTATGGTAGAAATTATGCTAAGGGCTCTCTCTGGTGTGCATATCAATCAGCAACTGCATGGTCTACCCATCTTAAAGA
>TARA_B100001057_G_scaffold161050_1_pt1 | contig 10546 bp, 7 predicted proteins | sample TARA_B100001057 | Tara Oceans TARA_B100001057 (sample SAMEA2621839) | marine metagenome | biome: marine biome (ENVO:00000447); feature: surface water layer (ENVO:00002042); material: "saline water (ENVO:00002010), including plankton (ENVO:xxxxxxxx)" | depth 5 m | reverse complement strand
ATTTACTTCATGGTTACGACCATGCTCAAGCAACCCGAAGCCGAGCTCTCAATCCAATTACCGGGCAAACCTCAAAGTAGCGATCTCAAGCCTATGGAGATGTGCAAGGTTAAGATCGGCGACGAAGGAGAGGTTTACTTGAACGGATCTGAAATCGAGGATGGTACGGATTTCGAGATGCCTGATTTGGTTGGAAACCTCAAGCAACAGAAAGGGATGCGCGATCAATTGATAAGTTCCGGCGCCAAAACGAAAGCCGAGGCCGAACTGAAAGTTCAGATTGATTCATCCGGTATTGCGGAGCATCAGGCGGCCATAAGTGTTCTGAATGCATGCTCTGAAGCGGGCGTGAATAAGGTCACCTTTGGTTTCTAACGATCTTTTTCAGAGATTGGGCATGCCTACGGTCGTTACAAAATTTCTTCACACTCGAATGCGGGTCAATGATTTGGATCGTACCGTTGATTTTTACACCAAAGTATTCGGTTTGGAAGTTTCCCGTCGCCACGAATCGCCCCGGGGTTCCAAACTTGTTTTTCTTTCCGTGCCCAATAGCGAAGAAGAAATTGAAATCACTTACTTCCCTGGTTCTGGGAACGTTGAAGTTCAAGAGGATTTGATGCATCTTGCTTTTGAAGTAAACAGCATGGATGAATTCGCCGAGCACCTCGACTTGGTGGGCTATTCATTTAGTGATGGCCCGACTAAGAGTTCATCCGGTTCGGTCTTTGCCTTCGTAGATGCCCCGGAAGGCTATGAGGTCGAAGTAATCGAAAAGCCATAAAATACCTAAGTTTTTTTCGGCAAGTGGAAGGGAAGGTCCGCATAATTGTCCTGATGGGGGTTTCCGGATGTGGCAAATCTCTCATAGGAACATCCCTAGCGGAAAAGCTAGGCCTAGAGTTCATTGAAGGCGACGACTATCACAGTGCCGAAAATAAAGAAAAGATGGCGAAGGGTATTGCGTTAAACGATCAGGACAGAGTGAGTTGGCTCCAAGAGTTAAGAAAGCTTTTCCAGGAAACCCGCACTCCTCTAGTTGCCAGTTGCTCGGCCCTCAAGAAAAGCTACCGGCATATGATCGAACCGGACGGAGGAATCCTCCTTTTTGTACATTTGGATGCTCCCCAGGAAGTAATAGAAAACCGAATCAGGTCCCGCCAAGGGCATTTTTTCGATCCGGTACTTTTAACAAGCCAGTTCGAGACACTGGAGAAATTGGAGGACGGTGAATCGGGTTTTGAAGTAAATGTTGCAAAGGATGAGCACTTAGTACTTGCCGAAATCATCTCTCGGTTAGACGATTGGTAGACATGAACAAAGTGAAAAAATCAATCGTCCTTACATTTACGTTACCCATCACTCTCCTTTTTCTCTGCGGCTGCCAAAGCCACATTACACTTTTCGACGGAAAGAATCTTGATAATTGGGAGAGAACCGACTTTGCCGGAAAGGGAGAGGTACGAATCGATGAAAACGGAAGCATGGTTCTTGAAATGGGTGCCGAGTTGAGTGGTGTTCATTGGAAGGGAGAGACTGAATTGCCCAAGATAAACTACGAGGTTACTCTTCAGGCCAAAAGAACGATGGGTAGCGATTTCTTTTGCGGGCTAACCTTTCCTTTCAAAGAATCACATGCCACTTTGATCCTTGGAGGATGGGGTGGGTCGTTGATTGGTATTTCAAGCTTGGATGATTTTGATGCATCGGAAAACGACACGGGAGACGCTTATGTCTTCGAGGACAAAAAATGGTACGACGTCAGGCTACGTGTAACAGAAGAAAAATTACAGGTCTGGTTGGATAGCAAAATGGTAATCGATTCTGATGTCGAAGGACGCAAGGTCAGCATGCGATTTGGAGAGATCGAGATGTCCGTGCCCTTTGGCATTTGTACTTACGCCACGACGGGGGTGATCCGCGATATATCTATAAAGAAGCTGAAATAGGATTATCGCAAGGGAAGTCTTTTTCATCCCCAATGTTATATAAGTAGTAGGCTTACTCGACTAATAGAGTACCCCACATGGTAAGACCGTGACCGGGGTATGTACAAACAAACTCATAATTTCCAGGCTTTGCGGGAGCCTTGAAATATAGTTTGTACGAGTTTCCAATTTGAATAAGTGGAGTGGAGGCAAGAATGTTGGCATTGTCAGGTACGTAATTATTGGCCATGCCATCGGCTCCCATTGCGATAGCTTCATTGACAACTTCCATGCGTGACCCCGGCTTTACCAAAAGAAGGTTATGCATGAGAGGAAGAGTGTCGTCGTTATGGAAAATAAGTTCGACGTTTTTCCCTGCGTTGACGCTGAGCGAATCCTTGTTAAAGCGCATCTGTTGGCCAAGGATTCCGACTTCGAGGCTTGCTTCCACTTCGAAAGGGGGGCCTTGATTGGAAGTTTCTTTCTGAATCATCTCAACCTCTTCTTTCAATTCCTCCGGCAAATGAACTAGTGCTTCGTTTCTGAAGTTCTTGAGAAACCCGCTGAAGCTGTTGCCCCCCTTAAAACCTTCAGCTTTTTTATACCATCGGAAGTATTCGAGCCACTGCTTTTTTTTCCAGTGGACATCCATATTTCTAAGCTCTTTGGCAAAATGAATCTGGTCGCGCTGTGGAGAACTGTCGGCGGTGGCTACGAAAGCTCTGGCATAACCGCCGTTTCGGGAAAGAAGTTCCTTGCTCCAGTTGTATTTTTTCTGATCGCTGCTCTGAGACATAAGAGCCAAGGTTTTCCCTACGACATTGGGAGACTTCAAGAAGACAAGCAGAGTGACTAGTTCACGGTTCAATTCCGAGTGAGGGGATGGGTAGTGGATGTCGAGATTCTTAGCTAGTTTTTCAGCAACCTTTTGATCAGGCTTACCCATCCTGATGAACGTCAGTTGGTACACTCGCAAGAGTTCCAGTTGCTGACTTTTCGTCAGGCTTCCTAAATTCAGCTTTTCCAAGGCAGTCAGAAGTTTTCCTTGGATTGTTGATTCACCGTGCCTGGCCAGAGCACAGAGAGCGGTTAGGGACGCTTGGGGGGACCTTTCCTTGAGGGTGCGGTCTTGCCATTGCTCAACAGGTTGGTGCTCCAGAGCTACTCTTGCCGCCCAGCGAATATGCCTATCTTCATGGCCGAGGTGTTTCCATACCTTGTCGATCGTCCCTTTCCCGGCGACATGGTGTGACTCGATTGTGGTTCGCAGACTGCGCTCATCAGAGAATGCAGACCCTTCTAGGGCAGGGGCGGTATCTTCCTTGCCTGTGTAGGTGACCCGGTAGAGGGCGCTTTGACCACCGCGCCCACCGACTGTAAAGTACATCGCTCCATCCATGGGGTTGATGACGGCATCCGTCATCCGAAGCTTAGCACTGGCAACGAACTCCTCCCTTTCGGCTAGGTAACTGGATCCCTTGGGCTTGAGGTGCATGGCCGACATGGTCCCGTAAGTCCAATCCAGGCAGTAGATTGCTTTTTGATATTTTGAAGGGAATTTAGAGCCCAAACCCGAAGTTACGCCAACGGGCGAGCCTGGTCCTATTCCATAAGCGGGGGGAAGGCAGTCGGGATACCATTGTGGCCACTTCCCCGTACCGGTTCTCCAGCCAAAATCTGCACCGCTAGTAACATGATAGAAGCGGGTAGGCCGGTACCAGGGAGTGCCGGCGTCCCATTCCATATCAGAGTCGTAAGCGAAGAGTTCACCGTCTATGTTAAATGCCATATCATAAGTGTTGCGGAAGCCCATCGCTATGGTTTCCCAATTTTTACCATCCTTGCCGAACCGGGCAATCCAGCCGCCCGGAGCACGAATGTTTTTGGCATGGCCCCTCGCGTCGGGAAGTCTTTTGAGAAGATGATCCTCACCCCAATTGGTAGGAACTCGAGAACTTTCCATTTCCGGAAGTTTGGTCATATTGCCCCCCACCACATAAATATGTTTTCCGTCAGGTCCGAGGACAAGAGCGTGAGGGCCATGCTCACCTCCACCACTTAAGCTCTTTATCAATTCCTTTTTGTCATATGCCCCGTCTCCATTGGTATCCGTAAACCTGTAAACGCCCGCTCCTTTTCCATTAACGTTTACCCACAAACTTCCGAAAGCATGTAAAAGGCCTTGAGCGGAAGTAATATTAATTTGAAGCCTTTCAACCTTCGCCTCCTCTTGGCTGACGTCGATTCGGTAGAGGCCTTGTCCGCCTTGGTCGCTCGTGATGAGTCGCCCCTTGTCGTCGACGCAAATACTGACCCAGGAGCCTCTTTCCTTCTTGGGAACGGTGTAGATAAGTTCGGACTCGAAGCCCTTTGCGAGCTTGATCTCATCCGATGCAGGCTTGAGCGAAGAGACGGCATCCCCGCCCTTTGCCTTACCGCCGAAGACATCTCCCCACGGGCCATCCCCCATCTTTCCGTTGGAGATAACTTTTGTCCAACCTTTCTCTCCAAACCCAGCCTTTTTCCACTGTCCGTAAAATTTTCTGTGAGCGACCCAAGTGGTATCCGTTGCAATTACAGTCTTTTTCTTTGGGCCCTGATCTAGGATCAGTTGCATGACGAATCCGCCTACACCCCCTTGATTGATTCCTTCTACTGCAATAGCGTTTTTCTTACCAGGCTGAAGAAACTTTTTAACTTCAGCCGTGTAGTTGCTTCCCCAGTTGTTGCCGGAGAGAGCTTGTTTTTCGTTGATGAAGAGTTTGAAACCATTGTCGCAAGTTGCTTGAAGCTTGGCTGACTTGATCTCTCCTGCTGGGAGGACTATCTCCTTACGGAAGTATGCAGACTCACTTTTTTCCGCCTTATCTGGCCATATCCAGTGAGCTTTGGTTTCGGCAAATCCATAAGAATGAATAAGCGAGGTTGCAAAAAAGGTGAGGCAAAGAGGAAGAGTCTTGGTTAGGTTGAGGAGAGAACTTATCATGTCTTAATGTTGTAAACTTAATTTATAAACTCAAGTTTCTAACGAATCTCATACTTGTTGCAACTAGCTTCGGTTGAATCTCCTGAAGATTTTTCACGTAGCCTGAGCTGACCGCAAGCTGCATCGATATCATGTCCTTTTTCCATACGGAGAGTGACTCGAGGTGCATCTCCTTGTTCCACTTTTTTATGAAAAGCCCGAATTTGAGCAATTTCAGGTCTTCTCCATTCTAAACCGTCCACTTGATTGTAAGGAATTAAGTTTACTTTGGCATTCAATCTTTTGGCGTGTTTGGCAAGTAATTCGGCTTGTTTCAAATCATCGTTGATCCCTTCAATTAGAATATATTCGAGAGTGATCATCTTCTTTCGTTCATTGATGAATTTTTCGCACGCATCAAGAAGGTCTTCGATGGGATACCGGTCATTGATCGGCATGATTTTTCGACGGGTCTCGTTGTCTCCTCCATGTAGGGAGATTGCCAAGCGGATTTGGGCGGGGTATTTGGCCAACACCAATATTTTCGGGGCTAAACCGCTCGTTGAAAGCGTGAGATGCCGGGCGCCGATTCCAAGGCCCTTGGGTGACAGGATTTGATCGAGCGCACGGAGCACGGCAGGAAGATTGGCCAAGGGTTCACCCATGCCCATGAAAACCAAGTTGTCGATTCGTTTACCGGCTTCGCTGCGGGCGAGCAGGACTTGACCGGTAATCTCCCCTGTCGTCAGGTTTCGCTTCAAACCGTCCAATCCGCTGGCGCAAAACTTGCAGCCAAGGGCGCATCCGACCTGCGTGGATACGCAAAGCGTGAGGCGTGATGAACGCATGCCCCTTGAACCTTTGGTTGCGGGAATGAGTACGCTCTCAATTAATTGCCCATCCCGCAGTCGCCAGAGAAACTTTTGAGTGGTATCTTTTGATCCTTGGGATCGAACTTTCTCCATGGGGGAAGTGTCCCACTGATGGTTCATGTCGGCACGTAGGGATGAGGGCAAATTCGTCATGTCTTCCCAATTGAGAACCCCTTTTTCAAAAATCCAATTACGCACTTGTTCCACACGATACGCAGGCACTCCATCCATTTTCCAATCCTCCGAAGGACTATCCAAAAGCAGGGGTTTCATACGATTCATCCGTGTATGTATTATTCCAATTGCGTTTACAACGCAACGGGTATCTAGGCTTCCGGGAAAGAGCCCCTAGGCAATGACCTGCTCGATCGGATCAGCTCCTTCAACGCCGACCAGACTTTTATCTAAGCCTCCATGAAAATAAGTCAGGTCATTGGGGTCTAAGCCCATGAGTTGTAAGACCGTAGCATGTAATCGTCTGACGTGAAAACGGTCGACCACTGCCTGACTGCCTAATTCATCCGTTTCACCAACACTGACTCCCCCTTTGATTCCACCCCCCGCCATCCACATGGTGAAACCATATGAATTATGGTCTCTCCCCGTGCCCTTGGCATATTCTGCAGTTGGTTGCCGCCCGAATTCTCCGCCCCAGACAACCAGGGTTTCATCCAAGAGTCCTCGTTGCTTTAGATCCTTGAGCAGTCCGGCGATGGGTTTGTCGGTATTCCCCGCATGATAAGTGTGGTTTTTGACAAGGTCTCCATGCGCATCCCAGTTAGCGTCGTTGTGATTGCCACCGGAATAAATCTGAACAAACCTTACACCTCTCTCCACCATGCGTCGGGCAAGTAAGCATTTTCTACCGAAGTCTTCTGTTTTGGATCCGTCTATACCATACAAGTTCTTCACATTTTCCGGTTCTTGGTCGAGATCAACCGCTTCGGGGGCGGAAGCCTGCATTTTATATGCTAACTCATAAGAAGCGATGCGAGCTGCTAGGTTGGTATTGTCGTAACGAGTCGAGAGATGGCCCTCGTTCATCGTCCGAAGATGATTGAGTAATGTGCGCTGGTCAGAGCGCTTCATGCCATGAGCATTTTCCAAGTCCAAAATGGGTGTTCCTTGTGAGCGCAGGACAGTCCCTTGATAGCTGGCGGGCATGTATCCACTGGACCAGTTTTTGGCTCCGCTGATGGGACCACCCGTTTTGTCAAGCATCACGACATACCCGGGAAGGTTTTCGTTTACGCTGCCCAGACCATAATTCACCCATGAACCGAGTGATGGATGCCCGGATAACAAATTCCCCGCATTCATCATAAGCATGGCAGACCCGTGAATGGGAGACTCGGCGGTCATCGAATGAAGAAAGGCAATATCGTCCACACAGGAACCAACATGCGGGAACAAGTCTGAAACCATTTTTCCACATTGACCATAGGGCTTGAAGTCCCACTTTGGGCCAACGACACGGCTTTTGTTTCTCTTCCCGCCGCGTCCAAATGTTTTTACATCGATCGTTTTGCCGTCGAGGGGGTAAAGGTTTGGCTTATGGTCGAAGGTATCGACATGGCTTGGGCCTCCATACATGAACAAGAAGATCACCGACTTGGCTTTGCCTGGTAGAGGGGGGTTCTTCGGTGCAAGCGGATTGACGAACTTGGGCAGTTCCTTGGCCATAGCTTTACTTGAGAAGAAGCCGTCTTGGGCGAGCATACCAGTCAGGCCAAGGGAAGCAAATCCACCTCCTAGATCACGCAGGAACTCTCTTCGGTGGGTTTGGTTGCAGAAAGTGTTTTGTGGTTTATTCATGTCGAGATTTTTAGGTTCGATTAATCAAGGTATAGGAATTCGTTGAGGTTGAGTGCCAGCAAGGCAAAGCGGTCGAGAGCATCTTGGTCGGACAGCTTCGCCGATTTTTTGATGTCCTCTAGCATATTAATTGCTCCCTTGACCTCCTCGGCGGATGGTGTTCGAGACAAGATCAGTTTAAGCCCATGGTTGATTTGCTTGGCCGGATCGTTGCCTGCCTCTTTTCTAATTCTTTGCGCAAATTCCTTTGCCGAATCATTCATGAACTTTCCGTTCAGCATATTGAGAGCTTGGGTCGGAACCGTTGTGCTGAAGCGCACCGGGCAGGTCGAGTCGGTATCTGCCATGTCGTGGTTTATGAGGATTGGCATCTGCATGGACCTCTTGACTTTTACGTATACGCTTCTGCGGTTGGCCTGTTCAGGAGTCGAACCACCCCAACCTGCACCTTTTCTGGAAGCGGTGGCTAAGATAACGTCAGGGAGCGGTGGAGTTACGCTAGGACCACCAATCTCAAGATTGATCGTACCCTTTGCGGCAAGTACCGAATCTCTCACTTCCTCAGCTCCCAATCTTCTCATGTCAAATCTCCAAAGAAGATTGTTCAAAGGGTCTTTTTCGAAGCAATCGTCCGACGGATCAGAGGAACGCCGGTAGGCTTCCGATGTCATGATAAGTTTGTGCATGGCTTTGATATTCCAGTCGGATTCCATGAATCGTACGGCTAGCCAATCAAGAAGTTTTGGATGGGTAGGCAGGTTCCCTTGAAAACCAAAATCACTCGTACTACGCACAATTCCACGGCCGAAATGATGTTGCCAGATTCGATTGACCATGACCCGTGCCGTAACGGGGTTTTCCTTGGAGGTAATCCATTCGGCTAGGGCTCGCCTTCGACCTGATGATTTGTCAGTTTTGTAGTCTTCGGGAATGACGGCAGGTTGCGAAGTCAAAACCGAAGGAAAGGCAGGACTAACCTCTTCGCCTTTCAAGGCAGGGTTCCCGCGCTGGAGTATTCGAATTGTATTTTCGCCTCGTTCTCCCACTGCCATCACCTCGTATTCGTTTTCTTTGGGTCTTGTAGGAAGGTGTCTTTGCAAGTCACGGTTTCTCGCCTTGTAATTGTTGTATGCCCCATCTCCCATCAAACTTTTGGCATGTTTTCTAATAAGGGCAGCGAGATCGACTGCTTCGTCAAAGCTATCCAAACCCAAGTCTACATACTGGCCACCGGAGGTCTGTTGGCAATGAATTGCAATCACGTTTTTGCCCGTTTGGAGGGCATCACTTGCCTCCTTGGAAACATCGTGAGTTTCGTATTTGGATACATGACCTTCTCTTTCGAGTATGAGTTTACCGTTCAGGTACACTTGAACATCCTCATCGTGGTGGACAGTAACGCGCAAGGTTTTGGGGATGGCGGCCAAGCGGAAGTTTTTTCTCAGCCAAATATCCGGCGTATGCCACTTTGTATTGACCTTGGATCCAGGAGTTCCTTCTCGGCCGAACCCTCCCTTGCCCAAATCCCATTTTGAATGATCAAACCCCACCTCAAACCAATCATCAGTGGGCTTTTCCGAAGAAAAACTCCAAATCGAAGCTTTCGCTCTGGCATCCGAAACCAAAACCACTGGTTTGTTTCTAATCTTGGAAGATTTTTCGAGTAAAATGTCTTCATCGAACTTAACCAGAAATTTGCTTTCAAAGCTATCGATTTGACGCTGCAAGTCCTTTTCGCGCCGAGACCATTTTTCGAATTGATTTGTAAACTGTGAATTCCCCTTCGCACCTTGAACTTTTACCAAGTTGGCGGCTCCTTTGCCATGAGGAGAAACATTAGCGAAAAAAGAAAGCATTGAGTAGTAATCCTTGGTCGGGATGGGATCGATCTTGTGGTCATGACAACGGGCGCATCCGATCGACATGGCCAGAAATATGTCTCCCGAGGTTCGGAGTATGTCATCAAGGTAATCATACTTGGCAAGTTCTCTGTCGGCAGGTTCATCATCCCAAATTCCGAGCCGTTGAAAACCAGTGGCCGTTATGGCATCGGCATCCGCTTCAGGTAATTCGTCTCCCGCCAGTTGTTCTTGAACAAATTCATCATAAGGTTTGTTCTCATTGAATGCTCGTATGACATAATCTCGATACCTCCAAGCCATTGGTTTGTCCGAATCACGCTCATACCCATTGGTTTCGGCATAGCGGACCAAATCGAGCCAATGACGACCCCATTTTTCCCCGTATTGGGGGGAAGCGAGCAAACGGTCAATCTCCTGCTCGAATGCTTTGGGCGAATGGTCGTTAGCAAAGGCATCAACTTGCTCGATTTTCGGTGGCAGACCCACCAAGTCAAAATGAGCCCTTCTTAGAAGCACCATAGGCTGAGCGGGTGGATTGGGTGGCAGTCCAGTCTCCTTGAGTTGTTCCAAAATAAAGGCATCTATCGGGTGATTGGAGACCGTACTGGTAGGCGGTTTGTGATCTACGGGCATAACATAAGCCCAATGGGATTTGGTTCTTTCGTTAACTATAGTATTAGAAAAATTGGTCTCTTCCTCGTGGTGAAAAATCACTTCGTCTTCCGGATGGAAAGGCAAACCACGGTTTACCCAACTTTCAAGGGTCGCAATATCTTCGTCCGAGAGTTTTCCCTTGGGTGGCATCTGGTGGTTGTCGTCCTTGTAGGAAATCATTTGAAGAAGCAGGCTTCTGTCCGGCTTTTCCAGATCGACAGCTGAGCCAATTTCTCCTCCGTCCAATATTCCCTGCCTGGTGGTCAGAACAAGATCACCCTTTATTTTCTTTTCTTCGCCGTGACACCTCCAACAGTTTTCCTGTAGGACGGGCATGGCTTTTTGTTTCCAGAAATCAAGATCGTCTTTAGTTAGGGTTTCTTGGCCATGGGAAAGCAAAGGTAAAAGTAAAAAGAGAAATACAATTTGGGCGAAATTTATTTTCATCTA
>TARA_B100001057_G_scaffold418895_1_pt1 | contig 10547 bp, 8 predicted proteins | sample TARA_B100001057 | Tara Oceans TARA_B100001057 (sample SAMEA2621839) | marine metagenome | biome: marine biome (ENVO:00000447); feature: surface water layer (ENVO:00002042); material: "saline water (ENVO:00002010), including plankton (ENVO:xxxxxxxx)" | depth 5 m | reverse complement strand
ATCGAGGTCGTCGGTTGGTATGGGGAAATGCATGCAGAAGGTAAGCTTTTCGTTGACTAGTTGCGTCGCCGCTTGCACGGGGGAAGTACCTTCGATTGCTCCGAACCCATGGCCTCCCTGAAGCAACTTGTCGCGACTGTAGTCGTAAATGTACCCGTAAATGGGAACCCCTCGACGAAGCAGGGCAAGGGAAATTCCGCATTCGGTAATTCCGACCGCGTAGTTGTTCGTTCCATCGACAGGGTCGAGCAACCAGCAAAATTCAGCTTCAAGAGGAGCGGATTGCGGGGTCTCGACTTCTTCTTCCGAACAAAAATCGTCCTTGGGGAAAGAACTCCTGAGAGAAAGAAAGAGGTTTTCCGATATGGTTTCGTCCACCACCGTAACGCGAGTGCCGTCTTTTTTCCATGAGCTTACGGTTTTTCCGAAGTTTTCACGAAAGTAGTCGATCTGGGACAAAACTGCCGAATGGCCACACAAAATTCTTTCGCTCAGCTCGTGGTCTGCGTTTGTCAAGTCGGGAGTAAGGTTGTTCAGGCTTCGATCCATTTCCCTTCTTCTTGTATGAGATTCACGAGGCGGTCAACGGCATCGGCCTCGGGGATGGCTGATTTTACTCTATTTTTACCTACGTACAGGTCAATTTTTCCTGGTCCGGAGCCCACGTATCCAAAGTCGGCATCGGCCATTTCTCCTGGACCGTTCACGATACATCCCATCACCGCAATGGTTACCCCCTTGAGGTGACCAGTTGCTGCCTTTACCCGTTGAGTGGTGCTTTGCAGATCGAACAGGGTACGTCCGCAACTTGGACAGGCCACGAATTCCGTTTTCGAAATACGTGCCCGCGCACCCTGCAGGATATTAAAGGAAAGTCCACGGTTGCGGTCCAAGTCGCCTGCGTTTTCAACCGAGATCAAGTCCCCGATTCCATCGCATAGGAGGGATCCGGACAGGATGGAAGAATCTAGAAGCCGGGCGGAGAAGGAATCGTCCTTGGGAAATAGTCTTCCTTGATCACGGTTGCGGATCCAAATGGGCAGAGTCAGTTGGTGTTGATCAAGGATTGAAGCCAGAATCCGGTGACCTGCCACGGAATGGGTACCTTCCTCGGGCATCAAGGTAATGATTGGCGGAGTCGATGCATGGCGGAGCAGTTGGGCGATTTCGGGTGCAATGGGTTTGGCTCGAAAAGAGAGTGCAGGTACGCACTTGGACTCCTCGCAATCCCGGAGGAAGTTTTCCAGGTCATCCGGGTTTTCCCAATCGGTTGTGGAAAGCCAAACCAAGGGAGGGGAATCTTCCCGATATTTGGGAGGAGACTCCTCCGGGACATAGTTTTCGACGACAATAAAGGGAACGGCTCCGATTAACGAGTCGCGCAAGGTTTCCAAAAAGGGTCTTTGATCCGTATTCTTGAAGTCGAGGATCAAACCTTCGATCGGAGCGTCTTTTGAGACGCTTTGAATTCGAGCGATTTCCTGAACGATTTCTTGAATTTGTTCAAGAGAGTGAGATGCATGGGCAAGGACGGCAGGCGGGTGTTTCTCTCCGATCCCAATTGTCCCGGAGAGCTTGCTCGCCGGACATGACCGTCTTCGAAAGTCGAAGGGATCGACTGATTCCGCGGGAGCAGATATTTTGGTCTGTGGGATGGACCACCAATCCATGGCTCGACGGGCCAAGTCGCGTGCGACGGGGATTTCCGCAACGGGATCCTCGGTGAGGGACACCCTGATGGTGTCTCCCAGTCCATCCAATAAAAGAGATCCGATTCCGATGGCGCTCTTGATGCGGGCATCTTCCCCGTCGCCCGCCTCGGTCACTCCAAGGTGCAATGGATAATCCATTTCTTCGTCGTTCATGAGGGAAACTACGAGCCGGTAGGCTTCGATCATGACCTTTGGGTTGCTTGCCTTCATGGATAATATAATCTCATGATATCCATGGTCAGCGGCGATTCGTAGAAACTCCAGGGCTGATTCAGCCATCCCACGGGGGGTATCTCCAAAACGGTTGAGTATACGGTCGGAAAGTGAACCATGATTGGTTCCTATGCGCATGGAACGGCCGAGTTCCTTGCAACGGAGTACGAGGGGAGAAAAGGATTCGTGAAGTCGCTCTAATTCCTCCTCGTATTGGGCTTCGCTGTATTCACGGACTTTAAACTTTTTACGATCGGCATAATTGCCTGGATTGACCCTGACTTTCTCTACGTGTTTTGCTGCTTCCATAGCGGCTTGGGGTAGGAAGTGGATATCGGCGACCAAGGGCACCTCGATTCCTGCCTTTCGAACTTCCAGAGTGATTAGGCCAAGGGCTTTGGCAGCTCGAACGCTGGGTGCGGTGATACGGACGATCTCGCACCCCGCTTCGGCTAATTCAATCGTTTGGCGAGTGGTGGCCGCGACGTCTAGGGTATCGGTCGTGGTCATCGATTGGATGCATACCGGGTGGTCACCCCCGATGGAAGCGTTTCCTATTTTGACAACTCGCGTCTTCCGCCGGAAAGGATGAAATCGCGAGGCGCAATAAGAAGACGCCGTACCCATGAACTTCTAGGGGAAGAGCCGCTGTACGTCGAAGAAGGTGACGTAGAGCATGAAGGAAAAAAGAAGAACGACAAACAGGACCTGAGTACGTTCGAGAAAGGCGAGTGGAAGCGGTTTGCCACGAAGTTTTTCGACCGTAGCGAAGAGCATATGACCTCCATCGAGGACGGGGATGGGAAGCAAGTTGAGAATTGCCAAATTGACGTTGATGAAGACAACGAACCAAAGGAGTTTTTTGAAGCCAATCCTGGCGAAGATGCTCAAGTGGTTGACGATACCAACGGGCCCGCTCATGTTGCGCAGTTTGACGTCCGATTTTGGACTGAGGAGCCCCGACAGTGTGTGATACATGTCCTTCACCCTGTGAGAGATCAACACGAGCGGGTTCGGGTAGGTCGTGATTACGTTGGCTTTCGGCATGAAGCCGATGAGTTTGATTGGGGTGGGGACCCCTCCGACGTCGACTTCCTTTTCTATGGGAATGAGGGAGTAGGTTCGTTCGTCGCCTTTTTTCCCACCTTTCAGCACAGTGAGGGATACCGATTGGTTGTCATCGGTTTTTCTCAGGTAATGCTGAAGTTGAGAAAAACAGTGGATTTTACTCCCGTCTATGGCAATGGGCTGGTCACCTGTTTCCAGACCGGCTTTGATCGCTGGCATGTCTTCCGTCAAAACGTCGATGGTGAAGTTTCCTTCCGGTTGAATACCAATTACCCTGTATTCTTCGCTTCCTTTGACTTCAGGATGGACTTGGATGATTTCTTCCGTACCGTCTCGCTCGATTGCGAGGGTTACGAGCCGCTTGCCTTGTTCGGTCATTCCTTTTCCCGTAACGATGAGACTTTGGATTTGCATGAAATCCTCCACATCCACCCCGTCGACGGACAGGATGCGGTCACCGGCCATGATTCCGGCTTTTTTGGCAGGTCCGGCAATTAATTCACCCTTTTCGACATGGGGATTCCATCGTTCGACGGTCTCCGAAACAAAACCAACCTTGGTGGTAAGCTCGGAATCGGATCGATCGTATCCGAATACCCCGAGGACGCAAGAGAGGGCGAGCGCTAGAAGCACATTGAAGACGGCTCCCATGACCGAGACGATCATTTTGTCGGTGTAACTGATTTTGGGAAGAGGTCGATCGAGAGAGTTTTTTTCCTCTTGTTGCTCCCCATCCTCCTCCTCCTCGGATTCTTCCCCACCGGCAAAGGGTTTGTCCGTTTCCGTTTTCCCTCCTTCGCCTCCCTCCAATCTGCCCATGTCCACTAACTGAGGCAGGGCGACGTACCCACCGAACGGTATTGCGGACAAACGATATTCCACTCCGTTTCTTGTCCAACCAAAGATTTTCGGACCAAAGCCGACGGAAAACCGTTTAATTACAAGACCTCTTTGGCGGGCTGCCAGAAAATGGCCCAATTCGTGGATGAAAATCGTGAAGCCCAAGGCAAACAGGGCTACGAAAATAAAAGAAATGTCGTAAAAATCCATTGGTTTTTTGAGCCTAAGCCAATTGCTCGATGCGGGAGGTGGCAAGTTGGCGTACTTGCCCATCCAAATCCAATAATTCGGCGATGGAACCCGTTGGCTTGTTGCTGCTTGTATTCAAAGAATGTCCAATGATGTCGGAAATTTGGAGAAAGCCAATTCGATTCCGCAAAAACGCCTCGACTGCAATTTCATTGGCCGCATTGAAAACAAGAGGAGCAGTTCCTCCCTGCTCGAGGGCATCCTTGGCAAACCGAAGACAGGGAAACTTTTCGTAGCAAGGAGGGGAAAAGGATAGATCGAGAGGTTGAGAGAAATCCAGTGACGGTTCGACTCCCGGAGCCCGTTGCGGATAAAGCAATGCGTTTTGCAACGCAAAGGTCATGGAGGGCGGAGAGAGTTGGGCGAGACAACAACCATCCACGAACCGAACGATCGCATGGACAAGGCTGGGTGGGTGAATTGCAACCTCCAACTTTTCGGGAGGAAGATCAAAGAGCCAGCGCGCTTCGATCAATTCCAATCCCTTGTTGGCCATGGTGGCCGAGTCGATGGTGATCTTCTTTCCCATGGACCAATTCGGATGATTGAGGGCCTGTTCAAGGGTCACTTTTTTGAAATCTTCGATGGGGAGATCCCTAAAAGGTCCGCCTGAAGCCGTAAGAACAATGGAATCCAGAGAATTCCCCGATTGCCCTTGGATGCATTGGAACACGGCATTGTGTTCACTATCCGCGGGAATGATCGTTGCACCGTATCGGGTTGCGGCTTCGGTGACCAATTCCCCTCCGACCACCAAGGCTTCCTTGTTGGCAAGAACGATCTTTTTACCGGCCTTTACGGCGGCAAGGGTGGGGAGTAATCCGGCTGCGCCCACGACTGCCACGACTACGACTTCGGCCTCGGAGAGTGAAGCTAGAGCCTCGATTCCTTCCTGCCCAACCAAGAGCTCGGTTCCTTTGGCAAAAGATATCTCGGATGAGGGCGGGCTCTCCAAGCAGACGAAAGGAACGGAAAATTCATGAGCGATTTCAGCGAGTTTGTTTGCCTGTTTTTTTGCTGAGATACCGATCAGTTTAAGTTTGTCCGGGTGCTTTCTCAGCACGCGCAAGGTGTTTTCCCCGATTGATCCGGTCGCGCCCAACAGGACGAACTTTTTGGGTTGGCTCACGGTTGGATGAAAACCAATACGAAGTATCCCGTGGGGGCGGCCAAAATCAGGCTGTCCGTCAAGTCCAGCAATCCACCTATGCCGGGGATGGCTCCTCCGGAATCTTTCATCCCGGCCAACCGCTTGAGGACGGAAGCAATCAAGTCGCCTATGACTGCGCTAATGGCGATCAAGCTTCCCCAAATTGCCCCTTGGGTGGGAGAGAATATCCAATCGCCGTAGGAGACGATACCCGATGATTGAACGCTCAAAAGCCAGGGAATGAGAGCTCCGATTCCCGCTGAAGCGGCTAATCCCCCAATCAGACCTTCGACGGTTTTTCCCGGGCTGATGGATGGGGCCATTTTGGTACGTCCGATTGCTTTGCCAACAAGAAGAGCTCCAATGTCGCTGAACTTGGCGACGATTACTACCCAAAGGCAAAAGAAGAGACCGAAGCCAAGGGTGCCTTTTTCACTGGGAACGTCCGCGAATTGGATGATCCGCACGAAGTAATGAAGAAGAAAGGTTACGAAGAGAAGACCAAAGAAAGTGGGCATGAGACGCTTGATGTACATGCCCCGTTGAGCTTGAGGAAAAAGGACGCAAGCGGAGGAAGACAAAAGAGCCCCGATTGCCAGGACGTCCATGCCCGAGCCTTCGAAATAAAAGGAAAGGGGTATCATGCACCCTCCGGTTATCAGGCCGGACATTCGGTTGGCGGCATATCCAAGTCTACCGAGGATCGTGTAGATTTCAAAAAGGGTGAGGGTGGCGCAAAGATTGAGAATCCACATAGCGCCTACCTCCTTGAGCAAGTAGACGACTCCCCCGATGATGCTCCAAAGAAAAAGGGTGGAAAGGGTGCGAAGTATCATGAGTTTTCGGGAAGTAAATTGGTGGAGGCAGTCGCGAGTTGATCGCCGGTCTTTCCAAATCGGCGTTCGCGGTGAGTGTAGTTCTTCAAGGCATCGACGAAGGCGACTTTCCCGAAGTCGGGCCAGTGCAGCGGAGAAACGAAAATTTCGGCGTAGGCGGCTTGTAAAAGAAGGAAGTTACTGAGACGGAATTCGCCTGAGGTTCGAATGATGAGGTCAGGGTCCGGAAGTTCTCTGGTTTGCAGATAATTTGAAAAAGTCTCCCAATTCAGATCATCTTCCATTCCGTTTGTCTTGCGGGCGTATGATTGGACGGCTTGAAGGATTTCCTGACGGCTACCGTAGTTAAGGGCGAGGGTCAGATTCCATTTCTTGTTGGCCTTGGTTTTCTCGATCGTTTCCATAACCGCATTGCGGGCGAATTCCGGCAGTCCATTCAGGTCACCGATTGCACGGAGACGAACTTCGTCTCCCATCATGGTTTTCAATTCCCTTTTTAAAAATTCTTGGAGCAAGCGCATAAGGCCGCTTTTTTCCTCTCCGGGCCGGTTTTGATTTTCAGTGCTGAAAGCATAGAGAGTGACGTAGGGAATCCCGATTTCAAAGGCCGTATTGACGACGGATTTTACGTTTTCCACCCCGTTTCGGTGCCCGAAGAGACGAGGTTTTCCCCGAGATCGAGCCCATCGACCGTTGCCATCCATGATGACGGCAACGTGTCTAGGGAGTCTTTCAAGGTCCTCGGGCGTAAGGTCGTACATTTTTCTTGTCTTATATCAACGAGTTCCCGACCAATTGACAACGAGGAAAGTAAAGAATAGTCTTGGCTCCATGAACAATCCTATGAGTGGAGAGGAAATATTCCAAAGGCTGGAGCCAATGAGTGGTTGGGTTTGGGAGACGGACAGGCTTTGCAAGACCTATGGATTCAAGAACTTTCGCGAAGCGATGAGTTTTCTCATCAGGCTTTCCTATGAAGCGGAGGAGCAAAACCACCACCCCGAAATTTTCAATTGCTACAAGCAAGTGAAAATTTCCCTCAATACCCATGATGCGGGTGGAAAGGTGACCGAAAAGGATTTCCGGCTTGCCGCAGCGATTGATTCGATCGCTTGAATGGAGCCTACTTCTTTTTTTGATTCTTCTTGGTCTTTTTTTGTCTGCTCACCGGGCGAGTGTCCTCGGGTACTTGGTAAAGCTTGCGAAGGCGGGCGAGTTCTTCCTTGAGCTCCTTGGTCAAGGCGGCGTATTCGGGTTTTCCGTAAACCGAATTCAACTCGTTCGGGTCTTTTTCCAAATCGTAGAGTTCCCAACCGTCCAAGTTGTAAAAGTGGATCAGTTTGTGCGTTTCGGTACGAACGCCGTAGTGCCTGCGGACACTGTGCGCTCCGGGGAATTCATAGTAGTGGTAATAGAGGGATTCCCTCCAGCCTTTGGGCTTCTTGCCCTTGAGCAAGGGAACGATTGATTCCCCTTGCATGTCTTTGGGGCGCTTGACTCCGCAAAGATCGAGAAAGGTTTCGGCATAATCGAGGTTTTGCACGAGATCGTGGTTTTCGCTTCCGGGCTCGATTACTCCGGGCCAGCGGGCGAGTAAAGGGGTGCGAAAAGATTCCTCGTACATCCAGCGCTTGTCGTACCAACCGTGCTCGCCAAGATACCAACCTTGATCTGAGGAATAGATAACGATCGTATTCTCGGCCAACCCACTCTTGTCCAAGTAGTCAAGAAGCCTGCCGATGTTCTCATCCACGGAGTCGATGCAGCGCAGGTAGTCCTTCACGTATCGCTGATATTTCCATTTCAACAGTTCGTCTCCTTCCAATTTGGCTTCTTCGAAGGCCTTGTTTTTGGGATCGTAAGCGGCATTCCATTTCGCTTTTTGTTCGGGAGTCAGGTTTCCGGGTGCCCTGAGTTTCAGGTCATTGGATGAAAGATGACTGGTGATGGTCATGGTTTGGTTGGCGGCCGGTGAGAGTCGGTTGTTGTAGTCGTCGCGTAAGGTTTCTGGTTCGGGGAGGTCGATCCCGTCGTATTTGTTCAAGTGCTTTGGTCCGGGTTGCCAGTTGCGGTGAGGCGCCTTGTGCTGGCTCATGATGAAAAAGGGTTTGTCCTTGTCCCGTCCTTTTTCGAGCCAGTCGAGGGTAATGTCAGTGATGATGTCGGTGGTGTAGCCGGTAATGCGCTTAACGCCATCCGGTGTGTTCATAGGAGGGTTGTAATAGGGACCTTGTCCTTGCAGTACTTGCCAGAAGTCAAAGCCCGTGGGGTCGCTCTTGAGATGCCATTTCCCAATCATGGCGGTCTGGTAACCGCTCTTTTGCAGAAGCTTGGGGAAGGTCTGTTGTCCGCCGTCAAAGCGCATCCCATTGGTCAGTTGGCCATTGAGGTGACTGTGCTTGCCGGTTAGGATGACGGCTCGACTGGGCGCGCAGATTGAGTTGGTCACGAAGGCCCGGTGAAAGATCATGCCCTCCTCGGCCAAGCGGTCGATGTTGGGGGTTTTGTTCCTGTTGGATCCATAGGCGGATATCGCCTGATAAGCGTGGTCATCAGCGAAGATGAAGAGGACGTTCAAAGGTTTGGCAACCGCCGTCGCCTGAAAAGCCAAGGCAAATGCGAAGAGAAAGATGGGTGAGGATTTCATGCTCAATCATCGAGTCACCCCGCTTTTGTCTTGGCAATTGAAAAATAGGAGTTGTTATCATTTTCAGATGCACTACCGCCGTACTCGGAGCCAATGAGCGAAGATCCTGAAAAGAGACCTTTTTACACGGTCATCCCACTCCTTTTCTCCCAGACCATTGGTGCATTCAACGATAACGCGATGAAGGCCATCCTTCCCGTCATGGCCGCTGTTCAGTTTGGCAAGTCGAGCATGGACGACGTCAACGTACAAGTATCCATCCTGCTGATTCTTCCCTTCGTAATCTTCGCCCCCCTCGCAGGTTGGGTTTCGGATCGTTTTCCCAAGAAAAAAGTGGTCAGCATGACCTTGCTCGCTCAATTAGTCGGCTTGGGTTTGCTCTCCTTCGGATTAGCCAACGAGCAGCTATTCATTTCATTGATAGGTTTTTTTCTGCTTTCTACGCAGTCGGCTTTTCTTTCACCGGCCAAGAAGGGAATTCTAAAGGAATTGATTGGCTCAAATCGGCTGGCCATGGCGGTGGGCTGGACGGAGATGCTAGCGATGGTTGGGATTCTGGGAGGAGCTTTTGTCGGAGCGATGTGCTTCGATGCTTTGGTCGTTGAGAACGGTGGATGGAACGCCAGTTTGATCTTGGCCTTTGCGACCATGGGTTTGGCTTTGTTGTCCTGGCTTGCTTTTCTTCCGACTCCTTCGACGGAGGCTCCCAAGGCGCTACCTTTTAAGCTAGAGGTCGTTTGGAGTCATTTTGGAGACTTGCGTGATTTGATGAAAAATCGAAAACTGAGAGGCCCGGCATTAGGGGATGCATGGTTCTGGTCGGTAGGTGGTTTTTTCTATCTCCTTTTGGTCAAGCTTTCAGGTGAAGTGGTTGAGGGCGACGTGGGGTTGGGTTCGCTTTACGGTTATTGGTTTCTTTTGCTTGGACTGGGTATCATGGCAGGTAGTTTGTTCGTTGCCTACCTGAACAGGGGAAGGGTTGAGCTTGGGCTGACAGCCATCGGTGGCTTTCTCATGCCGGTTTCCTTGACCGTGCTCTATTTCTGCAATCCGTTGACCCTCGTATTCGAACTTGGCTGCTTGTCTCTCGGGTTTTCGGGTGCCCTGTTTTTCGTGCCTTTAAACGGTTACTTGCAGGACCAGGCTGAAGAGGACCGGAGGGGGCGTGTATTGGCTGCGACCAATCTTTTTACCCAACTAACTGGAATCGCGTTTATCCTTTTGCACGCTTTTCTATCAGGATTTGTCGGTCTGACGGCGAAGCAGGAATTGCTTGTGATGCTGGTGCCTTCCTTTCTGATTGGTTCCATTACCTTGCGGGCCTTGCGGGGAGGTTCTACTAGGTTCGAGGGTTCCATGCTCTCCAAGTAAAGAGGGGAAGTCCATGGCTTTCCACCAATGATTTGAAGCTTTACGGGCTTTTCCTGGAGAGTTCTTTCTGCTAGGGTGACGGGTCACCAAGCAAACTTTACCTCATGGCATCATTTCTTGAAGAATCTTCCTTGTTTTCCCGTGCCCTTGCCGAGTTGGCGGGCAAATCCGTTCTTGTCCTAGGCCATCGCCGTCCCGACGGGGATTGCATCGGTTCGCAGGTTGCATTGACGCGGGTTCTGCTTTCCGAGGGAATCGATGCCCGGGCGGTGAATGCCGATCCGATTCCAAGGACCCTGCAAAAGTTTGTCGGGGACACACCGTTTTTTTACCCGGATGAAGTCGAAGGGGCAGATTTTATCGTGATCACGGTCGATTGCGCCGATCACAAAAGAGTGGGCGAAGAGCTTACAGACAGATTTCCCAAGGTCCACCTGAACGTTGATCATCATGTTTCGAAC
>TARA_B100001057_G_scaffold494777_1_pt1 | contig 10548 bp, 8 predicted proteins | sample TARA_B100001057 | Tara Oceans TARA_B100001057 (sample SAMEA2621839) | marine metagenome | biome: marine biome (ENVO:00000447); feature: surface water layer (ENVO:00002042); material: "saline water (ENVO:00002010), including plankton (ENVO:xxxxxxxx)" | depth 5 m | reverse complement strand
CCCAGTCAATAAAAATTATCCTTATTATTATTACAGCTTTAATTATGAAATGTATAGAGGAAGAAGATTAATTGAAAGGCTTGAGTCAATTGAACAAGTAAATTTGAATGACATAAAAAAAATTCAAAATGATAATTTTAATTATAAAGCATACGAAACACTTCCTCTACTCATAGAAAAAATTGATACAAATCTCCTTTCAGAAAATAAATTAATATATCTAAACAAACTTAAAGATTGGGACTTTTTTGCTGAAGTAAACAATGAAAATCAAGTAATTTTTAATAAATGGTGGGATAATTTATATAATAAAGTATGGGACGAATTTGATACTTTAAAGTATTCTTATAGAAAACCTAACTCGTTTAGGACATATAAATTAATTAAAGAAGATATAGAATCTAATTACTTTGATATCATTAAAACTAAAAAAAAAGAATCAGTATATGATCTGGTAAATAATACATATAATGCGACAATTGATTCAATTGAATCATTAAAAAATAAATACTCTTTAAAAGACCTTAGATGGGATATATATAAAAATACATCTGTCAATCATTTACTAAGAATAAATAGCTTCAGTTATGATAGTATATCAATCGGAGGGTATAGAAATATATTAAATGCAGCTAGTGAAAGACATGGACCATCTTGGAGGATGATAGTTAAATTGAATAAAAATAAAAAAACTGAGGCATGGGGAATATATCCTGGTGGTCAATCTGGAAATATAGGAAGCGCTAACTATTTTGAAGGTATTGAAAAATGGGGCAAGGGTATTTATAATAAATTATTATTTAATAATAATTACTTAGAAAATAGAAGTAAAATAATATTTGAAAAGAAATTTGTAAAAAAATGAATTTTATAATAAGAATATTAATAATTGGTATTTTATCATATTATCTACCTGTTTTTTTCCCCTGGTGGTCAATACTAGTAATTACTTTTTTTACTGGTTTATTATATAGTGAAAATTATTTTTCTCAATTTCTAAGTGGTTTTATTGGGGTTGGAACAGCATGGATATTTCTTTTACTTAGTATTGATACAAGTTCTAACTCAATTTTATCATCAAGAATTGTTGATTTGCTGAATATTAGTTCTGTTAATTACTTAATTATATATACTTCAGTAATAGGTGGATTTGTAGGCGGTATAGGTTCAATATTAGGTAAGAGCTTTAGAGATATTATTTTCAAAGAAAAGAAGCCGAGAAACTTTAAATTTTAGTTTAATACAAACTCCATTATTTCTTTATCTAATGGATTAGTATTAGATGAATATATAGCCTTTAAAGATCCATCTTTATCAATTAAATATTTAAAGAAATTCCATCTAGGTGATTTATCATTCCAACCATTGTCATTAATATTAGATAACCATCTATATACATCATTAGAGTTTTTACCTCTCACATCTGATTTCTCAAACAGTTGAAATTCAACACCGTAATTTTTTTCACAAAATGTTTCAATTTGATCATTTGATCCAGGCTCTTGGAAACCAAAATTGTTTGATGGAAAAGCAAGAATTGTTACTTTGTCGTTATATTTTTTGTGAAGCTCCTGTAAATCTTTATACTGATGAGTATAACCGCATTTAGAAGCAACATTTACGATTAAAAGTTTTTTACCTTTGTATTTATCAAAATTAATAGTATTTCCATCTATGTCAACAGCAGAGAGACTATAGAAGCTGTCATTTGATAGAATATTATCATCTGGTGCGGTTTCGTTTACTTTAAAGATTTTTTCCCTTAGAATATATATACCACTCACTGAGACTAAGGTTGATAAAAGAAAAATTGCTACAAACTTCATTACATTTTATTAGTTATGTCAATGCCAAGTAAATTAAGTAATGATTTAATGACTTTAGACGTTATGTCTGATAACGCAATTTTAAATGAAGTTGTTTCATTATTTTTTCCATCAAATATTTTTTCTTCTTGATAAAAAGAATTGTATGACTTAGATAAATCATATACATAATTACAAATTATAGATGGGGAGTAAGATTCAGCTGCTGTCTCTAAGATATATTTATAATTAACTAAAAGGTCAATTATTTTCTTCTCATTAACCGAAATATGTTTTATAATACTAAAATTTATTTTTCCATATTCTATATTTAATATCTCCGCCCTTTTTATAATTGATCTTATCCTAGCATATGTATATAGCAAAAAAGGACCTGTATTACCTTGGAAATCTATTGATTCATCAGGGTTAAATAACATTTTCTTTTTTGGATCTACTTTTAAGAGGTGATATTTAAGAGCCGATAAGGCTATTTTCTGATATAGTTTTGTTAAATCTTCACCATCAAAATCATCAATTTTTCCTAATTCTATTGACCTTTTTTGAGCTGTATCTTTCATAACAGATATTAATTCATCAGCATCAACAACTTTACCCTCTCTAGATTTCATTTTACCATCAGGCAAATCTATCATACCATAAGATAAATGGTAACACTCTTTTGCCCATGAATAACCTAACTTCTCTAATATCTTAAATAATACTTTAAAATGATAATCTTGCTCATTCCCAACAGTATATATCTGTTTCTCGGATTTTGGGAAATCTTCAAATCTCTTAATTGCCGTACCAATATCTTGTGTCATATATACTGAGGTTCCATCACTCCTTAATAATAACTTTTTATCAAAATTTTCCTTTGATAAATCAATCCATACTGAGCTATCTTCTTCCTTATAAAATATTTTTTTTAATATACCCTCCTCTATATTTTTTTTTCCAAGAAGATAAGTTTCAGACTCGTAATAATTCTTATCAAATGACACATTAATACTTCTGTATGTTGAATTAAAACCATCATAAACCCAACCATTCATTTTTTTCCATAATTTAATTATCTCTTTGTCTCCCCTCTCCCATTTTCTTAATAAAGACTTTGCTTCTTTCATTAGAGAAGATTTTTTTACTGCATCAACTTCTGAGACACCTTTTTTAACTAAATCAAAAACCTCTTTTTTATGTTCAAACTCAAATTTTACATAATAATCTCCTACAAATTTATCACCCTTTACTTTTTCAGTATCTGGAGATTTATCATTACCATATCTTTTCCAAGCAACCATTGATTTACAGATATGAATCCCTCTATCATTAATTATTTGAACTTTATGAACTTTATATCCTAGTGATTTATAAATTTTTGAAACAGAATCACCTAAAAATATATTTCTTAAATGACCTAAATGAAGAGGTTTATTAGTATTAGGTGAAGAAAATTCAACTATTATCTCCCTTTTATTTTTCTTGAAATCTGATTTATATTCACTTGAAAATTTTGATAACACACCGATTAGATAATCTGATTTTAAATCAAAATTTAAGAAACCTTTCACAAGGTTATAATCTGAAATTATTTCTGAATTTCTAATTAAACTATCACCAATTATATTTCCTGCCTCCTCAAGATTTATTTTTAAATTTTTAAGATGAGGAAATAAAATAAGTGTATAAAAACCAGAAAAGTTTTTAGGTGTTTGATCTATGCTAATGTCATTGATAGAACATTTATAATTGAACTCATCTTTAAATACTTTGATAACTTCATTTTTTATTTTTTCTTGTAATTGCATTTCTTAACAAAATTTAAATTAAATGTTCGATATTCATAATGATTAAAGCATTATGTTTGAAATATTTTTATTTAAATCATATGTCTGATTCCGTTATTATTATTCCTACATATAATGAAATAGGTAATATTGAAACTATTTTAAATCAAATTCAAGGTTTAAACTCACTTTTTGATGTTATAATAGTTGATGATAATTCTCCTGATAAGACAGGAGAATTAGTAAAAGAATTTATTTCAAAAAAAAAATATAAAATAAAATTATTACTCATTGAAAGAGAATCAAAAAATGGTCTAGGATCGGCATATATTGAAGGTTTTAAGAAAGCCTTGTCTTTAAATTATAATTATATTTTTCAACTTGACTGTGATGGATCACATAACCCAGATAAATTAATAGAAATGAAAAATTCTTTAAACTCTAGCTCGGATATTGTAGTTGGATCCAGATATGTGAAAGGAATTTCAGTACTCCATTGGCCCTTATCAAGATTAATTTTATCAATATCTGCTAATTATTACGTGAAAATTATTACTGGCATGAATCTGAGTGATTCTACAGGTGGGTTTAATGGATATTCAAAGAAAGCACTTAAAAGTATTTTAAAAAATAATATTTCATTCCAGGGATATGCTTTTCAAATACAGATGAAGTTTATTGGAAATAAATTAGGATATAAAATTGATGAGATTCCAATAATATTTAGAGATAGAGAAGTTGGAGAGTCTAAAATGTCCATAAATATTTTCTATGAAGCTTTTTTTGGAATCTTAATTATGAAAATTAAAAGCTTATTTAAATCTTACAAAAGTTAATTAAACTTAACATTATCATTTATTGATATCTTACCTATAAAATATATTGGAATATATATTGATATTAATATTATTAAGATTAAGGAGATATTTAAAATTATAATTTTTGAAAATTCAAATTTTATTGGAACGAAATCTAAGTAATAGTTGTCCTTATCTAACCCTATAATTTTATACCTAGATTGCAAAAATATAAATACATATGCTAAAAAATTACTTATTAAAATACTCTTTATAAGTATCTCTGTTCCAGCTCTATAAAAAATTGAATAAATAATAGAGTTATTGGTTCCAAAAGATTTAAGAATTCCAATAGTTTTTATCTTATCCATAATAAAAATTAATATCACTGATATCATATTAAAACATGCTACAAATGATAGAATTATAAAGAAAATAATAACATTTTTATCAAGCAGACCTAACCAGTCAAAAACTTGGGAATATTTACTCTGAGATGTTTCTAAAAATTCATTATAAAAAGATTTTTTTTTGATTTTGGTTAAAACAGAGTTAGTTTGAGATGCATCTTTTAAATAAATATTTAATCCAGAAGCAAGGTTAGAATCCCAGCTATAAATTTTTCTTCCTAAATTAATATCTCCAATTACAAATGAGTCGTCAAATTCCTCAAGACCCGTATCATAAATTCCTTTAACAATTAATTTACGAAATATGGGAGGGTCATTAGGAAAAAACAAAGAGATCGTATCACTCAGAAATATATTGAGTCTTTCAGATTGGGATTCACTTATAATAATAGAATTTGTGAAACTTATAGAATTATTAAAAGATGAGAGATGAGGAATAATCTTAGTAAGATAATCTTCATTTACACCTTTATATACAAGTCCATCAGAGTTATTATTTTTTTCAATAAGGGCAGAGAGCATAATAAAAGGTATAACAGCATCTATCTCACTTATCTCTTTATATTTTAAATATATTCCCTGATCAAGATTAATGGGATAATTCTTGAAACTTAATCCATTTCCAAAGTCAGATACGTTAATATGTCCAGAAAAATCAAAAATTTTATTTTTAATAGATTCTTGAAAACCATTAAGAATACTTACTGATATAATCATTGAAAAAACTCCAATTGTTAATGTAGTTATTGAAATTTTTTTTATTAGAGATGAATAGACACTAGAATTTGACTTCCAAAGATTATTAGCAATTTTATTTAATATTTTCATTTGGTAAATTTGTAATCAAAATCTAAAAGTATGGTTATCAAAGATATTGTTAAATTATTCTTTTTTCTTAATCTGTTTTTAATTTCATGTACAAAAGATGAAAAAGTAATAGCTGATAATGAATCTGAAAATTCAAATATTATTGAATTTGAATGCGATAATTGTCAAGATTCTACTTTTGTTTTCAAAATTAATACTTTAGGCGGCGAGATAGTAGATGAACCTAAGATAGCATCAGCATTAACCGTATTATTAGGAGATAGCACTCAGTATGCAGGTAATATTGGTATTGAAATTAGGGGAGAAAGTTCTCAATATTTTGAAAAAAAATCTTACGGAATTGAGACATGGGATAAAAATTATAATGATTTAGATTATAACCTAGCAGGTCTTCCTAAAGAGGAAGATTGGATATTATATGGACCCTATAGTGATAAATCATTAATAAGAAATAAAATAATTTATAACATATCTAATAAGATGGGAATGTATGCATCAAGAACAAGAAATGTTGAATTATATATTAATAACGATTACAAAGGTTTCTATCTACTTATGGAAAAAATAAAAAGAGATAAGAATAGAGTCAATATCAAAAAACTTGAAAATGATGATATTGATGAAGAATTAATTAGTGGAGGATATATTATTAAAATTGATAAGAGCGATTTAGAAGATAATAGCTTTAATGATTTCAATTCGTTTAGTTCAAGATATGATGTAAATGGAAGTTTACAAGGAGATAAAAAAATTTTATTTAATTATGAATATCCAAAGCCCGAAGAAATAAATCCTAGTCAGAAAAAATACATAATTGATTATGTTAATGAATTTGAAAAGTCTCTTTCTTCATCAAATTTCTCAGATATAAATAATGGCTTCAGAAAATTTATTGATGATAAAACCTTTATTGATTTTTTTATATTAAATGAATTATCTAATAATGTCGATGGATATAGGTTAAGTACATATCTACACAAAGAGAGAAATGAAAAATTAAAAATAGGTCCTATATGGGACTTTAATCTATCTTTTGGTAATGCTGACTACTGCGGTGGTGATAGGTTTGATGTTTGGACTTACAAATTTAACGAAAGATGTCCCGGTGACTTTTGGAGTGTGCCATTTTGGTGGAAAAAATTTTTAGAAGATGAAGTTATTGTGAGCAATTTAAAAATAAGATGGTTTGAACTAAGATCTGATTTATTATCAGATCAATCACTAGAAGATATGGTAAATAAAGAATTTGATTTACTCTATTTTAAAACAGAAGCTGCCAAAAGAAACTTTAATAAGTGGAAAATCCTAGAAAACTATATTTGGCCAAATAGTTATGTTGGAGGAAATTATTATAATGAGATTGAATTTCTTAAAAACTGGATAAAAAATAGAACTATTTGGTTAGATGAGTCAATAAACAACCTATGATTATCAAAAAGATTTTAAAATACTTATTTTTTTCAATAATTGGCTTATTGATTATAACATCAATTATTATTTATGTAAATCTTGACTATAAGATGTATCCACTAAAAGCTAATCAAGAGCTATACTCCAAAAATATATGGGAAATAGATACTGATAGTTTAGCTGAAGAGCTTCTTAAAAAAATGACTCTAGAAGAAAAAATTGATCAGATGTATGGTGAAAAAATGTATAAGTCTATACCCAAATTTTTTGGAAATTTTATATTTAAGCAGCGTTTTCCTCATATTTATGTTGGTAGAAATGAGAGACTAAATATACCTCCATGGGTACTCTCTGATGGACCAAGGGGGGCAAGAGTTCTAGATAAAAATATTGATGCAGTTACAACTTTTCCGGTAGCTATGGCAAGAGCAGCATCATGGAATACAAATTTAGAATATGAAGTACACGATGTAATTTCTAAAGAGATGAGAGCAAATAAAACAAATTATGCAGCAACACCATGTATTAATTTGTTGAGACATCCCGGTTGGGGAAGAGCGCAAGAGACCTATGGTGAAGACCCTTGGCTTCTTGGAGAGTTTGGAGTAGCTGCTATTAAAGGAATTGAGAAAAATAATGTTATGGCATGTCCAAAACATTTTGCACTAAACAGTATTGAAAATTCAAGATGGGTAATTGACGTATCCGTTGATGAGAGAACACTTAGAGAGGTTTATTTACCTCATTTCAAAAAAGTAATTAAAGATGGTAAACCCGCATCTATAATGTCAGCATATAATAAGGTAAGAGGAAAATATAGCGGCAGCAATGAAGAGCTATTAACCAATATCTTAAAGAACGATTGGGGTTTTAACGGATTTATTTCAACAGATTGGATGTATGGTATATATGATGGAGTTGAAGCAATTAATGCAGGATTAAATGTTGAGATGCCATGGCAGGATGAATATAGTTACAATACAATTAGAAATGGGTTAGAAGAAGAAAAGATAACATTAAAAGATATTGATGAATTAGTTCTTTCAACCCTCAAGACTAGATTAAAATATGCTTTTTCCTATGATAGTATAGATTACAATCATGAATTAATATTAAATAAATCTCATGTAAATTTAGCCAGAGAAGTTGCTGAGGAAAGTATGGTACTTATTAAAAATGAAAATATATTACCATTTGAGTTAGGAGAAAATTTAAAAATTGGTGTTATTGGCAGATTGGCTGATACTGAAAATACTGGTGACTTGGGAAGTAGTAATTCTAACCCTCGATATGTAGTGACTCCATTTCAAGGCATTAAAAATTATCATATTAATAGTAATAACAAAGTCTATTATGACGAAGCTAATGACATAAATAAATCTGTGGAATTAGCAAAAGATTTAGATCAAGTAATTCTTGTAGTTGGTTATGATTATTCAGACGAGGGGGAATATATTATGAGTAGAGGTCAAATGTTAAAATCAGCAGAAGCTAAAAAACTAATTGGAGCCAAAGGTGTCGGTGGAGACAGATTAAGCCTTAAGCTAAGGGATAAGGATGAAATATTAATTAAAGAAATATCAAAAGTTAATGATAATATTGTTGTTGTTTATATCGGGGGAAGTGCAATTGATATGAATAGTTGGGAAAGTAATGTTCCATCGATAATCTTTTCCTGGTACTCAGGCATGGAGGGTGGAAATGCATTAGCAAAAATAATTTACGGAGATATAAACCCAAGTGGAAAATTACCATTTACTATAGCTAAAAATTCAAATGACTACCCATATTTTAATCCTTATACTGACACAATCACTTATGGCTACTACCATGGATACTCACTATTTGAAAAATATAAAAAGGATATTGCATATCCTTTTGGACATGGATTAAGTTACAGCAAATTCAAGTATGAAAATTTTAATTTAGTTAATTATAACCCTAATGACTCAATATTAAATTTTAGTGTAGACTTAACTAATGTTAGCAATATAGGCGGAAAAGAAATATCTCAGCTATATGTTGGTTTTGAAAATTCAGAAATAGATAGACCATTGAAACTATTGAGAGATTTTAAGAAAGTTTATCTTGATGCAGGTGAAAAGAAATCCATAAATTTCAAAATAAACAAGAGTGACCTATCTTATTACAATACTGAAAAAAATAAATGGATAAATGAAAAGATAGAATACAATTTCTATGTTGGAGGTTCATCAAATGAAAATCATTTGATGAAAATATCTAATTTTCTTGAACTATAGTTTCAATTTTTTTAAAAAACTTAGAGTAGTTTAAATTTAGTTCAAATTTATTTTTAAACATTTTATATGAATTCTCTTTAAATGATAATTTATTATCATTATTTATAAAAATTTCAATTGCATATAATAAGTCTTTATAGTTATGATTCTTCTTCAATAAAATACCGTTCCATTTATTTTTAATTGCCTCAGAAATTCCACCTATATCAGGAGCAATAACAGGAATACCAAAACTCAAAGCCTCTAATATAGAAATAGGTAAACCTTCACTTTCACTGGAATTTATAAAAAGATCTATTTTATTTTTTGAGTAAAAGTTATATAATTTTTGATTTTCCACATTACCATAAAATGTATATGAAACTTCATTTAGTTTATCCTTGTATTTATTAATTAATTTATTTTTTAAATATCCATCACCAAAATGGCTCCAGTATATATTAATATCTTTTCTTTTAATTGATAAATGAATTAATGACTCAATTAAGATATCAAGTCTTTTGACTGATTCAATTCTTGAGCATGAGACTATATGCAATTTATAGGTATTATTAGGTTTTGTAATATTTAAAGGATCTTTAACTCCTAAGTATGAATAGTCAATAATTTCTTTTCTGAAGCGATAGTTATCACTTAAATAATTCAATGTGTTTCTAGAAACAGCAAAAACTTTATTAATGTTTTCATAAAAATGAATTTTTAAAGGCATATAATTATATGGCCTTCTTTCTTTAAAAAGATCATACCCATGAATTCGACTAACTAGTTTAAAATTATACTTATATTTTAAATGTTGAAGAGCATATGTTATTTCGTTATTCCAGTATGTATATACTATAACATTAGAATAGTTTTTTTTAATATCAAAATAAGATTCAAAGAACTCTAAATAAAAAGCAAAGTTAGAAATGGAAAAAGCAAAATGCCTAATTGCAAGTGGTTTAGTAAATAAAACTCTAAATAATTCTTTATAAAAAACATTAAATTTTAAAGATTTTAAAAAATAATAAATCTTACTGCTTATTGTTTTATTTTTTTTCTTGGATAAAGAACTATCAAGCTTAAACATAAAGTTTAGTTTTCTTTGGTAATCATTTCTTTTAGATGGTAAAAATGTAATATCTAAATTTTTAATTTTTTCATAAAATTTTACTTCATTATGAATGAAAGTTTCATTTAATCCGTAGGGATATTCAGAGGTAATTAATATTATTTTCATTTTTTAAATACAAACTCAAAGACCAACG
>TARA_B100001057_G_scaffold31450_2_pt1 | contig 10558 bp, 7 predicted proteins | sample TARA_B100001057 | Tara Oceans TARA_B100001057 (sample SAMEA2621839) | marine metagenome | biome: marine biome (ENVO:00000447); feature: surface water layer (ENVO:00002042); material: "saline water (ENVO:00002010), including plankton (ENVO:xxxxxxxx)" | depth 5 m | reverse complement strand
CCTCTATAACAAGTATTTCACAGCTCGGGTTGATCGAGATGACACGCAAACGGACGAGGGAGAGTCTCGGTCAGATTCTTAACAGTGATTGTCCGGTTTGCGAAGGACGCGGCACACAGAAATCTCCAGAAACTGTCTGTTATGAGATCTTCCGTGAAATATTGCGAGTTGCAGGAGCTCATGAAAACGACACTCTTTTAGTGACTGCTTCACAGGGAGTAGTCGATCGCTTGCTCGATGAGGAATCCAATACGCTCGAGAGTTTGCAGAAATCGCTTGGCAAGACAGTCAAATTCGAAGTTGAACCGATGTATACTCAGGAGCGGTTCGACGTCGTCCTGACATAATGGCCCGGTTTGCTCGCTGGTTGGAATTTAGGACACTAGTCAGCTTACAGGAGATATACTGCTCAAGCTGAAAAAATCTGCTGATCGGTCTTGTCGCAATAGTCCAGCTACGTCGCGTATCCATAAATCATGATCACTGCATTAATCAAGAAACTCTATGAGCACCTCTTACTGCTGTTAATCGTAGCTTTGATTGCCATGGCGGCTTATGTATCGCTCGGGCGTCAGTTTATGCCCGCGATTTCGAGCTATTCCTCTTTCCTCGAGCGGCAGATTGCACAAAGGACCGGCCTTCCTGTGACCATCGGCACTGTGGCGGGTGATTTTTTGGGCTTTAACCCCATTGTGTTGCTCACGGACTTACAACTGACGATTGACGGTAGTTCTGAAGCGCCGGCGCTTGAACTTTCTGAGGCGCAAATCGTCATTGATATGGGCAAATCAATCTTGCATCGGCGGTGGGTGCTCGATGAGTTTGTGATCCGCGATCTCCTGATTGACCTGACTCAGAATGCTGACGGAGGTTGGCAGTTTTCAGGGGTCGAGGCTCCCGGAGGTAATGATCCAGTAGATCTTCACGCCCTATACGAGACATTCCTGACTTTTACTCAACTTGAGTTACAAGGTGTCACCATTAATATCCATCCTCGCAACGGCGACAGTTTCAGTTTTGGCGGGGGGACTGCCACCGTCCAAAACCAGGGCCAGGACCACTACTTGCATGTTAACGCCAGTCTGGAGGGTAATGCTGAGCCACTGACCGTCTCATTGGAAGTGCAGGGCGACACCTTGGATCAAGCAAGCGGGACGCTGCACGTTTTCGCGCCCCAATCCGATTATTCTGGGATGTTTGCAGCTCAGGACCTGGGGGGGTTGGCCATTCTTGGGCTGAAGGGTACAGGGCAAGCGTGGATCGGATTTGAAGCAGGTCAAGTGCGCGCTGCGACCGTAGAATTTGATGTCCCGGATCTTACCGTTAACGTAAAGAGTGCTGAACAGGAAAACGAACAATTGGGCCTTACCAATGTTCAAGGCTTGGCGAAATTAATTCACAACCGTTCTGAGAATTCCTGGGAGCTCGCCTTAGCAGATACGTCGGTTACTTATCGTTCTGATTCCTGGCGGTCGTTCAACGCTCATGTTTTTCATAAACCAACTCAACTTCTGGAAATAGCCTCGGACCATTTGGACTTTGGGCTGTTGACGCGCCTTGCTGCTGACAGCGGAGTATTGCCTGATGATTTAGCAGAAGACCTGGTAGGCTTCAATCCGGATGGTTCTCTTCAGAATGTCAGTCTGAGGCTGCCGCTTTCAGAGTCGGGGGATCAGGCGTTTGCAATGAAAACCAATGTCGCAGATTTGCAGTTAGCGTCAGTCAGGAATTCCCCCAATCTTTGGGGCATGGACGGGTTCGTAGAGCTCGAGTTTGATCGCTCATCGAAACGCCTGACCGGTGTTGCGGAAGTAGATTCAACGGACTTCAGTATGAATATACCATCCACGTTCACCAGAGTTTGGGACTACTCTCGGGTGAATGGGCGATTGCATATTGACGTGTCGATGGAAAGCGGCCAGGCAGTAAAACTCGTAAGCGACAGAATCGTTGCCGAGTCAGATGCCCTCGATGGGAGTGTCAGATTTACTTCGGTCACTGAGCGATTCGTCGATGGCAGCCGTGATGCGAGGCTCGATCTCATTGTAGGAGCGAAACGTATTGAGGGTTCCCAAAAATCGCTCTACCTGCCGGATGGTCCCAACATCAGCGAAAATCTTCGCAAAACAATGGGATTTCTTGAGCAGGCCTTAGTTGATGGACAGGTTTATAACAGCGGTATTCTCTATCGAGGGTCAACTGTTAGCGGTTCCGATGTGATGGGCAAAACCTTTCAGAGTTTCTGGCAACTAAGCGACGGTCAGATAAATTTCAGTGATGACTGGCCAAACCTAGAGGCGCTTACAGCCATAGTGCAAACTGATGATGAAAATATTGATATTACTGTGGAATCAGGCCGTAGCCTCGGACTGCAGTTTGAATCAGCGGTAGGCCAAGTCCGACGCGATGCCGATTCCCAAAACTGGCTTACCGTTTTTGGGTCAGCGTTCGGAGAGGCGTCGGATGCTCTAGAATACTTGCAAACAGCGCCTGTTGATGAGGGGCTGAAGGACGTGCTTTCGAGTTGGAAATCGCAAGGCAGCGTTGCCGGTGATCTGTCGCTGTTGGTTCCGCTGGATCGGCCTGATCGTGACTCCGAGGTTCGTCTCGAACTGGAGCTTGAGGACAATGACCTGACCATCTCTGATTACAATCTTGATTTAAACCAATTATCCGGTTCGATCATTTTTGACTCAGAGACTGGCTTTGAGCCCACCGAACTAAATGGCTTTTTGTTTGGTGGGATGGTGAATGCGACCTTGTCTTCGGTTCAAGAGCAAGGAGAGCTAGCTACCATAGTCGTTGAAGGGGAGGGTATGACGTCTCCTCAGGCGATGATTGAGTGGCCTCAACAGGGCGAATTTGTGAGAGGTTTGCTTGCTAAAATGGATGGTGACTTTGCCTATGAGGCAGCCATCAGGATTAATCAAGTTGCCGCTCAAGATTCGGGAAGCCAGCTCGAGATCCGCTCAGACTTGTTGGGTGTGGCGATGGATCTGCCTTTTCCCTTTGGGAAGGACAGCGCATCGGCGGCACCCCTGGACCTGCAATTTCAGTTCGAGGAAGGGAGGCAGGAGACGCTCGGCAGCTTGGGCGAGGATTTACGCTTTACTGTGAGTCAGGTTGAAGATGAGCCGACCCGTGGCCTGCTTATGCTCGGGCGGCGAGACGTAAGTCTGGACTCTTTGTCGGAAAATTTGCCTCCGGGGCTGGTGGTTTTGGGCCATCTCGAAAGATTCGAGCTCGAGTCTTGGGTAAACTTTATCTCGGGCATGCCGGGCAGAGGTCAACCCAATTCAAACCTGGATCAGATGATAGCCTTTGCTGATATACAGGCGGATGTCTTCTCCCTTTATGGTGAAGACCTTCCTCAGGTAGGGTTTCGGATTGCGCCGTCTCAGTCCGATTCGGGGTGGGTGGCACGATTCACTAGCGAAGCAATACAAGGGCAAGCGATCATCCCTTATGACAGTAACAATTATCTCCAGGTTGATCTTGATTATCTTAATCTGCCCGGCTCTGAGGATTTGATTCAGGTCGAGCCGATGCCGTCCGAACCAGAGAGTCCAAAAATGGTGAGGAGTGAAGCTGTACTCGGCGAACCTGAAATCGATCCACTTGAAGGTTTGGATCCAAGGGAATTACCTCTCATGCGGTTTGAGACCGATCAGTTCAAGATCGGTGAAAGCGAGTTTGGCAGTTGGGCGTTTAACCTCACGCCGACCGCGATTGGTGCAGAGTTTCACGATATTAATTTTGATTTCAGGGGATTGCGCTTAGGCAAGGACAGCTTAGATGACAGCATTGAATTTCTGGAGCCGCATTTCAGCTGGTTCTACGACGGGGTTCAGCACAGCAGTGAGCTCACTGGCGTCTTGATAGCTGATGACATCAGTGGGGTGCTGGAAGCCAACGGCTATGCACCGAGTGTTGAAAGTGATCGGGCTGCGTTCGTGACAGAAGTAAGATGGCCGGGATCTCCTGCGCTTTTCTCTAATGATCATCTTGATGGCCGTATTGATATGCGCGTTATTGATGGCCGCTTTTTGCGGGACTCAGATAGCGGAGGTGCGCTGAGGCTGGTCAGCTTAATTAACCTTTCTGCTATTTTTCAGCGCCTTCGTTTTAGCGATGATTTGCTACGAAGCGGCCTGGCATTTGACGAAATCAGCGGAGAATTCATCCTCACTGATGGCCAGCTGCAAATTATGGATCGGTTGGTCATCTCGGGGCCAAGTAGCCTCTACCAGATTAATGGGAAAGTTGATCTAGCTGAGGAGACAGTGGAAGGAGAGATGATTGTTACACTGCCGGTCAGCAACAATTTACCATGGATAGGGCTATTAAGTGCCAACATCCCATTGGCGGTAGGAGCCTATTTGTTTGATCAGATTTTTGGCAACCAAGTTGACAGCCTGTCTAGCGCTGTTTACACGCTATCCGGGCCGCTTGAAGGTCTTCAGCCACAGTTTAAACAAGCCTTCGGTTCTCCGGCAGCCAGTCAGACTGAACCCTAGCAGTCTAAGATGCTTCGCTCAAACCCCTCGTGTCTGATATTGCTTGCAGCCAATCGATTCTATTATCATTTCAGTCTTTGGAAGGCTATGGAATCAAAGGACAAGATTATCAATAAGAGCTTGCTAAGCAATGCGGTTGCTCTGATATTAGTGATCGTTGGTTACCTGATGGTTGGTCCATATCAGGTATACGTTCTAAACACTGGGTTATTTGCGCTCTCGGGCGGGGTCACTAATTGGCTCGCTGTGCACATGCTCTTCGAGCGTGTACCAGGCCTCTATGGTTCAGGGGTCGTTGAGTTGCGTTTCGAAGAATTCAAATATGGTATTCGGGGGCTGATTATGGAGCAATTCTTTAATCATGGAGACTTGTCCGCATTCTTTCAGCAGACCGGACAAGTAGCTGACCGACTGAATGAGCATCTTAAGGGCGTGACCGAAGATCTGAACCTTGATTCAGCGTTTGATTCCTTGCTTGAGGTCATTATGAGTTCCTCATTTTCAGGGATGTTGGGCATGCTGGGCGGAAAAGAAGCACTCAGCCCTCTTAAGGCCCCTTTTGTCGAGCGCATGCGCGACTATTTCAGATCTCAGTTTGCCAACCAAACGTTTCAGTCCAGACTTGAAAATGCGCTTCGAGGTGCGCTCGATGAGGGGGCGATTCGTCATTCAGTCGCCGAATTGATCGATCGTCGCCTGGATGAAATGACTCCGAAGATGGTTAAGGAAATCGTTCAGCAAATGATTTACAAGCATTTAGGTTGGCTAGTGATATGGGGTTGTGCGTTCGGAGGAATGATGGGGCTGGCTGTGACCCTCCTGAATAGTCTTACATAGTGGAGTGTGCGAAAACTGCTGATTCCGTTGGAATTTGGAAACGCATCTTCATAGCATGACGCGAATTCACTGCGCGTTGGGGTGGGAATAAGTGCCGTGTTTTCACTGAATCGCCGGTAAACCGAAGATTTTTTTGCTTTAACTGTCATGTCTGGCCATTTAGGGCATCGAGCATTCAAAAACCTAAAAAATAAAAGTGCATCTCTAGCAAATTTTCGGCTTTGCTTGGTGAAATGATTGCGGTGCTGTAATACAATTGCGTCCCGTTTTCAGCTGCGCTTGAAAATCGCGCATGGCTTATGCCGTTTCTGGCGCTGAATCTGGTATTTTTATCTATGCAACTCACTGTTGCTGGACTCCAGAACGATTCGTTGCATTTTTGATACCAAAATCAGTAGTAAGGTGAGCAGTAGTATGGCAAGACCAGTGGAATTTGATGAGGCGAAGGTCCTCACTAGCGCGATGGAGCAATTTTGGAAAGAAGGATATGAAGCCAGTTCTGTACAGAAACTCCTCGATTGTACCGGCATTAACCGAGGGACTCTCTATAACTCTTTCGGAGACAAAGACACTTTTTTTAAGTCTTGCGTTGATCAGTACAGCAACATTATTGACAAACACCTTGCTGCCTCGCTGAAGAACGATAGGCTTGGTCCATGGGAAGCGGTAACTGCCTATTTCACTGAGTCCGTGGCCGGAGTCAGCAACAAGCATCGGGCAATGGGGTGTCTATTGGTTAATTCACTCTGTGAAAGTATAAATTATGAACGAGACATGAAGAGGACAGTGCGAAGTGTGCTTGCGGGTATCCGCAAGGCGATGCTGGTTCGTCTCAAAGAAGCTCAGAAAAAGGGCAAGCTCAAGAAAGGGGTATCGGCCGAGACTGCTGCTGACATCCTAATGAACATGATGCACGGACTACGTGTTAATTCTCGCGACGGCAAAAATGCCCGTCAGCTTCAAGACCTGGCGAAATTCACGATCAATTCACTTAAAAAATAGTCTGTGCTCGAAAGGTAAGGTCAATTGGGGTTTTAGGTAACGTTTTAGTTCTGCCCACGTTATTAAAGGGTAAATCAGAGCTTTTGCATCTGGTTTCAGCACTGATATACTTTAGACACTGAGAATTGGAACCAGGAAATTAAAATGAAAAAAATATCCGGTAAGCGTTCTGAAGACGATGCAAAGATCGATCTCACGCCCATGCTGGACGTGGTTTTTATCCTCTTAATTTTTTTTGTGGTGACAGCGACCTTCCTGTCCGAGACGTCGATTAGCGCGGCCAGCAGTGATAACAACAACAACGAAACCCCTCCGGAAGATAATGACAAGAAGAACATACTCTTTGAAATTGGTCCGAACAACGAGATAATCTTGAATGGTAACCCGCGGCCTATAATCGCTACGCAAGTTCGATCCAATATCGACCAACTTAAGGCAGAAAATCCTGCAGCCTCAGTCATCATCCAGCCAGACGCTTCTTCTGAAGTGTCCGCACTGGTGATGATAATGGATGCAGCACGCCAGGCTGGCATGGCCAACATCTCTATCGTTGAGCCCAACTAACGCCTTTCCCTGCATTTGTTTATTGGAAAAACGCACCATCGCAAGATGGTGCGTTTTTTATTTGTCGGTAACACAGCGGCGTCGAGGCGCTTGGGTGTTGCCATCTATTGCTTCAAGTACTCATCCGAATAACAAGCGCTTACATAACTATGGACAACCGTTGGAATGAATCAGATGCCGCCGCATGCAAAACTGAGTTAGATATGCGTGTATATAGTTCAAGGCTTTTGGGTGCGGAGCCTTCTCTTGTCCTGCACGGTGGCGGTAACACGTCAGTCAAAGCTGCATTCACTAACGTCTTTGGCGACTCTGTACCAGCGCTCTACGTAAAGGGGTCGGGCTGGGATTTGAAAACCATTAAAGCTGCTGGATTTCCGCCTGTGGACCTGGCGTATCTGAAGCGTCTGGGCGCATTGGCAAGCTTGTCTGACGTCGACATGATGCGCCAGCTGCGTATGGCATTGCTGGACCCCTCTGGGCCCAATCCGTCTGTCGAGGCCATCCTACACGCGACAATTCCTTACAAATATGTTGATCACACCCACGCTGATGCTGTGGTCACTCTGAGTAATACTCCTTTCGGTACGCAGCTTCTGAGCGATCTTTTTGGAGATGAGGTTTTGATTTTGCCCTATACAATGCCCGGGTTTGTTTTGGCACGTCAAGTGGCAGAAGCCGCCATGCACATCGACTGGCGGCGTCTCAAAGGTATCGTTCTGATGCATCACGGCATTTTTACTTTTCATGAGGAAGCCAGACAGAGCTACAGTAATATGATTGACTTGGTCAGCAAGGCAGAAAAGCATTTGGCCATATGCTCCGTTTCAAACATGCCGATTAGCAATCGGTGTGCATCGGGAGAAGATGAGCTGGCGTTGGCAAAGCTCAGGAAGGCGGCTTCACGGCTTTTTGGAGCAGCCGTGCTAGTTCAGTGGGACAAGTCCGACTGGGCTTGTGAGTTTGCCGCGCTCGAAAATGCTGATGAGCTGATTCAACGCGGCCCTCTGACGCCTGACCACAGTATCCATACTAAGCCGTTTGGAGCAGTATTTGGTGATAAGTTACCGTCTGATCTTGCCCAATTTGCAGAATATTACCGCGCCTACTTCGACTCGCATTGTCTTTCCGAGCATCAGATTCTGGACCTTATGCCGCGCTTCGGAGTCTGGCTTAACAAAGGAATGGTTTACCTTGCAGCGAACGCCAAGCGGTTACAGATTGTAAGAGACATCTCGACTCACACGCTACGGGCGATCCGAAACGCTGAAGCGTTCGGTGGTTGGACGGCCTTACCAAGGCAGGATTTGTTTGAAGTTGAATACTGGGAACTGGAGCAAGCGAAGTTAAAAGCGCATCATGTCAAGCCTGAAATGGAGGGTATGGTTGCGCTCGTCACAGGCGCAGCTTCCGGTATCGGGTTAGCCACTGCAGAAGCGCTTGCCGCCAGAGGTGCTGCAGTCGTTGCCCTTGACGTTGCATTTGCAGATTCAGCCGGCAACCTGGGTCCGGCCCACGCTGAGATGCGCCTTCAAGTTGATGTGACCGATAAGACAGCAGTGCAGGATGCGATATATTCGGCGGTCCGGCAATTTGGCGGCATTGATCTGTTGGTGAGTAATGCTGGGAGCTTCCCGCCAAGCAGCTTGTTGGCGGAAATTGACGAAGTCATGTGGCAGCAATCATTGGACTTAAACCTCAGTGCCCACTTGCGCTTGCTCCGCTGCTGTGAACCGTTTTTGTGTGAAGGATATAAGCCGGCAGTGGTGTTTGTTGGCTCAAAGAATGTGCCAGCTCCTGGGCCCGGAGCTGGGGCCTATTCAATCGCAAAATCGGGTATGACACAGATGATGCGAATCGCCGCTCTAGAATTGGGCAAAAAAGGTATTCGCTGCAATGCAGTCCATCCAAATGCTGTGTACGACACGTCCATTTGGACAGAGGAAGTTCTCGCCAATCGCGCAGCCTATTATGGTATGTCCGTGGAAAACTATAAACGCGCTAATGTGCTAGGTACGGAATTGTGCTCCCCAGACGTCGCTGAAGTGATTTGCGCCCTTCTCAGTAACCAGTTTGCGAAAACTACTGGTGCCCAAGTGCCTGTTGATGGGGGAAATGAGCGGATCATCTAGGTCTGGTTTTGGAAGCTTAAGGCATGATTATCAACGGCGAAGATAGGCAGAGTGTCTGGTACGACGCGTCAGGCGATGATGTATTCATCATTGATCAGACCTGCTTGCCACATGAATTCAGAATATTGTCTCTGGTAGATCTTGAATCGGCCTGTGTTGCTATTAAGTCAATGCAGGTGCGGGGGGCGCCGCTGATTGGGGTAACCGCAGCTTATGGGATCTATCTTGCTTTGCGAAAAAATCCTGATTCGCTGGATGTTGCATGTCATTCCCTTGCGGCTACCCGGCCCACGGCCGTGAATCTGCAATGGGCTCTCAAAAGATGCCAGGACCAGCTAAAACCCGTCCCTCCTGATCAGAGAGCCGAGGTAGCTCTTGAAGTCGCTCAAATCATGGAGCGAGAAGATGTCGCCATTTGTGAAGCAATTGGTGAGCATGGCGCCGACTTGATGGAACAGCTCTGGCAGCAAAAGTGTCACTCTCAGGATCGCCTAAACATACTTACTCATTGTAATGCCGGCGCGCTTGCCACCGTCGATTGGGGAACTGCATTGTCTGTGGTCTATAAAACATTGCAGAGAGATGTTCCTGTGCATGTCTGGGTAAATGAAACTCGACCCCGTAATCAGGGTGCAGCGTTGACCTGTTGGGAACTTGGGCAGGCTTCAGTCCCACACACACTCATCGTTGACAATGCAGGCGGCCATCTTATGCAGCAAGGGCAAGTTGACGTGTGCGTGGTGGGTAGCGATCGGACGGCGCTCAATGGTGATGTTTGCAACAAGATTGGCACTTACTTGAAGGCCTTGGCAGCCTACGATAACGCGATTCCTTTTTATGTTGCACTTCCGCTTTCCTCAATTGATTTCACGCTTGAGGCAGGTTTAAACCAGATCTCCATAGAGGAGCGTGGCGGTACGGAAGTGACTGAAGTGTCTGGGCTAATGCCAGACGGATTACCCGGACAGGTTCGCACCGCGCCTATCGGAGTGAGTACACTCAACCCGGGCTTTGATGTGACTCCAGCCCGCCTTGTTAGTGCCCTAGTTACAGAACGGGGAGTGGTTAGGGCCAGCAAGGAGTCTATCTCTGCTTTGCAAGATTAGTTTGGCCGTTTATTCAGCCCGGGGGCCAGCTTAAGGGGCGGCCACCAAGAATATGAAGGTGAAGATGGAAAACGGTTTGACCACCATCACATCCGGTGTTGATTACGTAGCGGAAGCCCGCCCTCTCAAGATCTAACTGGGTAACAATTCTATTAGCGGCGACCAAAAGTGCGCCGAGCAATGACTCGTTCTCTTCGGATGAATCATTGACCGCTGAAATGTGTTTTTTGGGTACGACCAGTACGTGCGTCGGAGCAGCCGGATTGATGTCGTGAAAAGCGTAGACTTGATCATCCGAATAGACCTCATTTGAGGGAATTTCGCCTGAGATGATTTTGCAGAACAAACAATCATTGGACATCAGTTACTCCTGCTGGTAAACGTTTTGACTGCCGAGCAGGTG
>TARA_B100001057_G_scaffold352090_1_pt1 | contig 10559 bp, 5 predicted proteins | sample TARA_B100001057 | Tara Oceans TARA_B100001057 (sample SAMEA2621839) | marine metagenome | biome: marine biome (ENVO:00000447); feature: surface water layer (ENVO:00002042); material: "saline water (ENVO:00002010), including plankton (ENVO:xxxxxxxx)" | depth 5 m | reverse complement strand
GTTAATTTGTGATAGGCATCCAGCGTAATATTGAGCCTTGAATCAAACATCCCAATATCTAACCCAACATTAAATTGATCGGTCGTTTCCCAAGTTAAATTATCATTTTCAAGATTCTGTTCATAAAATCCAATTACCAATTCATCGTCAAAATTATAGCGAATCGGGCTCATCAGTGCCAAGGACTGGTATGGAGAAATTGGATTACTCCCTGTTTTACCATAAGATAAACGAAGTTTTAAATTATTGATTTTCTTAATTCTTCTTATGAAGCGTTCTTTTGATAGTGCCCAAGAGATGGCGACAGAGGGAAATACAGCACTTTTTTTATTTTCAGCAAACTTGGAAGAGGCATCAATACGTGCATTGATATCAATAAAGTATTTCCTATTGTAATTATACCCAACCCTAGTTAGAGCAGACAACAACCCAATTTCTCTATATTGAGATATGGGGACAAAAATCTCATCTGCTGCATTAAAATTATAGAAAGTGGTGTTGTCATTGGCAAATCCTGTCGCTTTATTAAACAAAGAACGAATCGCGTTTTGCTCGTATGTTGTCACCAAGGTCGCATCAATTCTGTGCGCATTGAATCGATTTCTGTAACGAAGATTCCCTTCAGCATAAATTTTCCTGTTTTCTGAATAAGACTGAGAAGCCTCCCCATTATTTACATAGCCCCTGGTTGTATTGGTGGGGTAATAATTGTCACGGGTGTTCTTCTGATAATCAAAAGCACCTCTTAGAGTTGCCGTCAATTTTGGAGTAATTTTACCAACCAGAGATAGGGCTTGTCGAAAGGTGAATGATTTTTTTTCATCAACAACATATTTTGCTAAAGTGTAGGGGTTTGAAATTAAATCCCCCTCGTTTAAAGCAGAATAAATATCATCGTTTTCACCCGTTTCCAGCAAAGAATAAATCGGCTGAAACTGTAACAGCTGAGACACTACACTTTTTTGCATAAATATCTGTCCATTACCCACAGAAGAGGCATTACCTTTCTTGTTTGAAACATTGGTTCTGGCATAAATATCAATTTTGTCGTTGAATGCTTTTCTTTTTACACTTGAGTTTAAAAAAACACGTTTGTTTGTGGTATTTAAAATTACACCTTCTTGATCAAATATCCCCAAACTGAGTGCGTAATTTTTCTTGAAGTCTCCACCCCTGTAACTTAAATTATAAGAATTTGTATGAGCCAATTGATAAGTTTCATCTTGCCAGTCGGTACTCACTCCAGTTGACTCAGGATATGGAACTGCATAATCTTCAATTTCGGGATAATTATCAAGGTTTAAAGTTTGTGAACCATCAAAGGCACCACCAGACCGATCAGGGTTTGTTATTTCTTGGTAGATTTGATTTAAAGAACGTTGATTCATATATGATTCAAAGCCTGGGCCATCTAACACATTTAATTTTTCTCTTACCGTGGTGAGATAGCTGTCAAATGTAAAGGATATTTTATCTTTCCCTTTGTTTTTATTGGCAGACTTGGTCGTGATCAATACCACGCCATTGGCTCCCCTTGCACCATAAACGGCAGTGGCAGCCGCATCTTTTAAAATCTCCATTTTTTCAATGTCGTTGGGATTGATAAAGCTTAAGGAGCTCTGTGTACCTCCTGAATTCCCATTGCCTTCGGCGTCGGCAACTGGATTAATTGGAATTCCATCAAGCACATATAAAGGTTGGGTCCCACCAAGCATGGAATTTGTACCACGAATAGAAATCCCGATTCCACCACCTGGCTCTGCACTTTCAGTGACCACGACTCCTGCCACTTGACCTTGCAATAAACTTTCTAAGGTCGCGGCTCTGTTTTGCTCTAATTGTTCGGTTTTGATTTGGGTGATAGCGCCTGAAAGATCTTTTTTACTGACATCAAAATAACCCACACTTATCGTTACTTCGTCCAATGCATCAAGGCTTGGTTCCATTGAAGCGATAACATCTGATTGCTGAACTTCGATTTCAATAGTTTTAAAGCCCACATAAGAAACGATTAAAATTTGCCCCTTTTGGGTAGTGATTTTAAAATTCCCATCAAAATCCGAGCTGACACCTGTGCTGGTGTCCTTGATAATGATGGTGGCGCCTGCCAGCGGAATATTGGTTTCTTTTTCAACGACTTTCCCCAACACTTCAAAATCTTGAGCTGACAAAGTCATTGTAAATATTGAAACGATCAATATCAAAAGCTTCTTTGAATAATTATACCTCATTTTATTTATTCTTTTTAATATTTTTCTCTTTCAGCACCTTTCTAAGCCACCAATCGCGGTCGGCTCTGTAATTAAATTGAGTCTTTAGTTTATCAGCCTCTTCTCTAAGATTTAATTCAATGGCATCGTGTGCCTCTGAATTAATCAAGTTAACCATTTCTCCGGGATCATTTTTAAGATCATACAATTCATCAATATCATTTTTAAGAAAGGCATCAACCAATTTATAGCGATCGGTGCGAACCGCAATCTGATTAGGTCCGGCATAAGGCCAATAGGTATCTAAATAATATTCAAATAAAATTGAGGTTCTCCATTCATCTCCTGAACCCCCATTTAATAAATCTAACATGGAATCTCCCTGCATATACTCAGGAATTTCAACCCCTGCCATGTCCAAAATTGTAGGCGCCATGTCAATGTTAAGACATTGCTGCTTCACAACCGTGTTTTGCTTTATTAATTTTGGATAGCGAATGAGCATGGGAACGCGCATGGAGTTTTCATAAGCCAAACGCTTGTCATTAAAGGTGTGCTCCCCTAAAAAGTAGCCATTATCACTGCTGTAAATAATCACAGTATTGTCCAATTCTCCTATTGACTCAAGCGTTTCTAAAACTGCTCCTAGAGACTCATCTATGGCTGCGATACATCTTAAAAGATCCATATTCTTTTCATAATTGATGGGCCACTCCTGTTCTGGAAGTTCTGAAGGAATCGGAAGATTTTTTTTCCAATCAAAACCATATGTTTTTTTGCGTTGCCACTCCGGCTTACCTCTAAAGGTTTCTTTGTGGGTATCATGTGGAGGTGGTGGTAAAACTACATCTTCATATAAATTCTCATGTCTTTCAGCGGGCAAATGAGGCTCATGAACGGCCTTGTGCCAAAGATTCAAACTAAAAGGCTTACTAGGGTCTCTTTTCTCATTTAACCAAGTAATCGCTTTATCAGTAAGAATATCAGTCATGTACCCTTCTTCAGTATATTCTTTTCCATTGTCATTAACAGGGGGATCTATGTATTTACCTTGACCTATGAAGCTATACCAATAATCAAAACCAGGCCGAATATGGTCTTTTCCTTTTTTATGGGCCATGTGAATTTTACCAATATGAGCCGTTTCATAACCTGCAGTCTTTAGATGAACCGTATAAGGTGCAAACGCATCCCAATTGGGATCAACATGTTTATTGTTTTGGTTAGCACCGTGAATGTGGGGATAGGTACCCGTTAAAAAACTGGCGCGAGATGGTGAACATATGGATTGGGTTACAAAAAAATTTTGAAGATTGGCACCCTCGTTGTAAAGGCGGTCAATATTGGGAGTTTTCAAAAAAGGATAGCGGCCCATAAAACCAACAGCATCATAAGGCTGATCATCTACCAAAACAAATAAAAAATTTGGAGGATTGGTAGCTTCTAATGATGGATTGGGCTGTGAGTAAATTGCGAAATTAGAACACAGAAGAAAAACAATAAAAGTATATAAACTCGGATTCATTTCTTTTAAAAAGCTTGTGGATTGGTAAGATTCCAAATATATTCATAAAGCAAAGTAGGATATATAAGTTTTGATGCAAAACATAACAGACATGAAGCATTTAAAAGTAGACAACTTCAGGGTAGTGTTTTAGTACCACCAACAAAAAAAAATAGATACCAATTAAAGACAATGGCATTTCCCCTAATTTGAAGGCATCAAATTAGTTTTGAAGTGATAATTCTAATTCTTCTAAAGACTTGCCTTTGGTCTCTGGCAATATTCTCAAAAGAATAAAAAAACCGATAAGGGCAATAAATCCAAAAATAAAGAAAGTGAGAGAATTTCCTAAATTAGACAATTCCCATGGGAAAATAAGTTGAACTAAAGAACTGATCAATGAATTTATAAAAGCGATGACGCCAATGGCCATACCTTTGAACTTTAATGGAAATAGTTCGGACAATAATACCCACATGACAGGACCTAATGAAAACGCAAAACAAGCAATAAAACCCAAAATTCCAATCAACACCAATGTGGCATTAATGTTTGTGGCAGTCTCTAAAATCTCACCATCATTTTTACTGTAAATTTGGTTGCCCAAAATGGCTTTCACCTCTTTTTTAAAATCAATATCACTCTCAAATGTCTTATCGGCTAAGACATACAATTCGTTGGAATTTATAAACTCAAAAGCAGCAATATTTGCAGGTTTAAGTTGATAGGTAGCTTGTCCAAATCCATAGGAACATAACAATAAGCTCACGGCAATTCCAGCCGTTCCAATAAGCAACAAGGGACGCCTTCCCATTCTGTCAATTAAATAAATCGCTACAAAAGTGAAAATTACTGAGGTGGTACTTAATAAAACGCCTGAAGAGAAAGAAGCGTCGGTTCCAATACCTGTTTGCTTAAATATAGAAGTCGCATAAAAATAAACCGCATTAATCCCTGTAATTTGCTGTAGAACACCGATTATCAAACCGATTATCACAACAAATCGGAGCGATTTATTAAATAAATCTTTGAGCTTTAATTTAGATTTATTTAAATCTGAAAGTACTCCTTTTTCAATTGAATTAATTTCTTGTGCACCCCGTTTCTCTCCGTGAAGTTGCATTAAAATTACTTTGGCATTTTGGCGATCGCCTTTGAGGTACAACCAACGGGGGCTCTTTGGAACAAAAAACAAAAAAACAAAATAGAGCAGCGCTGGTAAAAACTCTACGCCTAACATCCACCGCCAAACAGTTTCATCACTTAGAAGTGTGTTTTCCGGAGTGTTGAATTTATTAAAAAAGTAGTTGCTTAAAAAAGCGGCGAAAAAACCAAAAACAATATTTAATTGCTGAAGCGTAACAAGTTTCCCTCTATCTTCAGCAGTCGCAATTTCTGCGATATAAATAGGTGCTAAGACCAAGGCCGCCCCAAAAGCAAGTCCTCCTATCATTCTTGCAATGTAAAGCATCTCATAAGAATTGGCATATGCCGAGAGTAGCGCAGAAGAGGCATACAAAAAGGCGACCATAACAAGCATTTTCCTCCGCCCTATTAAATCACTCAGACGACCCGAAAATAGCATGGCAAACATCGCAGCAAACGAGGGAGAACTCACCACCCAGCCCGCTTGAATTTCGCTCAAGTTAAACTCTGGACCAGCAAAGGACATCACCCCAGAAATGATCCCCGCATCAAATCCAAACAAAAAACCGCCAAGAGAAACAACGAAGGCGATAAAAATAATGTTATTTTTCATGACAAGAAGCTTTAGTAAGTGTTAGTAAATAATTGTTTGCATGGCACGTGGTTCAATTTCAAATGCAGATTCACTGTCCCCAACAATAAGCTTGTAAGCAACAGATTGGTCTTGAGGATTCATCACTACAGTTACGATGCGGCCATCTGGATTTTGAAAAGAGGTACTTTCAATAGTGGTCCGGCTGGCGGTGGTACTAAGGCGCAGTGCACCTGGTTTAATGAATTTTGAAAAATGTCCAATATAGTAATAAGTGGGAGTAAATATAAGCTTGTTTGATTTGGTGTCTGCATGAATGGGTGCAAAACAAAAGTTCTGAACATGATTGGGTCCACCGCGTTCATCCAATAAAATATTCCAATCGGTCCAGCCTACGGTACCACTATTAAAATCATTGATCATTGAGTTTCCGTAACGTTCGGCGTTGGGCCAATACTGTAAACGTTCGTAGGCAAAACCTTCTTGACATCCTTCCGTAAACAATAAATTTTTATCAGGAAAAGAAGCCTTGATATTTTTAAGATTATCGTAATTAGGTAAACTACCGGTCCATGTTTCATACCAATGGAATCCAATACCCCATGCGTATTTAGAAGCTTCTGGATCCTCAAAGATGGTGTTCGCTCTATTTGAAATTAAATCTCTGTTGTGGTCCCATACCACTATTTTTTTATCGCCATGCCCCGCTTTTTCAAGGGTAGGTCCCAAAAAGTATTTTAAAAAGTCGCGTTCTTCTTCTGCGGTGTAAATACAAGATTCCCAACGCTGTGTGGCCATGGGTTCGTTTTGTATTGTGAGTCCCCAAACAGGTATATTTTGAGCCTCGTAAGCTTCTATAAATTTAACATAATAGTTGGCCCACGATTGACGAAATTCGAGGCGTAATTTACCGCCCCTAAGCATGTGATTGTTGGTTTTCATAAAAGCCGGAGGACTCCAAGGACTGGCATAAAATACCAATTTATCGCCTATAATCGCCTGCGCTCTTTTTATCATGGGAATGCGTTTTTCTAAATCTTTTTCAATTGAAAAAGAGTTGAGCTCTGCATCGCCCTCATCAATGTAGGTATGACTCCCTAACCCAAAATCACTACTGTGTATGCTAGTTCTGATGATGTTATACCCAATGCCTTCGGTACCATAATAGGCCTCTAATAATTGATTTTGTATCTCTGAACCGAGCTTGGAAAAAACTTCTGAAGAAGCATCTGTAATGGCACCTCCGATGCCTAAATACTTCTGAAATCTTTTATTTGGGTTTACAAAAATAGATACCTCTGTCTCTAGGGGTTGAACGCGCTTTCTAAAAATTTGGTCTGGCTGTTTTGTGAGCCTCAGTTCTGTATCCTTAGCGGTTGTGTACAGTTGAATGTTTTTGTTTAAAAAATTCATTTCAATATTGTTAGGCAAAGAATTTTGTGCCAGTAGTAATGTCGGTAAAATCAGACAAAAAAGACTGTAAAATAGTGTTGTTTTGTGAGTCATTTTTGGGGGTTTTAATGAAATTATTTTCTGTATTCGTGCTTGACCCAATCCACTTCCATGACCCATTCTCCTCGCATTGGTGAATCGGTAATTTTTGCAAAATTTAAAATTGCAAACATGGGTTCTGGATAATTGTCACCAAGGCCTTCATTTCTGTAAATTTCCTTACCGTCCAATCGGTATAAAAGGTCTGACCCCTCCCACTCTACGGAGTATTCGTGATAGTCGTTGAGCGTTGCATCAAAACCTTTGCGTAAACTCCACCAATCTCCCTCATCACATTTCCCTAAACTTTTTATAGCACCAGCGGTATAATGGTCTTTTTGATGGTCACCGTGGTGTTCAAAAATATCAATCTCACCAGATCCGGTAGTAGGCCAGCAAATATATTCGTCAGGTTCTTGCACTGGGGGTTCGTTATTTTGAGCCCCTAGTATCCACCAAGCTGGAAACATACTGGCTTCACCATTCCCTGAGAGTCTGAGTTTTGCAGTCCATTTTCCTTTGATAAATTCTTTGCGGTTTTTTGAAGCTATACGACCCGCCACATATTGAGTTTCTGGATGTTGTTTGTTGAATTTATCAAAGTTATCGCATGTGATTTTCTTCCCTATATTGACAACTCTTAATTTTAAGGTCCCTTCGCTTACTTCTCGAGTGTTGTAGGCGTTATCTGGAACATAACAGTGGGTTTCATTATTAACCCAAATGCGTTGGTCTTGCCAATTGCTGGTGTCAAATTTTTCAAAATCATCAAAAAAATCAACCTGCCAATGTTCTGAGGAGGACGGGTAATTTGTCTCACAAGAGCTGAGAACTGAAATTAATCCAACAATTATAAAAAGTAGTAGTGTGTTTAGCTTCATTTAAATTAATATTTTAGATTTTCGGGTTATTTTTTGTATAGTTTTTTATAAAAAATCCGGTTTTTAGAGGCGATGCGAACAACATAGAGCCCGGATTCAATTACCGGTAATTGTAACTGAACTGAAAAAGGGGATTCAATATATGCACGCCTGTAAATTTCACGACCGTTCATGTCAAATAAAGCCACAGCATCAATTGGGTTGGCTTCGAAATTGATATATAACTCATCATTGACAGGATTCGGAAATATATCTAAATCAGCCTCTAACTGAGTGTTGTCCTCTAATCCTAGATTTTGATCTGAATAATTGAATTTAAACCAGTTAATGTTGAATCCAGGCTGTAAAACAGTCATTCTTAGTGTATAAGTCCCTTTGGTGAGTTGAACTTCATCGTTCAATGTATTCCAAGTTTGCCAACCTCCAGTAGTTGGTATCGTAAACCATCCCAAGCTCTGAGTTGACTCGTTTTTAATCATTTGCAATTGCGCGATACCTTGTTGGTAAAGGGCTGCGTAACGGATTTGCAAATCGTAAAGGCCAGTCTCATCCACATACACAAGGTATTCAGCATAATCACCAGAATGGGTCTGACCAATATTTTCGCCTCCAAAAATATCACTAGAAGCCTCTACGCTTAATCCCAATTGGGTGTTAAAATCTTCGGCTTCAATTTTGCCCGGAATTAATTTTCTCTCTGGTAGAGTATTGGTGACTGGAAAATTCGTAAACTCTCCAAGTACATAGTTATCAAATATTGAATTTATAACAGCACCTGAGTGATCGATGGTAATGTTTTGTTGAAAATTTAAAAAATCTGTCATTTCAAATAAAATAGTACGGTCGTTAGAGGGATCGATCTGAAATGACGCTACAGCACTTGAAATCCCATCGACATCAATGGTAAAATTATCAGAGCTTAAGGGCTGACCCTGGGAAATCGGGTGATTTAAAACCAATCTTATAGTTTTTTCATCGTCTAGTATGCTTGCGCCAAGAGGTTCGAAACTTGGGATGGATTCGGAAGCCTCCACAAATTCAATACTACCAATATTAAACTCTTCGTCTCCGATAATCTTAACTTTTAAAACATGGGTGCCTGACGCTAAGTAAACACCCCCGTAAGTACCGTTTACAAAATTAGACCAACCCCCACTGTTGTTCATTAAAATAGGTTCAGAAACATCGGTCTCATCTAAAAATAGTTTTAATTTACCTCCAGATTCTGGGGAGGCATAACGAATGTTAAGATCATAAAAGCCTGTGGTAGCAATGTTGACTGTGTACTTCATCCATTCCCCATCATTGACATAACCAATGTGAAAACCATTTGAGTTGAAGGTGTCTGTATTGGTTTGAATGTCTACGCCATCATTCCGGTAATTCCAGCCCTTATTCCATGCTTCATAAGAACCAGTGTCAATACTATAGTCGACGTAATCATTATCGTTGTAAGCCATGCCGTTGATTCCTAAGTCATAATCAGATAAGTAAATAACTCCAGGAATTTGATGGTCAGAATAGGGCATCAATGCATCGTCTTGAGGCAGTCTTATTTGGGCATCAATAACGTCTTTATAGAATGTTGTATTGGGGAGTAATAAATCTGTTGTGAGTTGACTGAGACCTGCAATGGCATCGTTCACGCTTGGGGCTGGGCCTTCACCTTTCCAATAATTAATAATGGCTTCATAGTTTGAATTTGAAGAAATAGAATAGGGAGCAACAATGGTTTCAATGCGCTTATAGGGCCAAGAAGCCCAACCAATATTATTGTCTTCATAAAGCTTAAAAGCATCGCGGTACCATGTGTTAGAATTTTCACCAGTTTCACCACACCATAGGGGTACATTGTATTGGTCTCGCATCCCTAAAACCCAATCCAGTGAATCTTCGTTGTTGTAAGACCAATATTTATGAAAACTGTAAACCATATTGTCATCCCATGGAGGAGTCAATCCCGTAAAATCATTGGCATAACCATTACCTTCAATATAAATGATGTGATTGGTGTCAACAGCACGAATGGCATTTGTAATTTGAACGTATAAATTCCTAAGTTCATAGGTCCCCAAAGTCCAGTTTACCTCATTTAATAAATCATATCCCCCAATCCAAGGCTCGTCTTTGTAGCGATCTGCCAATTGTCCCCAAAGTGCCACGGTCTTACTCTTGTTAAAATCACTTTCCCATAGAGAGGGCAAGTTGGGATTATAATCAGAAATACCAGAATTCGCGCCCTGGCCACCCGGAGCCGCATGTAAGTCGAGAATGAGGTATATTTGGTTGGCTTCACACCAATCTAATAAATCGTCAACCATTTCAAAACCCTTAGTGAGCCAGGTGTTTTGACCTTCGACAGGTTCGTCTTGTATTGGAAGTGTAAATAGGTTGTAATGCATGGCCAGACGCACACTGTTATAACCTAAGTCAGCCAGGACTTCAATATCGGTTTCGGTTACAAAATTTGCCAACCAGTTGTCATAAAATATTTGGGTCTCTTCTGCACCAATCAAAGCGGTTAAGTTGTCTTTAAATTCATATTGTGTGTCGGCACCACCAACAGAATTCATCATATAACCTTCCTGCAGCATCCAGCCTCCAAGACCAGCACCTTTTAAAATGATTTCCTGATTATTGTCATCAACGATTTGTGAGCCTGAAGTACTCAAAAGTTGGGCATAGGATAAATTAAAAAAAAGACTAAGGGCTATTAAAATTCGCATAAATATTTA
>TARA_B100001057_G_scaffold250345_1_pt1 | contig 10559 bp, 10 predicted proteins | sample TARA_B100001057 | Tara Oceans TARA_B100001057 (sample SAMEA2621839) | marine metagenome | biome: marine biome (ENVO:00000447); feature: surface water layer (ENVO:00002042); material: "saline water (ENVO:00002010), including plankton (ENVO:xxxxxxxx)" | depth 5 m | reverse complement strand
CCAAATCCAACTTTTGACATAAAGTAGTTACCAATAAAAAACCCTATACCACGTCCCATTGCAATAAATATTAGAGAAAGTGCTAAAAACGAGCTAAAGTTTTCTTCCTCAGAATTTATATAACCAATAATTCTTCTAATCCATTCAACAGCTGCAATATCAGCTAATGCAAAACTAATAAAACCAACAACACTAATAGCAAAAGACCATTTATATCTAAATGTATATCCTAATAATCTTCTTAAGCTTCCTTGTTTCATTTCTCAATTGTTCTTATCTGAACTTCATCAAAACCATATTTATTTAAAATATCCATTACAGATATAACCCAGATATGAAGAGATTCGCTATGGGCGCTCAAAATTATTGAGCCTTCATTATCTGGAAGATTAAAAATTGAATTTTCAATTACACTCATATCAATAATGTTTAATAACTCATCATTAATATAAACAGAGCCATCATTCATAATTACTATTTCATTCAAAGATTGGACAGCTTTATACTCAAATGATTCAGTTTTGGGTAAATCAAGGCTAAGAAACTGAGAATCACCAACTTTTGAAGTAACTACAAAAAATATTACTAATAGAAAAACAATATCGATTAAAGGTGTGATTTCTATTGAAAAGTTAGATTCTTTTTGCGATAAAAATTTCATTTGTTAATTATGTCAATAAAATCAGAAACTTCTTTTTGAAGATTAATTAATAAGTATTTGATCTTGTGTTCAAAATATTTATGTAGAACCAATCCTGGAACAGCAATAAGTAAACCAAATGCAGTTGTTATTAGCGCCTGTGAAATACCTGCAGCAAGAAGATCTGGGTTAGCGCCAGAAGTTTCAGTTAAGCCTGTAAAAGCAGTTATCATTCCAACTACTGTTCCAAGTAATCCTATTAAAGGGCTTATTGTTGCAATAGTTCCTAACATTGTTAAATTTCTTTCAAGACTATATTGAACTTCTGCAGCCTTCTCTTCTATTTTTGATTCTAGATTTTCTCTTGGTAAGTTCTTATATTTTAGACAGTTTATTAGCAAAAATCCTAATGAGGAAAGATGTGAAATCTCCTCTGCTTGTTTATTATCAATATTTTTATTTTCGATTAAGTTTCTTAACTGGTTTGAAAGACCATCTGGACATATTAGTCTTTTTTGAAGGAACCACGTTCTCTCAATTGAAAAAGCAATTATTAACACGCTACAGACCAATAATGGCCACATAAATATTCCACCAGCTGTTATAAATTCACTCATTTTCTTTATTTAACTTAGAATCACTAAGAATATATACCTTTTTAAAAGAATCTGTAAATTTATTATCATGAGTAGCTGCAATTAAAGCAATACCGTATTTAGATGCCATATTGAATATTAATTGTTGAATAAGAGATGAACTCTCAACATCTAAATTTCCTGTTGGTTCATCAAGAAATAAGTATTTTGGTTTATTTATAATAGATCTTGCTATCGCAACTCTTTGTTTTTCTCCGCCTGACAGCTTCCAAGGTAAATGATTTGAACGTTTATGAATATCTAATTCTTTCATTATATGATTAATCATTTTCTTACAATTTAGATCATATGAATTGTTAAGATGTAATGGAATTGATATATTTTCTTCAACTGTCAAATCTTCCAGTAAATGATGAAATTGGTATACAAATCCAAAATTATTAAGTCTAACTTTAGATAAATTTTCGTTCGAAGAATTTGTTAAATTATCCCCATCAAGCAAAACAGAACCTGATGTTGGTCTATCAAGAGTGGCAAGGATATGTAGTAATGTAGATTTTCCAGCTCCAGACTTACCTGTTATTGCAATGCTGTCATTAGCTTCTATAACTAGATCTATATTATTAAGTACATTAATATTTTCATCTCCAATTTCAAAGCTTTTACATAATTTATGACATTCTAATTTATTCATGCCTAAGTATTTCTAAAGGATTAAGCTTAGTAGCTTTTAATGATGGAATAAATGAAGTAGCAATGCTTATGAAAAATGAAATGATGCATATTAATAGAATTTGGTATGAGTCAATATAGTATGGAAAATAATTAATAAAATAAGCCTCTAAAAGCTTTCTATTAAGAATAAATTCTAGAAATATAACCATATTATTAATATTAATTGTTAATAAGTACCCTAAGATAATTCCAAAAATAATTCCAATAAAGCTAACAATCACACCTTGAGTAAAAAATATTAAAACTAACTGTCTTGAACTAGCGCCAAGGGTTCTCAAGATTGCAATTTCCCTTTCTTTTGATTTAACAGTCATTACTATAGTAGACAATACCAGTATGGATGCTACAGCTACTATCAAAAATAACATCAAACTAATAAGCAGTTTTTCAAATTTTATTGCCTCAAATAAAGTGCCATGAGATTCTTTCCAAGATTGAAAATAATAATCTTTGCCAATTGTTTTTACTAATTCGTTAGAAATTTCATCAGCTTTAAAAAGATCATTTGTTTTAATCCGAATGGATGAGGTTTCATTTGGTTTAAATTTCTTTATTTTCTGTGTTGTTTCATGTGAAGTAAGAACAAGATATTGATCTATTTCAGTTTTTAATTCATATATTCCAACAATTTTTAACTTTAAAGATATTGGATATGATCCAACAACACTAGTTCTTATTTCTGTAGTTGTTATAGTTATATTATCACCAACATATGCACCAAGATTGGCTGCAAGTGATGACCCTATTATTATTGAATTTTTTTGATATAAATTATTAATATCGCCAATAATCATATAATCCGGAATTATTGATATATTCTCTTCATCTTTTGGGTCAGTGCCAACTAAACTTATTGGTTTATCATCATACGAAGATGAAATCAGGCCCTGGATATTTATATATGGTGCAGCGCTAACAACATTTTTATTTTTTTTAATTTCATTAATTAAATAATCATAATTATCAATTTGGTCTCTGGATTCGATTATTGAATGAGGTATTACTCCTAGTATTCTATTTTCAAGTTCTTTTTGAAATCCATTCATTACCGATGTAACAACAATAAGACTTGATACACCTATAGTTAAGCCTAATATTGCAAGAATGGTTGTAAAGGAAAAGATACCGCCTTTTGTTGATCTCAGGTATCTATAACCTAATTTGAAAGAAATTGAGGACACTTGCCTATTTCATTAGTTGTTTTAATACTTTCTCAATACTTCCTTTATAAGGTGGTCTTACTGCATCAAAGAACTTGTCTAACTTAAAACCAACTTCTTTGTAATATGCTCTCGGGTTAGAGAAATTTTTAAAGCCATCAAAAGATTTGTATCTACCCATCCCACTCGGCCCTACTCCACCAAATGATAGATCATTTTGTTGAATATGGCTTATAACATTATTAACAGTTACTCCTCCCGATGATGTTTTATTAAATAAATCATCTTCTTCAGATTTATCAGTTCCAAAATAATATAACCCAAGAGGTCTATCTTTAGAATTGATAAGATGCGTAGCTTCATTGATTTCATCGTATTCAACAACAGGTAATATAGGACCAAATATCTCTTCTTGCATAATCTTCATATCATCAGTTGTATTAGTTACGATTGTAGGTGGCATTTTATAGAATTCCTGTTGACTAAAATCTTCATTTGCAGGATTAATTTCATCAACTTTAGCACCTTTTTCAATAGCATCATCTAAAAGATCCTTTAATCGATCGTAATGCTTTTCATTAATAATTGATGTGTAATCATCATTATCTTTTAAATTAGGGAAGTATTCAGTAACTGCATTTTTTGTTGCTTGTATAAAATCTTCTTTTTGATCTTTGTGAACAACCACATAATCAGGAGCCAAGCATATCTGCCCAGCATTGAGTGTTTTACCAAACATAATCCTTTTAGCAGATGTGCTTAGGTCTGCAGTTTTGCCTATTACTACAGGTGATTTACCTCCTAGCTCTAATGTAAGTGGAACTAAATTTTGTGATGCTGAGTTCATTACATGTTTAGCAACTGATCCGCCTCCTGTATATAAAAGATGATCAAACTTTAATTTTGTAAATGCTTCTCCAACTTCAGGGCCTCCTAGAAATGTAGCAAATTCATTTTGGTCATATGATTTATCACATAATTCTTTTAACAATAAAGATGTTGTTGGCGTATGTTCACTTGGTTTATGCATGACTTGATTTCCAGCAGCAAAAATTGAAACAAGTGGAAGGAATGATAAATTTACAGGAAAATTCCAAGGCGATATCATACCTACTGTACCGAGTGGTTCGTATTTTATATAAGACTTTGCGCCAAGGAACCCAAAAGGAAAATTTGATGATTTTTTTTCAATCTTATTCCATTTTTTTACATTTTTAATAGCAAGATTAATAGCAGGCATTATTCCGTATACATCAGAAAGCATTGAGGCATTTTTAGATCTGTTTCCAAAATCTTCATTAAGTGCATCTACAAAATCATATCGATTATCCATTATTAGAACTTTTAATCTCTTTAATCTATCAATCCTTAATTCAATGGATGGAGAACCATTTTTAATAAAAAATTCTTTTTGCTCATTTAGAGCTTTATTCATTTCTTCATTTATATTCATTATCTTTAACCTCTGTCTGCTTTATCTTTATTATTGGCGCCCCTAATTAATTCCCTCATATTATTCCAGTCTTCTTCGGAAAGTTTATCAAGTTGTGAGAATGTACCACCACCTGTTAAATATTGAGCACCATCTAAACCAATAGTTTGACCAGTAAGATAATCACATCCATCCGCCATTAAAAAAGTAGCCAAATTTTGAAGTTCGATCATGTCCCCAACTCTTCCAAGAGGAACAGTACTCATCATTCCATCACTCTCATTTTTGCTATCAGGATTTAGTCTATCCCATGCTCCTTTTGTTGGAAAAGGTCCAGGAGCAATGCCATTAATTTTAATTCCATATTTACCCCATTCTGCAGCTAAGGACTGTGTCATTGCATGAATACCAGACTTAGACATTGCTGAAGGAACAACATAAGGCGATCCAGTCCAAATCCATGTTGTGAGAATATTAACAATAGATCCCTTATGATTAGCTTCAATCCATCTTTTTCCAACTGAATGAGTCATATAAAAAGTACCATGAAATACTATATTGGCGATAGCATCAAATCCTTTATGTGATAAATCTTTTGTAGGAGAAATAAAATTGCCTGCAGCATTATTTACTAAACCATCGAGAGGTTTATCATCAAAGATGCTTTGAACATAATCATCAACATCTTTAGAGGCTCTAATATCTAAAACTTGTGTGTGTACCTTAGATTTATATTTATCAATAATTTCATCAGCTGTTTCTTGAAGAACATTATCTCTTCGTCCACATATATATAACTCAGCACCATGTTCTGCAAAATGATTCGCCATTTCTTTACCTAGACCGGTGCCACCCCCTGTAATAAGTATTCTTTTATCTTGTAATAAGTCTTTTTTAAACATAGTTATTATTTCTTCTATTTAATAATATCAATAATAGCATCTGTCCAGCTATCTGAATAATTTAATGACTCAACATAATCAAGCTGTTCGCCACCAGCTTCTATAAATAGTTCGGTATATTCATCACCAATTTCAATAATTGTTTCTAAACAGTCTGCCGTAAAGGCTGGAGAAAAAACTAATATTTTTTTATTCCCCTCTTTTGGCATACTTTCAAGAACTGAATCTGTAAATGGTGTAAGCCATTTATTAGTCAGTCTTGATTGATAAGTAACTATATATTTATCAGCGGAAATATTTAATCTTTTTGCTAATATCTTGGTGGTCTCATAAGTTGTAGCTTTGTAACAAAATTTGTTTTTATTGGTAATTTTTAACTCGCAATCATGATCACTGCACAAAGAATCTTGATAAACATTATCAACATGACTATTAGGAATACCGTGGTAACTGAAAATTATCTTGTCATATGCTTGGACATCAAATTTATTTGCTTTTTCAACCCAAGCATCAATAAATTTATCATTATCATAAAATTGATTAATAAAAGTAATTTTTGGGACTACCCATTTTTTTGAAATAATTCTTGAAATTTCCTCGTAAACTGAACCTGTTGTAGCTGCAGCATAGTGAGGAAAAAGAGGTAATATAATTAATTCATCAGGGTTTTTTAATAGCATTTTATCAATGACGCTATTAATTGAAGGATTTTGATAACGCATTGCAAATTCGACATCATAATCTGTAAGTTTATTTCTTAACTTTTCTGCGAGTTTCTCAGTATTATGAAGTAATGGAGATCCAGTATCTTCATCCCATACTTTCTTATATATTTTTGCCGATGAAAAAGATCTAATAGGAACAATTATAAAATTTACCAGAATAAATCTTAGTATTAAATTTATGTCTATCACCCTACCATCCATAAGAAACTGTTTTAAGTACTTAAAAACACTAAAATAAGTTGGCTTATTTGGTGTTCCTAAGTTAACTATTAATAATGCTTTTTTCATAAATCTCTTAAATTTCTAAGTTTGGGATGCAATATTATAAATAATACTAATGATATACATAGTATTGAACTGAAATAATACAAGTATGATGGATTAATCGCATATATTGGCATTGCAATAAATGGAGTTGTCATATGACCAATTGGAATGACAGAACCTAAATATCCAGCAGCAGAGCCTTGATTTTCTGGGTTTTGTGATAAAGAAAGAGAAGATGCCAACGCTGGTCTTGTCATTCCAAACCCAAATCCTAAAACAATTATGGATAAGTAATAGACTGAGATAGTTTGAAAAAATGCCATCGTAAAATACGAAAATATTAATAAAATAGTTCCAAAAAATAATAAATTAAAGTTATTCACTGGAAATGCATCAGTAAAAGTATATTGACTAAAAATAGTAGATATGGATAAAAGAGCAAAAGTCATACTTATTAACGTTGGTAAATTATCTAAATCATTAAATAAATCAGTTATGTAAAAACCGATTGATTGTAATAATGATGCCTGACAAAGACTCATAATGGCTGCAAATAAAAGGAAGGGCCATATAGTTGATGAATGCCAACTAATTTTTTTTACATTTTTCTTTAATTCTATTGACATGTTTGTTGGTTCTAGATTTTTGTATATACCTAGGGCTGCTACCAATGCAAAAAATGAAAATACATAAAAAGGTGTTTCCTTTGTTATAAGAAATAAGAAACCCCCCAACAATGGTCCTGCAACGGTTCCCAATAAAAAACTTGATTCTAATCTAGCAAATTTAACTGTTCTATTTTCTTTTGAAGTAACATCAGCAACATAAGCAAAGGAAGCTGGTCTTGTTGCAGAACCTATAAGGCCATTGATAAGTCTTCCTAGTATTAGGGCTGGGAACAAAAGAGATATATTTAATAAATTTCTTTCAGCAAGAAAAAGAGGAGTTATTAAGGCTATTAAGGAAATTGAATATCCTAAAAGTCCTAAAATTGCAATATTTCGTCTTCCGTATTGATCGCTAGCCCTACCCCAAAATGCGCTTGTTGTTGCCCAGGCTAACGCTGAAATTGCAAATATAGATGATGTTTGTATCTCAGTTAAGCCAAGGTCACGAGCAAGAGGAGGAACCAACACAAAAACAAATGATTGTCCAAGACCAACTGTAAACAGGCCAAATTTTAACCAAGAGGATCCAGATATAGACATTAAGTAATCTTTGAAATTCCTATTACTTCTTTTATTAGAGAAATTTTTTCTACTGCGTAAGATCTAGCTTTGGTTGCTCCATCATGAAGCACATCGTTTATATAATTTTTATCTTGATAAAGCTCATCATATTTATTTCTAATTGGTTCGAGTTGTGAATTTATTTTAAGAAATAATTTTTCTTTAGCATCTCCCCAAGAAATACCTTCATCGTAAGCAGTCTGCAAATTAATAATCTCATCTTCAGTAGCAAAATTTTTATATAAATCAAAAACAGTACAGTTTTTAGAGTCTTTTGGCACACCAGGTTCTAGTGAATTAGTAACAATTTTCATAATTGATTTTTTCAATGTTTTTTGTGACTCTAAAAGAGGTATAACATTTCCATATGATTTACTCATTTTTCTTCCATCTAAACCTAAAACTACTTTTTCTTTATCCTGGATAATTGAATCAGGAACAGTTAATAGAGGACCATAAAGATGATTGAATCTAGTTGCTATATCTCTGGTCATTTCAATATGCTGATTTTGATCAGAACCCACTGGAACATGAGTACTGTCAAACATCAAGATATCAGCAGCCATAAGGATAGGATACGAGAATAACCCCATATTTATACCCTTATCAGGATCATTGTTGTTTTGTGAAACTGCTGATTTATAAGCATGAGCTCTATTCATTAAGCCTTTAGCAGTAACACAGTTTAATATCCATGTTAGCTCAAGTATTTCAGGTACATCAGATTGTCTATAAAAAATAGTCTTTGTGGGATCAAGTCCACATGAAAGCCAGGCAAGAGCTATACTTTTCACTGACTCTTTAATTTCATCAGTGCTATTATTTTTTATGATTGAATGGTAGTCAGCTAAAAAGAAAAAAGAATCATCATAGTCTTTGGATAATTCAAGTGCGGGTTTTATTGCACCAATGAAATTACCTATATGAGGTATACCAGTTGTCGTGATACCTGTTAGAATTCGTTTCTTCATTAGGTATAATTATAAACATCATATAAAAATATTGTGGAAACTAGTAAACATTTATTTAACGAGTTAGACAAAGCTGAACAGCTTTTTTCAGAGGGCTCTATTAAGAATGGGCAAAAAATACTAAGGGAAGCTATAAAAACTTCAAAAGATCTTAAAAAAATACCAAATAAGTTGCGGCATAAAATTAATTCTGCAATTAGCAAATCGAGATATTTTGATGACATGTCATCATTTGCAACAAATCCAAAAAGAGATAATTTAATTAATGAAATATCAAAACTGGTCTCAAATCCAAATGAGAATCCTCGTGAACATGCTCATTCTATTCATAATCTGCAAAGACAGTGGCAATTACTAGATGTATCTGGGAAAGCTGCATCACGTTCACAGTGGTTAAAGTTTAATGAGTTAACAAATAAGGCTTGGGAGTCGTGTAAGGAATATTTTGAAGAAATTAAACAAATTAAGATCAATAATGCTGCTCAAAGAAAGGTAATAATTCAAAAAATAAATGAATTCTCTGAACAAAATAAGAATAGATGGCCTCCTCTTATAAAATTAGTAAAATTTCTAAAACTAACATATGAAGAATGGCAAACCAATGCACCTGTTCTAGATACAGATATTGATAAACTAAAATCAGATTATTTTAATGCTAGAAAACCTATTAATGATGAAATCCGTAGGCAAGAAATTTTCAATAAAGATCAAAAGGAACTATTAATTAATAAGGTTGAGAATATAAACCTAGAAGACAATGAACAATGCATTAATGAATTTAAAAAAATAAAATTAGAATGGTCAAAGCTTGGGCCAGCTGGAAAAAAAATAGAAAAAGCTCTTTGGAATAAATTCAATACAGCTGCTGATAGATTTTATGAAGAAAAAAATAATCTAATTAAAGAAGAAATAAGCCAATTAAATAATATTAAAAAAGATTTTAAAAATAATCAGAAAACGATAGATGAGGTCAAAACAGAAATTAATTCTCTAGAGAATATAAAAAATACTAAAGAATATAAATTAATCCTCACAGATATAAGAAAAGCCAAAGAAGCAAAACGCATTGAAAAAAAAGAAGCTAAGGTTTTGGCATATAAAAATATCTATGATGTTTTATTAAAGAAGTTAGATGTTGATAAGGCTCCTCATACATTTCTTGATGATATAAAAAAATCATATGAATCTAAAAAATCTAATATTGAGAATATGAGATATGCCTGTATAAAAATTGAGGTTTTAGCAGGCATTGAGTCACTTAAAAAAGATCAAGAAATGCGTAATAAAATTCAGTTAGAGCTACTTAGCAATAAATTTAATAAAAAAAGTCAGCCAGAAAATGATGATCTTCATTCTTTAATAATTTTTTTCATTAATAATTTTTCAAATCACGATGCTAAGGCAGAACACAAAAAGCTTTGGGATAGAATTATTGCTTCCTTTGACAAATTAATTTAATTTACCCAATATTTCTTTATGCTTTTGTTTAGACAAACCATAAGTAGAAAATATTAATATCGGAACTACCATTAAAAGAGTTGTAACTGGTCCTTGAACAAATGCCAGTGTATATGCTTGTTCTGCTGTATGATTTAGTCTGTCAAAGTTGATAAAGCTTAATACTTGTCCAGCGAAAAATGTACCGAGGCCAGCATTAAGTTTTTGCATGAATCCTACTGCTGCAAAAAGTATGCCCTCTTGTCTTTTTCCACTTTGAAATTCAACTTCGTCAGCAATATCACCAACCATTGAGTCTCTTACCATTATTCCAATAATATTAAATGTAATTAAGATGAATAAAAATAAACTTATAAAAGCAACTAATTCCATTGAGCCTTTTGGTGGAGTTAGTCCTAAATTATAAAATATAAAAGCTGCTGGAGATAAAATTCCTACCATTCC
>TARA_B100001057_G_scaffold131286_1_pt1 | contig 10559 bp, 7 predicted proteins | sample TARA_B100001057 | Tara Oceans TARA_B100001057 (sample SAMEA2621839) | marine metagenome | biome: marine biome (ENVO:00000447); feature: surface water layer (ENVO:00002042); material: "saline water (ENVO:00002010), including plankton (ENVO:xxxxxxxx)" | depth 5 m | reverse complement strand
AGCACCGTATCCCCGGCTTTGGCATGCTCGAAGGCTGTGCTGACAGCTTCTTCCATTGTTGCTACCTGCCGCCACAGCACACCACTGGCGCTAGCGGCCTCATTTAATGCCGCTGCATCCTGGCCAAGCGTGACCAACAGTTGTGCACGACCCCGCATTACTTCACCCAGTGGCGCCAAGTCGGCATGCTTGCTATCGCCACCGGCAATCAGAATTAGAGTTCCGTCCCGGGCAAACCCCTCCAAGGCGGCCACTGTGGCACCGACATTGGTGGCCTTAGAGTCATTAATGCAGCGGATACCTGTTGGACCTGATAGGGATTCGAAACGATGCGGCAAACCCTGAAAACCCACCAGCAGTTGCGCGGCATGGCGCGGCTCGATCCAGGGCTCAACCAGTGCTAACGCCCAGAGGCAGTTCTCTACATTGTGCCGACCTGCAAGAGGCAGGTCTGAAGTCGCAATCAGGGGTGTATCATCGCAAAATAACCATAGCGCCTCCTCGTGGTAGGCAACTCCCCAACGATTTACACCGGGCGCGGACACATCGACTGTGACGTCGACGTCACAGTCGGTGCTAAGACAGCCAACGCAATAATCTGCGTTCACATAAATACGCTCCTTGGCGCGGCGGTAGCTTTCAAAATCGCCATGCCAATCGCGATGGTCGTCAGTGATGTTCAACACGCCAGCACTAGCTAGTGCCAGATGAGCACTGTGCGCAAGTTGAAAGCTGGACAACTCCAGCACATAAATATCTGCAGGCGTATCTAACAATTGCAGCGCTGGCACGCCCAGATTACCGCCCACCACACACTCAAGCTCGCTGGCCTGCAGCAGGTGACCGACCAAGGATACGACAGTGCTTTTGCCGTTTGTGCCGGTAACACCAATAACCGGCATGCCGACCTTGGCCATAAAAAGGTCAATATCAGAATAAATAGGGATGTGTGCATCCTTTGCCTGCTGCACCAAAGGATGATGCAGGGGCAGTCCAGGACTTACGATGACCTGTTGAGCGGCTGCAAGCAGCTCCGTTGGCCACTTTTGCACGCGCCAGTGCACTTCGACATCGCCCAGGCCTTCAGGCGAATTTGGCCTGGGTCGAGTGTCCAGCACCTGTGGATCGATACCTTGCGCACGCAGATGCTGCACAACGGACTTACCCGTAACACCATAGCCCAGTACTACTGTGCCGGTTGCCTTTCTCATCGCAGCTTTAATGTCGACAGACCAATGGTGACCAAGACGAGAGTGATGATCCAAAAGCGTACAATTACTCGCGGTTCTGGCCAGCCTTTGAGTTCAAAATGATGGTGTATGGGCGCCATTCTAAAAACGCGCCGACCCGTCAGGCGAAAAGAAATGACCTGAATGATGACGCTGGCAGTTTCGAGCACGAAAAGCCCGCCCATAATCAAAAGCACAATCTCGTGACGAACGATGATGGCGAGCAATCCAAGCGCCGCTCCCAAGGCAAGCGCGCCGACGTCGCCCATAAAAATCTGCGCGGGGTAGGTGTTAAACCATAGAAAACCGAGCCCAGCACCGATAAGCGCGCCGCAGAAAACGGAGAGCTCGCCCGCTTGGGCAACATAGGGAATTTGCAGATAGGCTGAGAACTCAATATTACCTGTGACGTAGGCGATGAGACCGAGCGCAGCACCGACCATCACTGCGGGCAAGATGGCCAAGCCATCCAGCCCGTCGGTGAGATTCACGGCGTTACTCATGCCGACAATCATTAGGTAGCCCAACAGGACAAAACCTGCACCTAAGGGAATGGCGACGTCTTTGAAAAACGGCACGTAAAGCGCGGTCTGGGCTGGCACATCGGCGGTGTTGTACAAATACAACACCGCGGCAAGGGCAAAAACAGACTGCCAAAAGTACTTCCAGCGCGCCGCTAAGCCGTCGGAATTTTTGCGCGAAATCTTCAGGTAATCGTCAATCCAGCCGATCAGGCCAAAAGCCAGGGTTACCGCCAACACCAGCCAGATATAGCGGTTCGTCAGATCGCCCCACAAAAGCGTGGTCACCATGACAATAATCAAGATAAGCGCACCGCCCATGGTTGGCGTACCAGCCTTACTAAAATGCGATGCAGGTCCGTCATCGCGCACCTGCTGACCAATTTGCGACCGCGTTAACCAGCTAATCATGGGCGGCCCGATTAGCAGAGAAACTGCGAGGGCAGTTACTACGCTGACCATGGTGCGTAAGGTCAAATATTGAAATACGCCGAACCCGCTGACGTACTCGGACAGGTATTGGGTTAACCAAAGCAGCACTAGGCGTTCTCCTTCATGATTTTTTGCGCCACTTGCGCATCGCTAAACGGGTACTTGATGCCGTCGATCTCTTGCGTGCTCTCATGGCCCTTGCCAGCGATAACGATGACGTCGTCTGGCCCTGCTGACTGTATCGCTAGCGCAATAGCGGATGCGCGGTCTTGTTCTACGTGAACGGCACGTTGTTGCTGCGATGTGAGACCGTTCAACATATCTTGCAAAATCGCTTCGGGGCTTTCGTCTCTGGGGTTGTCACTGGTGAACCAAGCTCGATTCGCTCGAGCAGCAACCACTTTCGCCATTTCAGCACGCTTGCCTTTGTCGCGATTACCGCCACAACCAACAATACATATCAGTCGACCCTGCACTTGATCACATAAAGCAGCGAGAACCTTGTCCAGAGCATCCGGAGTATGGGCGTAATCCACAATCACTTTTGGCATACCATGCTGCTTGCCCAGCACTTGCATACGGCCGGGTACGGGATGCAGTCGAGTCAGCGCATCTTCCAGATCAGCGATGGCATATCCGCTGCCCAAAAGAACTGCAATTGCGGCAGCCGCATTAGCCACCGCGAACTCCCCCGCAAGGGGCAGCATGCTTTCTAGGCGGCCCCACGGGGTTTCAAACGACACCTGCGTGCCCTCGCGTGCTGTCATCGCCCGCCAAGCAATGTCACCGCCATCACCATAGCTTAGGATCTGCTCCGCCCGCGCACAGGTCATGAGTTTACGGCCCAGCTCATCGTCGCTGTTGATAACAGCGAGCTGCAGCGGCCAGTTCGTAAACAGCTTGGTCTTGGCTGCCGCGTACTTTTGCATGGAACCGTGATAGTCCAAATGATCCCGCGTAAGGTTCGAGAAAACAGCGATATCCATATGAATCTCCTGCGCCCGGTCCTGATCGAGAGCATGGGAACTTACCTCTATGGCGATCTGCTCCATGCCCTCATGAGCCATGGCCGCAAACTGTCTTTGTAGCAGAACAGGGGGCGCAGTCGTCATGTCACTGTCGACCAATGCCCCCGGAGCGCCCCAACCTAGCGTGCCGCTATAGCCAGTAGGGACATTCAACCGGTTGCCTAAGTCCGCCAAATGATAGGCAATAGATGTCTTTCCATTGGTTCCGGTTATACCGATACAGGTCATTTGCTGCGACGGATCGGCATAGAACTTAGCCGCCAAGGTTCCGCGGCGCTTGGCCAATTGGTTCATTTGAAATGTTGGCAAAGACGGGTGACTGGGGGGGGTCGCCTCGGCGTCAATGACATAGGCGACGGCACCCGCCTGAGACGCGGTCTCCATATGCTGCAGCCGAGTCTCGTCATTAGCCGCACAGGCGACGAACACATCCCCGGCTTCCACGCTCAGTGAAGATTCCGATAAGCCGAGGGCTTGGGGAAGGCTGCGGATTTGGTCGAGCACCGCATCGACGCTGTGGGTGACTGGCTGCACTATCGTGGACTCCCAGCCAGTGCCGCACTCAGCGGCTCCAATGGCAAAGATTCGTTGGACAAGTTGTCTGGCCGAACACCGAGCAAACGCAAGCTATGGGCTGCTACGCGCCCAAACACCGGAGCCGCCACCTTGCCGCCACTGGCGCGATCGGTATCGGGCTCGTTAACCAAGACAACCATGACAATTCTCGGATCGCTTACCGGCGCGAGACCCGCGAACCATGCGACATGGCGCTGATCATTGTATGCTCCGTTTTCCAGCACTCGAGCGGTGCCGGTTTTACCTGCAACGCGGTAGTCGTCGATATCAGCATTCGTCGCGGTGCCACCTTGTTGGGTGACCCGCTCCATCATGGCAATCACCGCACGCGCATCACCGGCATCGAAGACCGGCTCGGGCTCAGGCTTTCGATCTTGCTTGAGAATGCTCAATGGCAGTCGGTTACCGTAGCCCGCCAGCGTCACGTAGGCAGAAGCGAGCTGCAGCGGCGTAACAGTAAAGCCGTAACCGTATGCCATAGCCGTACGCGACACCCGCGACTGGACGCCCACATTGCTGAACAACCCAACCACCTCGCCGGGTAGGCCGGTCCCCACGTAGTCACCCAAACCACTTCGTTGCAGTACGTCAAATACCGCATCACGGGGTAGCTCTAACGCAACTTTGGCGATAGCTACCTGGCTGGACTTTTGAATCGCCTCGGCCAAGGTAATGGTGTTGAGGTTGATCGGATCTTGGATCATCTTGTTGTCGACCCAGAAATATCCTGGAGAAGTTTCGATAGGGCTATCAGACTGGTAGAGCCCGCTTTCTAAAGCAGCCAATGCCGTAAAAGGTTTGATCGTTGAACCAGGGTCGTAAAAGTCTGTCACCACACGGTTACGATTAGGGGAACGCTGATTGATCGGCCCATTTGGGTTGAATGAAGGCTGGTTCACTAGGGCAAGTATTTCGCCGGTTTTCACATCCACCATAATCAGCGAACCAGATTTCGCGCCGTGGCCCTGAACCGCCGATTTGAGTTCGCGATACGCAATATATTGCAGGCGCGAGTCGATGCTTAGCTGCAGATCCGTGCCGAAGCGCGGCGCCCTGCCATAGTCGAGGTCATCGACGATCCGGCCTTCCCTATCGCGCAGTACGGTTTTGTTGCCGGCTTCACCGCGCAAAGAAGACTCAAAGGCAAGTTCAATACCCTCGAGTCCCATGTCGTCGATGTCTGTCAGACCAACCACATGGGCGGTAGATTCTCCAGCGGGGTAATAGCGTCGGTACTCGGGTTCCACACGAAGATGCGCCAGTCGTAGCTGACGAATCTCGTCCATGCGCTCCCAACTGACGTGCCGCTTGAGATACAGATACCCTCGGTGCGCATTGTTGCTGAGTAGTGTCCGCAGCGCCACGATATCCAAATCCAATATCTTGCCAAGTTTTTGCAGCGACGCATTGTCCGCATCAAATTTCAGCGGATTAACTGCAACCGCAAATACCGGCGTGCTGACGGCTAGTGCCTCACCGTTGCGGTCATAGATCAAGCCGCGCATTGCCGGCAGGCGCTTTTCATAGATGGAGCGTTTGTCGCCCTCCTCCTGCAAAAAGTCGCGCTCGGTCACACCCAAATAGACCACTCGAACAGACAGCGCACCAGCAGTGGCGACAAAGCAGAAAACAAATAGGTAGTGACGCCAGAAACTCACGGCACCACCTCCTCAATCGCTCGCGGAAACTGCATCCGAAGTTCTTGAGCAGCGACGGTTTCAACGGTTTGCAAACTGGCAAAGGAGCTGCGCTCAAGAAGTAACCGAGAGTAATCTGCCATCAAGCTGTGCTGTCGCGTTTGCAGCTGATCAAGCTCGCTGTGCAATGACCGCATAGCTTGTGCGGCTCGCACCAAAGCAAGACCGCTGCTGACCAGCAGGCCAGCGATAATCAATATGGCAAGCAGATGCCAACCGGAGTACTCGTGTTGCGGCACCGTCAGACCGCGCACAGTGGGCTTGGCTACCCCAGACGACTTGCTCTTTATCGTGCGCGCAGCCACCGATCAACTCACTCGCTCAATAACACGAAGAATGGCACTACGCGCACGTGGATTAGCGTTCAGCTCTGCCAAGCCAGGCTTAATCGCACCGCTAACCAATCGACCTGGAATCTGCTCGGCACTGTGACGAACCGGCAACCGCCGCGGCAACCGCGGCGGTTGGCTGAGCTCTCTGAATGTGCGCTTTACCTTGCGATCTTCCAGCGAGTGAAAGGAGATGACCGCGAGACGACCACCAATGGACAGTGCGTTGAAGCCGGCTTTCAGACCTTCGTCCAGCTCTTCTAACTCCGCGTTAACATGCATGCGAATAGCCTGAAATGTTCTGGTCGCCGGGTGTTTACGCTGGTTTTTTTTCGGCGCCACAGCAACGCGTTCAACTAGATCAGCTAACTCAAGCGTAGTTGCTAGAGGTCGTGCGGCGGCAATCTCGCGAGCGATACGACGCGATTGGCGCTCTTCTCCGTACTCCCAAAGCACCGTGGCAATCGCGTTTTCTTCGGCAGAGTTCAACCAGTCCGCTGCCGATTGGCCTTCATCCGGATTCATTCGCATGTCTAAGGGTCCATCAGCGCTAAAGCTAAACCCTCGCTCGGCGCGGTCTAGCTGGGGCGAGGACACACCCAAATCAAGCAGGATCCCATCAACACCGTCGAAGCCGCGCTGGGCCAGCACCGAGCCCAATTCGGAGAACCTTGCTTGCACAAATGAAAACCGTGGGTCCTCGTCTGCTAACAGGTTTGCGACACTTGCCGCGTCTGGATCACGATCCAATGCAAACAAGCGATCATCGGCCGATAAAAGCTGCAACAGCTGGCGGCTATGTCCACCGCGCCCGAAGGTGCCGTCGACCAATATTGTTGAAGCGGTGTCGGTGGATGCGACAGAGACCCTTGTCGACAACAGTGCCGCGATCACTTCATGCAGCAGTACGGGTAAGTGCTCGTCTTGAGCGGACAACGGCACGCTATTGTCGGCATAGGGCACATCGGGGCTCATACCGATAACCCGTCGAACAGCTGGCTATTCTCAGACATGGCCGACGCGCCTTCTGCTCGCCAATGTTCCAGCTGCTGCTGCCAGTGGTCAGCGGACCAGATCTCAATTTTATTGCCTTGGCCCACCAATACTAACTTTTTGTCTAAACAGGCGTAGTCGCGGAGCATGGCTGGCAGTAACAGTCGACCAGCGGCATCAAGCTCCAAATCGGCAGCATGACCAATGAGCAAACGCTGCAGCAGGCGCGCCTGAGAATTGATATTGGACAGTCCCTCTAACTTTGCCTGCACGGCCTCCCACTCACTCAGCGGATATAGCAACAAGCAGGATTCGCGCATGTCGATGGTAATAACAATTCGACCTTCGCTGACCACCATAACGGTTTCGCGATGACGCGCTGGCAGCCCCATGCGACCCTTGGGGTCCAAAGTGACACTGTTGATACCACGAAACACGGTTTTGCCTTGCAGCAAGGTAAGCGCAGTCAGTTAAGAAGCGAAGCCAATACTTTGAGCCGCTTTTTGGATCATCCACTTCTTATCGAAAAGCCACTACCCCACTTTTCTCCACTTTAACCCAAGTTTGCACACTATAGTGCGCAAAGCGGGCGAGTCAACCGAAGTAAACCCACATAAGCGACGGAAAAATAAGCACATTTTCCAGCCGGTTGCCCCCCTTAAACGAATTAAGCTATCAATAGGATACAAAGGCGGTCATTGCGTAGCGCTGGGTCAGAAAAATGAGAGTCAGCCTATAAGCCGGGTTCTGTCGTGAACAGTCATTCATCTAGGACCGCCGTCACCGACGATCTCAAGCGGCCTACCCGGATCCAACGCGGGCAACGTCGAAGGATCTCTATTTGGCCTTGCTCCAGGTGGGGTTTACCTTGCCACGACGTGTTACCACGCGTGCGGTGCGCTCTTACCGCACCCTTTCACCCTTACCGACAAACGATGTTTGCAGGCGGTCTACTCTCTGCTGCACTTTCCGTAGGCTCACGCCCCCCAGGCGTTACCTGGCACCCTGCCCTATGGAGCCCGGACTTTCCTCCCGCGCAAAAAATGCGCCGGCGACTGCTCGGCTGACTCTCCCGGGCAGGGTACGCAGAGGCTTTCGATAGCACAAGGAGACTAAGTTTAGGATGATCGAGCTTGCTGGGCCAACTGCAGTGCCAATTCGTAAGCCTCTTTTTTTCGCACGCCGCAGATTTGCGCCGCCAGCTTGGCTGCTTGTGTTGGTGCTAATTCCTGCAAAAGTGCGCCCAGCACATGACTCAGTTGAAACTGAGCCGTCACGCTTTCAGCCGCTTCAACAATGCAAACAAACTCTCCCTTGGGGGAATCCGCGAGTTGGGCGAGCACGTCGGTGGCGCTGCCAACGATAAAGGACTCATACTGTTTCGTCATTTCTCGACCAATCATCACCTGACGCTGAGAGGTCGATGCAATATCTGCCAAGGTTGCGCGAATACGGTGCGGACTCTCCAAGAACACCAAGGCATCGGGCATGAGCAGCCACTCATCTAGCTGGGTTCGCCGCGCCTTGGCCTTGCTCGACAGGAAACCAACATAGCGAAATGGCTGACTCGGGATGGGACACACGCTGAGCGCCGTAATAATCGAACAGGCGCCGGGCACGGGAACTACACGGACCCCCGCTCGCCAAGCGTGCTGAATCAGCAGATATCCCGGGTCGTTGACCAATGGCGTGCCTGCATCGCTGACCAAGGCAATATCAGTATTTTGCTTTAAGCGATGCACCAGCCCCGGCGCAACGACTGCCTCGTTATGCTCGTGAAGGCTAATTAGCTGACAGTCTGAGTGGTCGATATGCTGCAACAACACCCGGGTTCGTCTGGTATCCTCCGCGGCGATGAGTCCTACATGTTTTAGGGTCTCGATGCCTCGACGACTCATATCGCCTAGGTGTCCAATTGGGGTGGCAACCACGTAAAGAGTTCCTGACATGCCCAAATATTTCCTCGCTCTGTGTATCTGTATTGTGACCGCCTACGGATGCCAAAGCACGGGCCAAAACCTGCCGCAACAAACTGCGAAGATTAGGGTCGTACAAACCCCACAATTTGCTGCACCTGCTAATGCCTATGCAGCGCTAAGCCAACGCTTCACCGACGCCCAGGCGAGGCGAGACCAGATACTGTTAAAACAAACAAAGTCAGCGACTGATCGGGGCGACATAGCCTATGCTCAGAGCCTGATCTCAAGCGTGGCGGCTGTGCCAAACGAAGCCGCGCTGGCCGACGCCTATCTGCGTCTGCAGGCGCATATTCAAACTCGGCAAGGACAGCCAGAACTCGCAGCGCAAACCTTGCTGACTTTGAGAGCAATGGTGGTTGAGGACGTTGAGACGATCCGCCAAATTTGCGCGCAGATCGACGCCACGGCATGTGTAATACAGGCGTTCGTGGTACAACAACTGCTCGCTGGGCAAATCGACTCGGTCACGCAGCAAACGCGGATCTGGGCCACGCTGCAGGGCCCATCTGCCCTCCCGCAAAATTTTGATGCGCCGAATGTTGAGTCGATTCGCTTGCTAATGGTCCGACTCAGTCAACTCACGCAGATACCCAACGCCGAACAGCTAGTTACTAAAATCCGTCGCAACTGGTTTGCCCTAAGCGACACCATCGGGCGCGCTGGCACACCTCGGGAGGCGCGAACTCTTTGGCAAAATTGGCGAGCGTCGAACCCTGACCATCCAGCTTCGATAGCACCGCCCAAGCCGCTGCAGTTTTTGGCACAGTACGACGCGCCAGGTATCACTGTCTTGCTGCCACTTAGCGGTCGACTGGCAGGCGCTGGAGAGGCGGTGAGAGACGGTATGGTTGCGGGTTACCTAGCAGACCATGCCACAAGCAAATCAAGTACTGGTCTGCCTGAGTCACCCACAGCAGCAGCCCAAGTCACTTTTTTCGACAGCAATGCACTCGACGATGCAGCTTTGATGTCACAGGTTAATGGCACCGGCGGCGACGTTATTGTCGGTCCGTTGTTAAAGGAGCGCGGGCAGCGCCTACTCGCCGCAAGTCCCGTACCCTCACTGACCGTGACTCAGGAGCGGCCGGCGCCGAGCTGGATCGTGCTGAATCGCATTGCAGAAGGCGTGCAAACCCAGCCACCGCCTATGTCAGGAGCCATATACCAATTTGCGCCAGCCATTGAAGACGAGGCGCTCACCCTCGCCAAACACCTGCGCGCGCGGGGCCACGACAGACTGATGGTCGTAGCGAACCGCGAGTCATGGGCATATCGCGCGACCAAGGCACTGAAAGACCGTTGGGCAGGCGAAATTGTCTTAGCAGATTTTGATCGACCGCGAGAAATCACCACCACCATTGGCAAGGCCATGGGTGTCGCCGCCAGTCAGCAACGGCATAACGAGCTGCAACAGCTGTTGAGCCAAGAGATTGAGTTCTTACCCAGAAGTCGCGAAGACCTTGATGCCGTTGTCGCGTTTACGAGCACCCTTGAATCGAAGGCGCTGGTTCCAGCACTGCAGTTTCACTTCGCAGATAAGCTGCCAGTTTTTGCAACGACACAATCAGCCCGCGCAAAGAATTTGTCAGACGTCGCGGGATTTCTCGTCACTGAACTGCCATTGCTTGCAGATCCAGACCCAGTGGCGGCGGGAATGACTGCAGCTTTCAATCTTCACGAGCAACCCCTGGTAGAACTTTTCGCACTGGGACTAGACGCCTACCGACTCGCAACATGGGTGCACTGGATACAAACCCATAAAGAGCAGTTGGACG
>TARA_B100001057_G_scaffold300244_1_pt1 | contig 10560 bp, 16 predicted proteins | sample TARA_B100001057 | Tara Oceans TARA_B100001057 (sample SAMEA2621839) | marine metagenome | biome: marine biome (ENVO:00000447); feature: surface water layer (ENVO:00002042); material: "saline water (ENVO:00002010), including plankton (ENVO:xxxxxxxx)" | depth 5 m | reverse complement strand
TCGGCACCATCTTCTTTAGAAAATTGTACCATAGGTCCACTCCAGATTTCTGAGGATGAAGTATCACCCACTATTTCATCGTCTTCAGAAGAACATGAAAATGAGATTAGTATTAGAATTGATGATAAAAGTATTAGTAATTTTTTCATAGTAAATAGATTTGGTTATGTCTAATTTAAGGATTTTAGAATATAATATTTAAATATTTCTCAGTTAAACATCATAAAACAAAGAATTTGATAATTCTTAAAAAAAACTTACTCAGTAAAGGTGAATATATCCTTACAGATAATATATTTGACGAATGAAAAAATTAATTCTTTTATCTATTTTAATTTTTGCAGGCTGCACATCTGATGTTCAAGATTACGAGTACATGTTCTATGATAAAGTAGCAGGAAAATACTTTCAAAGTAGAGCAACAGGTGATATTGTAAAGTATTCTGAAATGTTTATTGAAGGTTTTAATGAGATATATGAGACTACAGCTGAGAGTCCTTTTGAAAAACGCATGTCAAGTAACTGTAATATATCTTTAGGATATGACCGATCAGCATATCCACTTGATATGACAATTTATAATTTGAAGGAACATTCAAGCGATAAAGTGAATTTTACTTTGCAAGCAGATTGCGAAATGTTTGATGATCCATCAGATGCTTATATTTATGCTTTCCAAACTTATTATGGTATTCGCCCTTGTAATGCAGATTTTGATGCATTTGAGGTTTTGGCAAGGATAGATAGTGAAAACCCTTTATCTATTCAAATAACGGAATTTTTTCCTCTATTGAACAATTCCACAGACGATTTAACAGAAATTAGTACTGATGATTTATTATCAATAACAACTGAATGGGGATGTCCTGCAACCGGTTTTTAAAAAATAATTAAATTGAGGTATGAATAAACACCTATTACTGTCCTTAGTAATTTTATTTGGCTGTAGTAAAGACATAATAGTGCCTGCTAATTCAGGAAATAAAATTATTGGCAATTACCAATTAGTTCATAAAACATCTGTTGAACAGGCAGAATTCTCTGTTTGGGATGCTTTGTCATCAACAAATGTAACAGGAAGAACTAATGTAACAGGAAAAGTGATTTTTTCCTCCGATTCAACAGGTTATTTTGACATAATAGTTGATGGTAGTAAAAATATAAGAGTAAATTTTGATTGGTCATATAAAGGAAGAAATTGGTATGTGATTGATGAAAACTCTGAACAATGGGTAATTAATAATTCTGACAGGTGTGTAATTAATACTACTTATTGCAATGGTCAACCAAATACAAGTGCTTTATATTTAATGGAAAAAAGAAGGGGTTATGGAACTGGTGATTTTCGTTATTATAAATTAGTATTTTAAAAAATCTCTAAATTATTTTCGTTGCTGCAGGCTCTTTCAGTTATCATTAGCTTAAAATAAAAAAGCCCTTCAATAGGGCTTTTTAAACTGGTAGTTAATATACTAATTACCTGAATGAAGTTCATAGTATTTTACATTTGCAGTCTCTGATAGGATATCTACATCCCACATTACAAAGTTCATAGCCCCATTACTTACATCATCGATGAAATAAAATTTTATTAAAGAACCTTCTCTCCTCCAGCTTCCACTTAATGGAGATGATAAAAGAGTTCCATCATTCAAGATTGTTCTTGCTTGACCATTTAAAGTTCCACTTGTTTTATAAGTATCACCTGAGGAAAGTTTGATTGAAGCAAAAACTTTTCCATAACCAGTAATATCTCCTTTAAAGCTCATCTTAGAATAACCATCACCTGGTGTAATTGACTCAATATTTAGAGTTCCTCCACCTTGTGGTGAAGATAAATCTTGAGAATAAGATACATGTGATCCTATCAATGCAATTGATAGAGCTAATATTAATTTTTTCATTTTTTTGATTTAAAGTTATTCATCTAATTTAAAATATATATTTATATATTAAATTAGATATCTAAAAAATTATTAAAAGAAATGAAAAAGATCAATAAGCTATTATTACTATCGTTTCTACTCTTATTTGGTTGTAATAAAGACTCTATGGAGTCTGCTTCTTCAGGAGATCAAATTATTGGAAATCATCAACTAATTCTTCAAAGATCTTCAGATCAAGAAGAATTCTCTTATTGGGACACTCGAAAAGAACCACCAACATCTGCGTTTGGTGTAGGAGAAACATCAAATTTTTTAACTACGGAGTTAACAGGATTATTAAGCTTTACTTCTGATTTTAAAGGTTATTTTGATATTATAGTTGAAGATGAAAATATAAAAGTATATTTTGATTGGTCTTATGATGGATCAAAATGGTATCTGACTGATAGTAATTTTGACGATTGGATAATCACAAGTTCTAACAGGTGTACTAATAACGACATGATTTATTGTGATGGTCAATCAAATACAAGTGGTGTATATATTATGACAAAAGTAGGTGGTTACAGAACTGGTGATTGGCGTTATTATAAATTAGTATTTTAAAAACAAAAAGTTAAACAAGAATGATAAAAACGTTAATACGATTAAGAAATTATCTTATTTCGGGTCTTCTTTTCTGGATACCCCTTATTTTAAGTATTATAGTAATTAAATTCTTCTTAGAGTTTATTAATAATCTCGTTCCTCAGAGATATCTTCCAGAAGCTATATTTAATTTAGATACTACTATTCCAGGATCAGGAATCATTTTGGTGCTTTTAATGCTATTAATTACAGGAGTATTAGTCACTAACATATTAGGTCGAAGGTTAGTAGCTATATGGGAAAGACTGCTTAATAAAATTCCAGGTTTTCGAAATATATATAATGTATTAAAAAAAGTTTCTGATACTGTATTAAACACTTCAACTGAAAGTTTTAGAAAGGCATATTTAATTCAATATCCAAGTAAGGGGATTTGGGTAATTGCATTTCAATCTGGTGATTATAAAGGCGAGGCTGAGTCTATTATTGGTGAGGAAACTATAAATCTTTTTGTTCCAACCACCCCTAATCCAACTTCAGGCTTTTTTATTTTAATACCGAAAAAAAATGCATTTGAACTTGATATTAGTGTTGAAGACGCATTCAAGCTAGTTATCTCTGCTGGGGTTGTAACTCCTAGTACAGTTAAAATTAAAAAAGAGAAACCAGGTAAAAGGAAGTAAACTTATTTTTTAAATTATATATATGAATGAAAATATTTTAGTATTTATTAGAGTATTGTGCATATTACTCGTTGTTTTTGGCAGCCTATACAACCTCTTCGCAGCAGAAGAATATGCTAAAAAGAAACTTCGAATAATTCCAAAAATAGTTAGATATATAGCATATGCTATTGGAATAGTTTGTTCAGGCTATGTAGTGAATCTTGTTGTTAATGATTTTCCAATAAACTAAATAAATTTAAAAATTTAAAGTTCCATATATAGCTCTATTTAGGGCTATTATGTACTCGTCAGTATCAGGGACTTTTTGCGTCATTATAATTCCTATAAGTCTCTCTATAGGGTCTATAAAAAAATATGTTTTAAAGTATCCCCCTCCATATAATTGACCTGTATTTGCTGGGCTAGGATCATTTTCTGTATTATAAAGAACCCCAAAACCAAGTCCAAATCCTCTACTTGGTCCTATAAAATCTCCAATATGATTTTTTGTCATTAGCTCAACAGTTTCCTCATTTAATATACGCTCACCGTCTAAAGTTCCTTTATTTAAAATCATTTGACAGAATTTTAAAAAATCTTCAGTAGAAGAAAATAAACCATGGGTTCCTCCATAAACTGTGTTACCTGTTGGAGGAACTTGCACAGGACTATTAATAATACTTCCGTCTGCTATATTAAAGTGTACCTGCATTATCCTTTGTTGTTGATCTATATCAACATTATAGCCTGTATCATTCATTGATAGAGGATCAAATATATTTTTTCTAAGGTATGAGTTGATTGATTGACCAGTAATCTTTTGCAAAATTAAGGCTAAAATATCCGGTGCAGCACTATAATACCATTGTTCTCCAGGCTGGCTAACCAACGGAACCTGCATTAGTTTATCAACTCGTTCTTCAAGGGCGTCATATTCAGCTGGATCAAAGAGATCGTTGTACATCAACTTAAAAAGCTGTTGATCAAACAGATTTTCTTCTAATCCATGAGAAAGACCTGAGGTATGGGTAAGTAATTGCTTTATTTTTATAGGCTTATTTAAAGCAACTGTAGGTCCATTAATTCCTGTTGATAAATCTTTAATTACCCTAATGTTTGCTAGGGCAGGATAATAATTTGCAGCATTATCTTCTAAACTCAATTTTCCCTGCTCTACCAATTGCATAATAGCTACACTCATTATTGGCTTTGTCATTGATTGAATATAGTATATGCTATTTTTTTTGAGGATGCGATTATCTTTTAAGCTGTTGTATCCAAAAGCTTTATGCCAAATATTTTTTCCTTTATGATTTATTAAAACTTCAATTCCTGCTGCCCTTTGTGAAACAATCTCTTCCTTAAGATAAGTTTCAAAATCTTGAAGTTGGTAAAGATCAGTATCTGTTTGTGCAATGCAAATTGAACAAAAAGTGAATAATAAATATTTACCTAAATAAAACCAAGATCTTATAGAATATTTCAAGAGATTATTTTTAAAGGATTTAGTATGAGAATACAATATCTGCATTAGAACTTACCTCAATTAATTGCTTAGGATAACTCCAATTAATATCATTAATTCCAATTAAAAGTTCATCTGAGTTCTCTTGATTAACTCCATAAGTAAGAAATGAACCCTCTGAAACGTGAATAATACCTCCGTTTTCAGAAAATTCAGTTAAAAGTTTTTCAGCCATTTTACTTAAATTGTTTGTGTTACCACCATGTGATGTTACAGTATGCAAATTCCTTATTATATCTTTCATAACAATTTGCACTCCATCCCCTGCTGCAAAATAAACGACATTATGACCCTGCTTTAGAGCCTCTGAGGCTGTATTGATTGACATCATTGCAGCTGAAGGATTAGACATGGGGTCAGAAGTTAAAAGAACGAAATAATCTTTATTTTTCTTTAAATCTGGTAGTTCAACATTACTCAATAATTCCTGAGCTTTTCCTAAAAGTTTTTCTAAATCACTTTTAGAATCATCTTGAGCAAAAGTAAATTGGCTAATCAATAGTATACATAGTAATAAGATTTTTTTCATACATACAATGTATAAAAAACCTCACTTAAATAAAAAACTATTATTTCTAATTTATTCCACCAACATATGACTTAATCACAGGATTCATAGGTTGGATTTTTTCCTTAAATGCTTCATTTATATCTCCAAGAACAGTAAGTTTTTCAATTTTAAATAATTCCCTAAATCTAATGTTTATAGGAGATCCAAGAACTTTATTTCCTAGTTCCTCCCATACATCAGAGTTTTTGAATATCTCAATTAAAGTTGCAGTATTTTCAGATTCATTTAAAAACCACTCAAATCTAATAATACCATCATCGTTTAAGCTATAAAAAAGAGGACATTGCTCTTCTCTAATATAGTGTTTAATTACATCTATGCTTTCTGTAAACGAAACGTCAATAACCACTGTTACGATACTACTTTGATTATTTAAATACTTTTTCATATCATTTGATTTATAGTTATAATTTAAATATAGATAAAAAAAGTCCTAATTAAAAAGCATCATTTTTGAATTAACTTATGAACCTGTATGAGGTGTTATTAGATTTCTACTTTTTAGAAGTAAAAAGATCACCAAGAATCTTCATTGCTTTAGCTTTTTTATGATAAGGAACGAAAATATGGTCATGATGATAACCTGCTAAAACATTGCAGCTAATTCCTGCTTCTGTTAATTCTTTAGAGAATGCCGAAGTTAGACCTATTGAGTCAAGAGATGAATTTATTTCTAAGGTAATCCAAGCCGAAACAAAGTAAAAGTGTAAACTATTTTTAATTGCTTCTTCTTTTGATATTATGATTGAGTATCCTTCAGATTCTTTAAATGAACTAACAATATCAATCATATTAATATCATTTATATCTTTTATAGAACAAAAAACATATTCTCCTTTATTAAGCGTAATTGTTTTCTGATCCATAACTATTAAATTGTAGACTCTCCATTTAGATTTGTGGTAAGAATTTCTGACATGTAATCAAAAAACGGTCTTATAGATATAAAATAATTAACTATTTTTTTTTGAAAGTCAGAATCAAGAATTTCCTTTTCTTCTAATTTTTTAATAAAGATGAACTGTTTTTTTTTAATCATATCAATGTGATGATGATCTTTAACAAATCCTTTTGGAGATGTCTTCACCTCATTGCCTTGAATATCTCCCCATAACTCTTTAATTTTCTTTTCATTTATTATTCTTTTAAATTCTTGCCCATCTAATTCTATCTCTTTTCTAATTCTGAGTAAATCTTCTTTATTTGGATTCCAAAAACCTGCAGCAATAAAACTTTCCTTTGCAGATATCTCAATGTAATATCCTCCTCTATACTCAGGCTTCTTTCTGTGAAAAGCCATTCCAATATTTATTTTGTAGGGGGTTTTATCTTTAGAGAACCTCAAATCTCTATGTATTCTAAATATCTTTAAATTATCTATATTATCGGAAAGGTTAAGAGTGTCTTTAACCTCGTTAGCAAATTTCTTAACATCAATTTGAATGGATTGAAATTCTTGTTTATTTTCATTAAACCAGTCTCTGTTATTATTTAAATTTAGTTGCTTTAAAAAATTAATTGTGTTATTTGGTATTACTTGCATATTATAAAATTAAAATAAATAATAAACTAATTCTTACTTTAGAGTTGTGAAAAAGATTCTCTTTTTAAAGCTAACTGTATTACTTATTTCTTTTAACTCATGTTCAATTCCTTCGAATAAATTAAACATAATGTCGTACAACATTCGTCTAGATATTGAATCTGACGGTGTAAATCAGTGGGATAATAGAAAAGAAGGCCTTGTTTCTTTAATTAAAGATGAAAAACCTGATGTTTTAGGAATTCAAGAAGGACTTCCTCACCAAATTAAGTATTTATCAAATCAATTAGATGAATATTCTATGATTGGCCAAGGAAGAGATGGGGGGAACAACGGAGAATATTCTGCTATTTACTATAAGAATAAAAAACTCACAGCGTTAACTTTTGAAACTTTTTGGTTATCAGAAACTCCGAATATACCTTCAATTGGATGGGATGCTGCTTTAAATCGAATTGCAACAGTCGGTGTTTTCAGAGTCATAAGTTCAAAAAAGAAACTAGTAGTCTATAATTCTCATTTTGATCATATCGGAATTCAGGCAAGAGAGAAGTCAGCTAATCTTATATTAAATCATATTAAAGACAATAATTTTAATAAGAATGCAATTATTGTAATGGGAGATTTAAATGCAGAGCCTGGTGATGCTCCAATTGAATTATTAGCTGCAAATCTTGAAGATTCATTTAATTTTTTTCCAACCGAGAAACCCTTTGGAACATTTAGTGGATTTGACTTAAACAGTAAACTATTAAATAGAATAGACTATATTTTTACAAAAAACATAGAAGTTTTAGACTACAAGCATATTCAAAAAAAACTACCAAATAAATTATGGCCTTCAGACCATCTACCAATTTTTATCTCTATAAATTAATTCTTAAATTTAGTATTAATTAAAAAACAATTAATATGAGAATTTTAAAATATTTATCAATTTTTACACTAATTAGTCTTATTTCAATAAGTTGTGAAAGTACTCAAGAAGAGGACAGTTTATCAGAAAATTTAAAGACGTATGAAGATGTTTGGGCAACATTTTTTAATGAAAGAGATATGGATGTTCTAAATAGCCAATCTTTCACAGATGATGTTAAAGTTGTTCTTCCAGGAGATGATTCAATAGGAATAGAAGGATTGAAAAACCATTACGGAAATTATCTAAGTGGATTTTCAGATGCTGAATTTACATTTGTTGATCTATTTGGCCAAGGAGATAAATTAGTAAAACACTGGAATTTTAAAGGTACACATGATGGTGATTTCTTTGGAATACCAGCAACTGGTAATAAAGTAGATCTATCTGGAACAACTCTGATATTGATGGAAGATGGAAAAATTAAACAAGAACAGGATTTCTTTGATAACTTAGACTTTTATACCCAACTAGGTTTAATGGAATAGATTAATAAGCTAATTGATTAAAAATTTACCCCCGTAAGATTTGGGGGTTTTTTTATTTTTATTTATTTAAGGATAATTAATCTAATTGCCAAATAGCAGTAATATTTATAATTGGCAATAAATCACTTGAAAATGCACCTGGAATTTGTCCTTGGCAATTTATATATTTTGAATAGTATGGAAAATCTCCCACTGGGAAGGACTCAAGTAATGGATCAGATAACCATCTAACAAATGTGTAACCTTCTGGTTCTGGAAGTTGAATATCATAAGTTGTAAAGCAATTAATACCTTTAAGGCCGTGTACATTTGGAGAATTCCCAAGAAGCCACTCATTATCTCCAATTTGATCATCATTTGAAAAAAATGGTAAAAAAAGCGATGGGTTTGAAGAATCTTGATGAACTGAATTGACTATTCTTTGGTAAGAAAGTCTAATTTTTACTTTATTCAAAGTAGAATCAACTTCAGCCTCCTTAACATTTTTAGTGCATGAGGTTAGAATTACTAATGAAAAAAAAAGTAATGTTTTAATATATATAAAAATAAAATATAAAAATAAATAAAAAGATAATCTGAGTATTAAATCTGCTTTTTTAAATAATTAATGTGCTTAAGAGGATGAAATTTCTTTGACTGCCTTTGCAGTATCTAAAAGGGTTTTTTCAAATGGAATAGGTTTCCAATCGAATACTTCCATTGTTTTAGAGTTATCTGCACTTAGATTCATATTTAGCATAGATAACATTCCTTTAGCTTCTCGGTCAAAAATAGCCAAAAGGTTTAACATAAAATTTGGTGCCAATCGAGTACTTGGACCATCATAACCACTGTCTATAAGATATTGACATATCCACTGAAAACTTCTTCCTACTTTTTCAGTTGCTATAAAACGCTGATTAGCTGCTTTCGGTTCTGTTAATGCTGCAACATGTAAATATGCAATATCGCGAACATCAACCATTGGAAAAGATGTATCTGGAATCATAGGTGTTTTTCCTCCTAAAATTTTATCAATCATTGACATTGATGCACCAGTAATATTTTCACCAAGAGGTGGACCAAAAACACCGCCAGGATTAATACTGACCAATTCTAAAATATTATCACCTGATTGGCTATTAATAAAATCCCATGCAGCTTGCTCTGCTAAGGTTTTACTTTTAAAATAAGTACTTATATTTTTTGAATCTAAGTCAGTCCAGTCTTCAGGGGTTAGTATTCCTGTTTTTTTACCTCCCATTATAGCTACCATAGAGCTTGTTAAAACAACTCGTTTTACTCCATTTTTTTTTGCAGCTTTTAGCACCCTTAATGTTCCATCTACTGCAGGACCAAGCATTTCCATTTCATTTTTTGGATTTTCAACTTTAAAAGGAGAGGCAATGTGCATAACATAATCACAATTAGATACTGCTGAATCCCATCCATTATCAGAATTTAAGTCTAAATAAACAAAAGAAAGATTTTTAATGGAAACTGAGGCAGAATTAAGTGTAGACTTTACTTCATTTTCTTTATCTGCAGTTCGCACACTCCCAATCACATTATATCCATTTTCTAAAAGAGTTTTTGCACAATGCAAACCAATATAACCAGACACACCTGTTAACAATACATTTTTATTCATTTAATTTAAATATATATGTACCAAATTTAGAAAATACACAACTAAATAGCACACTTTAATTGCATTATTATACTTTATTCTAATCTATTGAAATTGCTTTAGTAACTTTATGTAAAATTTTCCTCTGATGAAGCAAAAATCCAGTAATGGTAAATAGTAGTCAGAGGATTATTGTTTAAGTTAGAAATTAGAGAAAAATGACAATAGAATTATTAATTGAGATACTGATAGTTTGCGTTGTAGGAGTTGGCACATATCAAATCAATAAATGGATTCAATTTAAATATACTGGCAAAAATACGTTTCCATCAAAATTTAAATACATATGGAATAGCATCGTTTTTGTGGTGTGTCTTGCAATGTATGGATTAATATTGTGGTATGTTTTTGACTCATAATGAAGTCCTAATTTACCTTATAAGGTATTTTTTTAACAACTTAATAAGCCAGCCAAACTTATAATATATCATTTTCATGGAATAGAACATGTATGTTTTAGAATAAAATAATTTTTGAAGTATTTTATTGCGACTAGCTAAGTATGATAAACGGTTTAATATTTTCATAAAGTGATGTAATTTATAATAAAGTTTATTTTTAAATATATAAAGTGTATTATTTAACCTTTTTTTTAATGATTTAGTTTTTTATTTACTTTGCATTTGATGGAAAAAAATATATTTGGTGAAGAATTACAGATCTGCTGTTCAAATCCAATGACAGGGTATTTCAGAGATGGCTCTTGTAG
>TARA_B100001057_G_scaffold231341_1_pt1 | contig 10562 bp, 10 predicted proteins | sample TARA_B100001057 | Tara Oceans TARA_B100001057 (sample SAMEA2621839) | marine metagenome | biome: marine biome (ENVO:00000447); feature: surface water layer (ENVO:00002042); material: "saline water (ENVO:00002010), including plankton (ENVO:xxxxxxxx)" | depth 5 m | reverse complement strand
TTAAAAAAGAAAATGTAGAATATCTTTATAAAAAAAAAAAAGAACCTCTACCGACAGGCACATGCCTGATCTTAATTACTCCAGATTCTGAGAGAACTATGTGTACTTTTCTCGGAACCGCGGGCAAAATAAATGAAAATGACATTAACATCGAGGCCATTAAGAGAAGTGAAATGATTTTTTTAGAAGGATATTTGTGGGATGAGGGTGAGCCAAGAAAAGCATTTGATAAAGCAATAAATAATTCAAAAAAAGTTGCTATGACTTTGTCTGACAAATTTTGTGTAGATAGGCATAAATCTCAATTTTTAGATTTAGTAAAGAATAGACTAAATATAACTTTTTGTAATGAAGAGGAAATAATGTCCTTAATTGATGCAAAAAATTTTAATGAGGTCATTATGTTTGCTAAGGAAATTAACAAACTTATAATCATAACAAGAGGAGAAAGAGGTGCTATTTCAGTCAATGGAAGTGAAATAAATGAAATTGGTGTAAAAAAAAAACTTAATATAATTGATTTAACAGGAGCTGGTGATTTATTTGCTAGTGGGTATCTCCATGGACATTTAAATAATTTTTCACAAAAAGAGTGTTTAGAGAAAGGAACTGAAATGTCATCAAAGATAATTCAGCAAATCGGTGCTAGATTTTAATTTTTTTCTTTTAAAGCTACCTTTTCCTTTTTTTGCTTTAACTACACGGGGTTTATATTTTTGAGTGAACAAATCTTTAGCTATTTTATTTTTTTTTTTCAATTTATTAAATAACCTTCTTTAGTACTTTTAATAAAACTATTATCATTAAATTTTTCTCTAATTTTTTTTCTAAGTCTGTGAATATGAGTTTCAACAGTATGAGTTTCCAATATCAATTTATGATCCCAAACATTTAATTGTAATTCTTTTATTGATACGGGTTTGTTCAGTTTAGACAGATACATAATCGTACTGATTTCTTTTTCAGTTAATTTTAAACTATTATTATTGAATGAGATATTTTTAGAATTTAGATTAATCATATAATTACTAATTTGTAAATTAGACTTATCTTGATAATTAATCTTTAAAAAAAAAATATTTATACTTTCAACAAGTCTTTTTAAGCTTATTGGTAAATTATTTAATATAAATTGATTTTCAATATTAGGATTTTTTTTTTTTGTTAAAAATATTGTATTTTTATATTTTTCATTGTTATTTAAAACTAATTCATCCTTATTTAACTGTATTATTTTAAAATTTAAATTTCCTTCAACTTCAGATAATATTTTAAATAAAATTGTAAAATCATAAATAATTAATTTTTGATTATTCATCGAATGTTAGAATATGATAATTTATTTAAAAAATAAACACACACTTCAAGTTGAAAACTTCTTTTTTAGATGTGTTATAGGTAAAAATGGCATTACCAAAAATAAAATTGAAGGTGATAAAAAAACACCTAAAGGAATTTACCAACTTGAAAAGCTTTATTACAGAAAAGATCGTATTAAAGAAATAAAGACAAAACTAAAGTTAATTAAAATTAATAAATCTATGGGTTGGTGTGATGATAAACTTGATCGCAAAAATTATAATAAATTAATTAAACTTAATTCTAAGATAAAATCTGAGAATCTTTTTAGAAAAGATCATAAATATGATCTAATGATCCCAATAAAATACAATTTTAAAAAACCAATTTTAGGTTTGGGAAGTTGTATTTTTTTTCATGTTACTCGAGACTACAAACCAACAGCTGGTTGTATAGCGGTAAGTAAAAATGATTTTCTAATTATGTTGAGATTAATAAATAAAAACTCAAAAATAATTATTTAATAGATCTTTTACCAAAAATTTTTGAACCAATTCTTACATAACTAGCTTCGTATTTAATCGCCTGTAAATAGTCATTTGACATTCCCATACTAAGTTCTTTTAAATTTAATTCATTTTTGGTTTGAAGCATTTTTGAAAAATATTTCTCAACATCTTTTTCATTAGGTGGAATGCACATCAGACCCAATACCTGAAGCTTTAGATCATCTCTACAAACATCTAGAAATTTTTTTATCCCTGAAAGCTCAATGCCATTTTTTTGACTTTCTTCGCCAATATTAATTTGAATAAAAATCTTAATATTCTTATCAATTTTTTTTTGTTCTAAAGATATTTTTTCTGCAAGTTTAATGCTATCTACAGAATGGATATAGTCAAAAACTTTAACCGCTTGCTTAACTTTATTTGTTTGAAGTTTACCAATCATATGCAATTTGACATCTTTATAAGTCTTTTTTATTTCAGTCCACTTTGTTATTGCTTCCTGCACTTTATTCTCCCCAAAGTCATGATGACCATAATTTAATAAATGTAAGAATTTTTTAGGTTCAAAAGTTTTTGTTACTGCTACAATCTTGACTATTTTTTTATTATTTGAATTTTTAGAGTTTATTTCTTCTTTAATACCTAATAAATTTATAACTGTATGATCCATAAATTATGTTTTTATTTTTTAAACAAATACGAAAAAAAAATTTTTAATTTGGATAAAAATATTCATATTATTTATAGAGATTATAGCAAAGAATATAATATAAATCATATTCTTGATCTTAAGAAAATTTGTAAAGCTCAAAAACGAAAGTTATTTTTAGCAAATAACTTGAAATTAGCAATAAAGTTAAATCTAGATGGGGCGTATATCCCTTCGTTCAATAAATCTATGTTGCCATTAAATATAAACTATAGAAAATTCTGTTTAATAGGATCTGCTCATAACTTAAGAGAAATTATGATAAAAAAAAAACAAGGGATTAAATTGCTATTCATATCTCCCATTTTTGAAATTACAAAAAAAAAATTTTTTTTAGAGTCACTAAAGTATAATATTTTATCAAATAAATTTAATAACAAAACTATAGCATTAGGGGGAATCAATAAAAATAATATTAATATGATAAAAAAAATTAATTGTTCTGGTTTTGCATCTATTTCTTATATAGAAAAATATAAATTCAATGGAAAAAAATATTTTTAAAATTAAAGCTGAGAAGTTATTGAACCAGTACAATGTAGGTAACTTAAGGTATGTCATTGAACAATCTCAGGTTTTGTTAAAAAAATTTCCCAATAATCCCTTTTTGTATAATCTGATTGGATCATCACTCCAAAAGATGGGCAATTTTGAATTGGCTTTAGATAAATTTTTGCATGTTGTTCAGATTGATAAGAATAATACAGCTGCATATAACAATCTTGGTAATGTATTTAAAACTTTAAAGAAATTTGATGAAGCAAAAAAAAATTATGAGAAAGCATTAAATATAGATCCTAAATTTGTTAATGCATTAGTGAACATTGGTAATTTACACTTTGAGATGAATGATTATGAAAAAGCAATTGCAAATCTTGAGGAAGCAATAAGAATAAATCCAAACATTGCCCAAGCACATTACAATCTTGGCATTGTTTATCAAAGTCTTGGTGAATTTGAAAAATCCAAAAAACATATGGAACAAGTTTTACTGATTGACCCTAAAAATACAAATGCAGACAAAATTTTAAGTCGTTATACAAAATATACAGTAAATAATCCTCATATTCAAAAAATGGAAAAAAAAATATTAGAATTAGATTTATCTGATTATCTAAAATCAAATTTAAACTTCGCACTAGGAAAAGCTTATGAGGATACTGAAGATTATGAGAAATCCTTTTTTAATATCAAACTTGGAAATGATATCAAAAAAAAATTATCACAATATGATGTCGAAAAAGATATTAAAACTTTAAAACAAACAAAAAAAATATTTGAAGAAAATAGTTTTAATATTAATAAAACATTACAGAAAAAGGAGATGATTTTTATAGTTGGTATGCCACGCTCTGGCACAAGTTTGATAGAACAAATTATATCTGCTCATTCATTGGTATATGGTTGTGGAGAATTAGATTTCTTAAATAGAATTGTAAAAAAGGAATTTTTTACAGATAATATTATAAATACGGTAAAATTTAAAAACCTAAATCACCAGAAAATTGAAAATCTCTCTAATGACTATTTAAACTTTGTACAAAAATTTGAACCCAAATCATTAAAATATACTGATAAAGCACCTTTAAATTTTATTTGGATTGGGTTTATAAAAATACTCTTTCCAAATTCTAAAATCATTCATTGTGTAAGAGAAGCTAAAGATAATATTTTATCATTATACAAAAATAGTTTTGATGAACATCTAAACTTTACTTACAATTTAAATGATTTATTTGATTTTTATAAAGAATATCTCGATTTAATGAATTTTTGGAAGAAAAAGTTTCCCGATTCAATTTACGATGCTATTTACGAGAACATTATACATGAACCCCAGAAAGAAATACAAAAAATTCTAAAATACTGTGAGTTAGAATATGAGGAAAGTTGTATTAAGTTTTATGACAACAAAAGGTTGATCAAAACGGTAAGCTCGTCTCAAGCAAGAAAACCGATATATAACTCTTCTGTTTCTTCTTATAAAAATTACGAAAAATACTTAAAAAATACTTTCTCAAAATTAGATATGCTTAAATAAAAAAGGCCCCAAACAAGTTGGGGCCTTTAAAATAAAGAATTAATTTATATTAGAATGCTAATAATAAACTAATTTCCATATGCTCATCGTCTTCACCAGTTACACCATCAACGTCAGAAGCGTCTGCAACAGTCGCTCTGATTGAAGCTGCACCCATTGTGTATGAAATATTGATTGCATCAATAGTTTCAGTTACGTTAGTTGATGAAGGATTGTCAACTTCCATATCTTGCGTTGCAAGAGAGATTGACATTTCATCATTAACGTTAAATGCGATCGCATAAGCATCAAATAATTTACCAGCCGCGCCAGCAGTACCTGATTGTAACTCAGCATGTCTGTAACCAATAGATACCGGACCATTGCTGTACTTAATGTGACCTACGTCAGATGTATCATCATCAGCTGTAGCAGAACTGTAATCTACAGTAGACGCACCATAACCGATTGATAAACCTTCTAAAGCACCTAATACTGCACCAGCATCAACTGAAGCGTAGAAGTCTTTTACAGAACCAGTAATAGCAACAGCTCCGTCGTTACCACCATCGCTTGATCCAGCAGTACCACCACTGTTACTCATTGCTAATGATATTGATAAAGGACCAAAAGTGTTTGAGTACCCAAGTGTATCGTTACTTGCTGCACCTGTTACACCAGCTGATCCAACACCAGTCCAAACTTCTTCGTAAGCAGTTGGAAGTGTGTCATCGTTAGCTACAGTACCTTCTAAACCACCACCAACTTGGTCTAGAGAAACTTTTCCCATAGCACCCATGTCGATTGTTTGGTAAGAAGATAACCAAGCTGATCCTAGACCATCATTGATTGTTCTTACGATTGTTGCAGTACCAAATCCTACATCTCCTGAACCAGAAAATTTAATAGATTGGTTACCACCAAACGCATTACCAGTTGGTCCACCGATTTTTCCACCACTTGTAGTGTATGTAACTTCAGCAGTACCAGTTACTGTCATCTCAACAGCATTTGCAGAGAACGCAACTAGCGAACCAGCTAAAGCTGAAAGACCTATTTTTTTTATGTTTTTCATATTTACTCCTTTTATATTATTAATAATATGAACAGACGCTTTATAAGCTATCTGACTAATGAAACCCCTAAAATACCATATTTTTATCTATATTTTTACAATTTGTTGTATTTTTACAACACATTTGGCAACAATTTATTAGTTTTTTAAATGATTTAGATCACTTTAAAAAATTTTTTATTTAAATAAAATAACAAGCAAATTATACATCATCTAATGTTTTCAAATAAAATTGGTATCGTTTTAAAAAAAATCACTTTGTTGCTGTTAATTTCTTTATTTTTAAAGTCTTGTGGAGGTGGTTTTTTTAAAAGATCTGATGTTAAAGATAATCCAATAAATGACCAAGAAAAAAGAGAGAAAAATATTAAAGAGGGCAAGGGTATTACAATAGGGGGTGGAAGAAAAAACTCAGGTAATTTTGATTTTGCGACTTCCAACGAGATGTGGAGAGCTACAATTGATATTCTAGATTTTGTACCACTTGCAACAGCTGATTATGGTGGCGGTGTTATTATAACTGATTGGTATTCTGAAAATATGGACTCAACAGAATCAATAAAAATTATGGTAAATTTTTTATCCAACGAGATAAGAGCTGATGGTCTTAAGATAAAAGTTTATAAAAAAATTTGTGATAACAATAATTTAAAATGCAATACTCAACTGATGTCGTCTAGTTTAGAAAATGAAATTAAACTTGCAGTTCTTAAAAAGGCAGCTCAATTACAAGCTCAAGGTAGAAAGAAAAGAGCAGAAGAGAGTGAATATATTAGTGAGCCGAGAAAGCCCAACAAGAAATAAAATTGAGTAGATATAATTTTACAAAAACTGAAGAATATTGGCAAAACCATTGGGCTAAAAATAAATTATTTGAAGCAAAAATAGATAATAAGAAAAAAAAATTTTACTGCTTAGAAATGTTTCCCTACCCTTCGGGTAAAATTCATATGGGTCACGTTAGAAATTACGCAATTGGAGATGTTCTTTCAAGATATAAATCATTAAAAGGATTTAATGTTTTACATCCAATGGGTTGGGACGCGTTTGGAATGCCGGCAGAGAATGCAGCTCGTGATAATAAACTAGATCCTAAAATTTGGACAAATAAAAATATTGATACAATGAAAAATCAACTTAAAAAATTAGGTCTTTCTATTGATTGGAGTAAAGAAATATCAACGTGCTCAGAGGACTATTATAAACACCAACAAACTTTTTTTTTAGAACTATACGAAAAAGGTTTGGTTTATAGAAAAGAAAATTATGTAAATTGGGACCCTATAGATCAAACTGTTTTAGCAAATGAACAAGTTATTGATGGAAAGGGCTGGAGATCTGGAGCTCTTGTAGAGAGAAAAAAGCTTAATCAATGGTTTTTTAATATTTCAAAATTTTCTCAAGATCTGCTTGATGGATTAGATACTCTTGAAACATGGCCGAATAAAGTAAAAGTAATGCAAAGAAACTGGATTGGAAAATCCTATGGTTGTGAAATTAATTTTAAGATTGAAGGGAAGCTTCCTGTTGATAACATTAAATGTTTCACAACAAGACCTGATACGCTATTTGGATTTTCTTTTTTAGCTTTATCTTCGGACCATGAAATTTCTAAATTTTATAATGATGATAAAGAATTTATAAAATTTAAAGACGAATGTTCAAAAACTGGGACTACTGAGGAAGCAATTGCTGTTGGTGAAAAGATAGGATTTAAGACTGATCTAATTGCAATAAATCCTTTAAACCCCTTACAAAAAGTACCAGTTTATTTTGCAAATTTTGTTTTGATGGACTATGGATTTGGTGCAGTGTTTGGTTGTCCAGCTCACGATCAAAGAGATTTTGATTTTGCAAAAAAATATAATTTAGAGATAAATACTGTTGTAAGGCCAAAAGATGAAAGTGATAATTTTAATGTTAGTAAAGAAGCATATACAGGTTCGGGTATTTTAATTAACTCGGATTTTCTAAATGGTTTAGAAGTGCCAGGAAAATCCATAATTGAAACAATTAAAATTCTTGAAAAGAAAAAACTTGGTAAAGAAAAAATCAACTTCAGACTAAAAGACTGGGGTGTATCAAGACAGAGATATTGGGGCTGTCCTATACCTGTTGCATACGATAAAGATGGTAAAGCTCACCCAATACCAAAATCGATGTTACCAGTAAAATTACCAGAAAATATTGACCTTAATGTAAAAGGTAATCCATTAGATTATCAAACAGATTGGAAAAAAATTTCTATTGATGGAAAAGAATTAACTAGGGAGACAGATACTCTTGATACTTTCGTTTGTTCATCTTGGTATTATCTTCGTTTTTGTTCTCCTGGAGCGAATGATTATGGATTTAATAAAAAAGATATTGATTACTGGATGCCAGTTGACCAGTATATAGGAGGAGTAGAACATGCAATTTTGCATTTACTTTATTCAAGATTTTTTATGAGAGCTATTAAGTATGAAAATGATAACTTTAATATTGAAGAACCATTTCAAAGCTTATTTACTCAGGGGATGGTATGCCATGAAACTTACAAAGATAAAAATAACAATTGGTTAAGCCCTGATGAAATATCTACCAAAGATGGTAAAAACTTTTTCTTGAAAAATAAGCCTTCAGAAAAGATTATTGTTGGGCCTTCAGAGTCTATGTCAAAATCAAAAAAAAATACTATTGACCCTGAAGAAATGATTAAAAACTATGGTGCTGACGCTGTTAGGTTATTTATACTTTCAGATAGTCCTCCTGAAAAAGATATTCAATGGTCTGAGAGTGGAATGACTTCGGCTTATAAATTTATCCAAAAATTTTGGATTATGAATGGGGGAATTTTAAAACTTATTAAAAATGAAAAGTCAGATTTACAAAATAATGAATTAGATATTTTTACTGCTCAAGCAATAAATAAAATTAATAATGCTCTAGAAAAATTTAGATACAATGTAATCATAGCAGTTTTTCATGAAATATATAATTTTTATAATAAAATTTTGGAACAGAAAAAAAATTACCTAAATTTAGAAAAAAACTTTAAACAAATACTTGTCGTAATGAATCCTGTTGTTCCACATTTAACAAACGAATGCTTAAAAGAGATGGGTATTGAAGAAAATTTTGAATGGCCAATAATAGAAGAGTCTTTACTTGAAAAAGAAAATAAAGAAATAGTTATTCAAATTAACGGAAAAAAAAGAGGAAACATTTTAATTACTAAAAATGATTTAGAAAATGATATAGTTGAAAAAATAAAAAAAATGAATTCAGTCGAAAACTATTTAAAAAACAAAGATATAATTAAAACAATTTATGTAAAAGAAAGATTAATAAATATTATAGTAAACTGATGAAAAAAATTTTGATTATATTTCTGTTTATAACAGCTTGTGGTTTTGAACCAATTTATATAAATAAAAACATAATTAGTTTTAACGAAATAAACTTAATTGGAGATGAAAGAATTAACAGAAAAATAAACTCTATCTTATTATTAAATAACGATAGTAACAGTCAACCAACTAAAAAAATATTTGTTGAAAGTAGAAAATCAATAATCGAAGCATCAAAAGATCCAAAAGGTCAAACTGCTACCTACAAAAGTACTGTTGAAATTAAAGTAGTTATATCAAATGACGAAGAAGTAGAAAAACAGAGAATATTTGATGAAAGTTTTACGTATAATAATTTAGAGAACAAATATAACTTATACAGTTATCAAAAAAAAATTGAAGATGATTTAGTTAATAAAATCATTGAAGATCTAATTATTTTTATTAATTTACAATGATAATTAAATATTTTGAATTAAATAAAAAAAAAATCGATAATAAAAAATTTTTCTTGTTATATGGTAGCAATAAAGGACTTATTGAAGAGACAATCAATAATTATTTAAAATCAATATTACCAAAAAATATTCAAAATTATGAGGAATCAGAAATTTTAAAAAATATTGATGATTTTAAGGAAAGTATTTTTAATAAATCTTTCTTTGAGAAAGAAAAATTAATAATAATTCAAAGAGTATCAGACAAAATACTAAGTATCATTGAAGAAATAATTCAAAAAAAAACAAGTGATGTATATTTTATACTTATATCTGAAGTATTGGAAAAGAAATCAAAAATTAGAACTTTATTTGAAAAGGATAAAAATACAGTCTGTATTCCATTTTATGAGGACAATAGTCAGACTTTAAGTCTTATAGTGAGAAATTTTTTAAAAAGAATTAATATTAGTTTATCACAGCAAGATATAAATATTATTGTTGAAAGATCCAGGGGTGATAGGATTAATTTAAATAACGAACTAGAAAAGATAGAAAATTTTTCACTTGGAAGAAAAAAAATTAATGCTCACGAGATATTAAAATTAACAAATTTAGCAGAGAACTACAAAATATCTGATCTTGTAGATAACTCTCTCGCGAATAATAAAGTTAAAACTGCAAATATTTTAAATGAAAATAATTTAAATTCTGATGATTGTATTTTAGTTTTAAGAATATTTCTCTCAAAATTAAAAAGGCTGTTAAAAATAAAATCTGAGTTAATTGCGAATGACAATGTTGAAAAAGTGCTTTCAAATTATAAACCGGCTATTTTTTGGAAAGAAAAAGAAATACTGAAACAACAAATTAAAACATGGAGCTATGAAAAAATCAAAGATTTAATTATAAAAACTAATGAAATTGAATATGAAGTAAAAAAAAATCCCACTATAAGTGTTTATTTGGTTACTGATTTTATCTTACAAAAAACAAATACTGTTAATAATTAGCTTTAATAATATCAACTATTTTATTCAATTGATCCATATCATAGTAAGAAAAGGTAATTGTTCCTTTGTTTTGTTTACTGTTTTTAATGGATACACTTAAACCAATTTTTTCAGAAATAATATTTTCAAGATTTTGAATATTTGGATCTGATGATTTTATAGATGAGG
>TARA_B100001057_G_scaffold277104_1_pt1 | contig 10563 bp, 12 predicted proteins | sample TARA_B100001057 | Tara Oceans TARA_B100001057 (sample SAMEA2621839) | marine metagenome | biome: marine biome (ENVO:00000447); feature: surface water layer (ENVO:00002042); material: "saline water (ENVO:00002010), including plankton (ENVO:xxxxxxxx)" | depth 5 m | reverse complement strand
CGAGATGCTGGGAATCAATAATTGAATAATTATTTTATATTCTTTTCAAGCTTTCGAGGACAGTTTGTCCGTCCTGGAATAAGCGAGAGATGTTCCTGAAATCTCACTTACGACTCTGGCAGAGATCAGAATCTGATGGCTACTCTTCATTGTTCATGGAGCGTTTGGCCATGCTGGAACTTCATCAATTCCGCCACTCCGCCTTCTGCCTGAAGGTGCGGATGGTGCTGCAGGCCAAGGGGCTCAGTTATCGAACAGTGGAGGTCACCCCTGGAATCGGTCAGGTGGCCGTCTTCCAGTTGTCCGGTCAGCGTCAGGTTCCGGTCCTGGTGGACGACGACACAGTGCTGGCGGATTCATCGGTGATTGCCCGTCATCTGGAGAAACGGGAGCCCTCACCTGCGTTGATCCCTGACGATCCCCGCCAGGCATCGCAGGTGCATCTGATTGAAGACTGGGCAGACACCACGCTCTCCACAGCTGTCCGCAAGGCACTGATTCAGGCGGCTGCTCTGGATCCTGAACTTCGCGTCGCTCTGTTGCCGGATGATCTGCCCGATCCGGTGCGTTCGGTGATGGGATCGATCCCCGGCGGCTGGGTGAGCAACGTTTCAGAACTGGTGAATCAGGGAGAGCGGGCGGATCTGCTGATCAGCCTCGAGCAGCTGGCTCGCTCTGTTCAGGCTGCGCCCTGGCTGGTGGGAAATGCGATGTCGCTGGCGGATCTTGCAGTGGCGGCTCAGCTTTCACTGCTGAAATTCCCAGCTTCTGCCGGTTCAGCCCTGGCAGGAAAAGGGGTGACGGGCCTCAGTGATCATCCGAAGTTGCAGGCCTTGTTCGAGTGGCGCGACCAGCTGGAACTCAAACTGATGGAGCGGACTCTGGAAGAGGTTTGAAGCGCAGTCTGAAGTGGTGATGATCAAGGGCCGGGTTCCTCAGGGTTTCACCCGGTGGTGCGTAGCGCCCCTGCCACTGTTCGGCGCAGATGTCATCTCCACAGCGGCTGTAACGGCTCAGGGTTTCGATCCGGCTCAGCCGTGGAGGTCCGGGTGCATGCATGATCTGCAGCACCAGTTCATCGGCCAGGAAGGTTGCTGCATCAAGTTTTTCCTGACGCCGCCCTGTCACCGTGGTCTCCAGGCGCTGGTCGCCTTTTAGTTTGGCGATCTGGCGGTTCGCGGTTTCCGGGTCGTCCTCCACCCGCAGCAGTTGGTCTCCCAGAAGAGCCTTGCCGATCGCCAGAGCGTTGAAGCTGCGGTCGCTGACCAGCCGTCCTCGACGATCACGAACAAATCGGGCCTGATGGGTCAGGGGTGCATCCTCAGGAGCGTCGACGTCGATGCTGTTCACCTCCCAGAGCCCCTCGAACCAGTCGGGATAGATCAGATCACCTTTGGTGGAAGGTCGTTTGAGGGGGCCGGGCAGGTTCCAGGCAGGCCATTGGTCCACCCGTTCTGAAAGAGGTGAGGCCCAGGCCGGCGCTCCACTCATCAGGATGGTGAGGCCGATCAGCAGAGCCAGCAAGCCGCGTCCCATGTCTGATCCCTTGATTCGTGCCTGTGATGACTACGTGGTGCTGGAACCGGGGAAACCCGAACAGCTGCTCAGCGCTGACGACACCCTGGCATGGCTGAGTGGCTGGTTGCGAACCATGGAACAGCTCCCGGATGATCTCAGGGATCTGCACGATGTTGAGGCGGCGGCCCAGCGGCTGCTCGACACCGCCTGTGACCTGGAACTCAGCCCGGGCATGAACATCCAGTGGTTTGCGGTGCGGCTTGAACCCCCCTCACGCTGAGATCAGTCATCCCGGCGTTTGCTGGGATCCTTCAGCAGCTGAGGCAGCAGTTGCAGGATTCCATCAGCCACCTGTTCCGGTGTTTCGTCCTCGATCACCACAGTCAGATCAGCTTCGGCATAGAGAGGCCGGCGTGCCTCCAGCAGCGCATCCACCGCAGCCTCGGGATCCGGCTGTGCAAGCAGGGGCCTGTGGTTGCTGTCGGCTTGAAGCCGTTTGAGCAGCTGCTCGCGCATCACATCGAGCCAGATCACGACGCCGCTGTGAAGCACTCCCCAGTTCTCCTGCTGGGTGACCACCCCGCCCCCAGTTGCCACCACCAGGGAATGGCGCTGGCTGATGGCACTGAGCACCTGGCGTTCGAGGGTCCGAAAACTCGCCTCACCATCGTTTTCGAAAATTTCGGCAATGCTGCAGCCCGCGGCCTGCTCGATCACGGCATCAGCATCCACGAATCCATACCCAAGCTGTTTCGCCAGGGGCCTGCCGGTGCTGGTTTTGCCGCTGCCCATCATCCCCACCAGATAAAGGCTGCGGCCACCCAGGCGCTGCTTGAGGGACGGGATGGGTTCCACCATGGCTCAGGATCGCCGCTAGCTCATTAGGATGCACCCTGGCGGGAATGTCACATGACTGAAATGAAGTCACCACCACGCCACGGCCTGGGACGCGGGTGTGTGATCACCCGGCGCGCCTGTTTCAGTGCCAGTCACCGTTATTGGTTGCCTGAATTCTCAGCGGACGACAACGCGGCCCGTTTCGGCCCCTGTGCTCTGGCCCCTGGCCATGGTCACAACTACGAACTGATTGTCTCCATGGCCGGCGGCCTCGATTCCGACGGCATGGTGCTCAATCTCTCAGACGTCAAGCACGCCATCCGTAGTGAAGTGACCGGTCAGCTGGACTTCCGGTTTCTCAACGACGTCTGGCCCGAGTTTGATGTGTCGACCCCCGGCGGTTGTCTCCCCACCACAGAGGCGCTGGTCCGGGCGATGTGGCAACGCCTCAGTCCGCATCTGCCGATCACGGCGTTGCGCCTCTACGAACAACCAGGCCTCTGGGCCGACTATCTCGGACATCCCATGGACGCCTTCCTCACCATTCGCACCCATTTCGCTGCTGCCCATCGACTGGCACGTCCAGAGCTGAGCCAGGAGGAGAACGAACGGATCTACGGCAAATGTGCCCGCCCTCACGGGCATGGTCATAACTATCTGGTGGATGTGACGGTGCGCGGTTCGATCGATGCACGAACAGGGATGGTCTGCGATCTCTCCGCTCTGCAGCGTCTTGTCGATGATCTGGTGGTGGAACCCTTCGATCACACCTTCCTCAACAAGGATGTGCCGTTCTTTGCCGACTGTGTTCCCACTGCGGAGAACATCGCTCTCCACATCGCCGATCGTCTCAGCACGCCCGTGAGAGCGATCGGGGCCCATCTGCACAAGATCCGCCTGCAGGAAAGTCCCAACAACGCAGCCGAGGTCTATGCCGAGGTGCCTCAGCTTGAGATGACACCGGCGGCTCTTGATGCCGTCGCCGCCATTTGAGCGGAGCATTGTGTTTTGGCAGCTGGTCGGCCGGCGGTGCGTCTGGTGCTGGCGATCAGCCTCGACGGACGTTTGGCGCCTCCGGAGGGAGGCGCTGCCCAGCTTGGGGGTGCTGGTGACCGGCGTGTGCTTGAAGAGTCCCTGGCCTGGGCCGACGCGACCCTGATCGGTGCAGGCACGCTTCGGGCCCATCGCTGCACCTGCCTGATTCATGAGCCGGATCTGTTGCGATCTCGGCTGGATCAGGGGCGTTCAGCTCAGCCCGCATCCGTGGTGGTGAGTCGAAGCGGCGACTTCCCTCTCCGCTGGCCTTTTTTTGAACAACCGCTGCAGCGATGGCTGATGGCACCTGAGTCGTCAGCGAACGGCTTCCAACGCTGGATCCCCCTGGGAACGTCCTGGCGGGAACGTCTTGCTGCGCTTGAGGAAGCGGGGATTCATCGACTGGTTCTGCTGGGTGGTGCCCAGCTGGCAGGGGAGCTTCTCCAGGCCGACTGTGTGGATGCGCTTCAGCTGACGCTCGTCCCCAAGCTGCTGGGTGGTCCCCATACATGGGTGCCGCAGGCGCATCGAGGCTTGCCATCGCTGCAAGCAGGGGCTGGAGCCTGGCTGCTCGAAGAGACGACTTCCCTTGGCGGTGGGGAACTGTTGCTGCGTTATCGAAGGCAACGCGAAAGCGATCAGGCCGGATATTTATCCCCCAACTGATGGAGGGCAGAGCTGTTGAGGATTCCTAAGATCGATCAGATATATCCCTCATCGGTTCATGGCCGGAAAACGACGTCGCAAAAGCCTCCGGGGATCCTCAGGTGCTGATGAACTGACCGGTACGCCAAAGAAAAGATCGGTCTATGGCCTGGCCGGCGATGACGTTATCAGCACTCAAGAGGGTCGCTACAAGGTTTACGGCGGCGAAGGGAAAGACAAGTTCGTCACCCTCAATGGCGGTAAGGGGCACATGACGATCATGGACATGGAGGCCGGTGAAACGATCGAATTCTGTGGATGTGCTTCAACTGAGATCAAGCAGCGTGGCAAGCACGTCCGGATCGTCAAGGGTGACGACGTCAAAGCAGTTATCAGGAATGCCAATGCCGATGATTTCGACATGGACTTCACCAGCCGTTTGATCACCATGACGGATCCTCTTGCCTGAACGGAGGAGCATTAGCCCTGGTTAAGGTTTTTCTGACATTGCTCGCGGCTTGACCTGTATGTCGTCGCTCACTGTCCGCTGGCACCGTTCCATTCGGGATCTTTCTGAATCCCAGTGGAACGCCCTGGTCGGAGATGAAGCCATTCCCTTCTATCGCTGGACCTGGCTGGAGGCCCTGGAGAATTCCGGCAGCACAGTGCCGGATCAGGGCTGGCAACCTCTGCATCTCGTTCTCTGGCGTGATGCCACACCGATCGCTCTGGCACCACTGTTTCTCAAGGGACATAGCTACGGAGAGTTCGTCTTCGATCAGACCTTCGCCAGGCTGGCGGGTGATCTGGGGCAGCGTTATTACCCCAAGCTGCTGGGGATGAGCCCAGTGAGCCCGGTTCTGGGCTACCGATTTCATGTGTTGCCTGGTGAGGATGCCGCTGAGCTCACGGCGATGTTGCTGCAGGCCATCGACGCTTTCTGTCGTCGCAACGGCATCCTCAGCTGCAACTTTCTCTACGTGGATCCCGAGTGGAGACCGCTGGCTGAATCGGCAGGGTGTGCTGCGTGGCTGAATCAGCAGAGTCTCTGGAGCCGTGGAGACGATCGCTCATTTGACGACTACCTCAGGGGGTTCAACGCCAACCAGCGGCGCAACATCAAGCGGGAACGCCGTGCGGTGGCCGCGGCAGGACTGACCGTGACCCCACTGACGGGCGATCAGCTGGACTCGGAACTGATGCTGATCATGCACGACTTCTATGAGCAGCATTGCGCCCGCTGGGGGCCATGGGGCAGCAAGTATCTGGAGAAGGGATTCTTTGCGCAGCTGGCTGATCTTCACCGCGACCAGGTGGTGCTGTTTTCTGCGCACCATGGCGATCCGCGTGAACCGGTTGGAATGTCGATGTGTGTCCAGGACGGCAGGCAGCTCTGGGGGCGTTACTGGGGCAGCAGGCAGGAGTTCGATTGCCTTCATTTCGAGGTCTGCTACTACTCCCCGATTGAATGGGCGATTGCCCATGGAATCGACAGCTTCGATCCCGGAGCCGGGGGAAGCCATAAGCGACGTCGAGGCTTTGTGGCCCGGCCCCACGCCAGCCTTCACCGTTGGTACCACCCACAGATGGATGGCTTGATCAGAGCATGGCTCCCAAGGGTGAATGCCCTGATGCTGGAGGAGATCGAGGCGATCAACGCCGAACTGCCGTTCAAGGCCGACACGCCTGCCCTGGGTTTGTAGGTTGAAGACATGATCAAGACTTCTGAAACCCTCGCCTCGACCATTGCGGCCATCGATGCCCTGGACGAATGTCTTTCACAGCGGTTCATCACCCTCGACTCCTGCGGATATTTCCTGATCAAGGTGGATCAGCAGGCTGGTGAGCTGGTGCTGGAGCATTTCGGCAACACCATCGATGAGAAGGGTCTTGCCCATGATCCGGAGACAGGAGAGGTGCTGAGCTGCAGGGGAGGCAAGGGATCCCGCTCGGCCTCAATGGTGATTCGTGGGCGGAGCGCAAAGGAGCTCGGCATCAAGCTCACCGAAGGTGACGGACCTCATCCGCTGAGCCAGCTGGATCATGCCCTCTATCTCGGCCGGGAACTGCAAAAAGCCGAGCAGTGTCTGCGCGAGGGCCGCGGCTATGTGCAGGACTAAAGCAGGAAATTAGGCGGCCTGAAGCTCTTTCTGTGTTGATGATTCCTCCTCTTCCGGTGGCAGAACATCCAGTTGTTCCTTGATCTCCCGTCGAACAATCGCACGGTATTCCTGGAAATGTTCATTGTGGGCTAAAACGACAAGAAACTGTTCAAGTAACGCGGGGTTTTGTCGTGCCATTCCGATCATGTAACGCCAGAAGCGCCAGCGGGTATCTCGCTTGATTCCCTGCCTCCAGACCACGATACTCAGGGCTCTGATATCAGTCCAGGTTGGCAACTTGGGGGCAGCTTTCCATCGTGGTGCACCCATTTTGAGGTAGTAGCTGTATACCCGGTCCATATAGGCGTTCGGTTCGTACAAGGCGCAGAAAGACTCCACGTATTCGTTGGCAATCTCGCGAATCGGACGGGTTGGTTTGAAGTTCAGCAGATTGGTCTGATTGACACCCTTGGCAGCATCCTCATTCTGAATCAGACGACCTTCCCGCTCCAGCCGTGCCCATAGTGCTGTCTTCGGCAGCGCCTGAAGCATCCCCATCATTGCGGCCGGGATGCCTGTTCGGGTTACAAATTCAACGATGCGTGGGCCTGCTCCGGATTTCTCTCCGTCGAAGCCGATGATGAAGCCCGCCATAACCCGGAGACCGTTGGCAGTAATCCGGTCAACTGCAGCATCGAGGGGGTTGCGGGTGTTCTGGAGCTTCCGGGCGGTCTCGAGGCTGGCTTCATCCGGTGTCTCGATGCCGAGGAAGACACTTTCGAAGCGAGCGTCATGCATCATCTGCATCATCTCTTCGTCATCGGCAAGATCCACTGAGGCTTCTGTGGCGAAGCTGAATGGATAGCCGCGCTCCTCCTGCCAGGTGCGGATCTGTGGAAGCAGCATCTTTGCGTTGCGCTTGTTGCCGATGAAATTGTCATCGACAAGAAAGATCGAACGGCGCCATCCAAGATCGTGGAGATATTGCAACTCTGCGATCAGTTGTTCTGGTTTTTTGGTGCGAGGTTTTCGCCCGTAAAGAACAATGATGTCGCAGAACTCACAGTTGAAAGGGCAACCTCTGGAAAACTGAACGCTCATTGAGTCATAAGCGTCCAGCTCAAGCAGATCGAATCGGGGAATGGGCGTCTCTGTCACATCGGGCTTATCTCCACCCGAGGTGAAGCTGCCACTGGTTTCACCCTTTTCCAGTGCATCCAGGAACATTGGCAGAGTGATTTCCCCTTCATCAAGAATCTTGAAATCTGCCTCATCCAGCTCCGGTGCATCCGGAGTGGAACTTGCATAGGGACCTCCTACCGCTGCAGGAAGACCCAGATGTTTGGCTTTGGCGATCTGAACGGCCATATCTTCCTTCTGAACGATCATCCCGGAGATGATCACCATCTCAGCCCAGTTCCACTCTTCTTCGGTCACCTCACGGACATTCCTGTCCACTAATCTCATATCCCATTCCTGAGGCAGAAGAGCCGCCACTGTCACCAACCCCAGGGGAGGTAAAAGCACTTTGCGGTTAACCAATTCAAGAATTTTCTCGTAACTCCAGAAGGTTTTCGGGAATTCGGGATAGATAAATAAGGTGCGCATACCAGCAGGTGGATTGGATTTAGCAATACGGTCGTACCGGTGCGCGACCAACGTTATTAAGTGACACTAGATAACAGACCTTAAGCGCAACTTGAAGTTGTGGCCCCCATGTCTGATCTAATAGTGGTCACCTCTTCACTTGCACATGGCCGTCGCTATGTATCTCGGGATGGTCGGTGCCGGTTTGACGGCAGCCTTTTTGCTCACCAAGCTGCTAAGGGGCATCAAGCTGATTTAGAGCCTCAGGAAGAGGGTTCAAGAACCCTTCCCCCCCGGCGACCTATCCAAAGAACCGCCAGTGCGAGACCGATCCCACCTGTGATTGCGAAGGTGGTTGAGAGGCTGGTGGCCATCACCAGCAATGCGGCCAGTAAGCCGCTCAGCCCGCCTCCCCCGAGAAAGGCGATCTGACTCAAACCTGCAATGCGTCCACGCATCACCTGGGGAGACCCGATCTGTGTGATCAGATTGCAGCTGCTGAGGAAACCTGCGGTTCCTGCACCGATCAGAAAAGTCATGGCCAGGTTGATCTCAATCCCATTGGTTCCGGCCATGCCCAGCTGGGCGATGGCTGTGATTAGGCCGAATCCGCCGAGAGTCAGGAACGGACGCCGGCTGAATTGGCTGCTGTTGCGTTGCAGCACCAAACCACCGGCGATGCTGCCGGCTGCCAGCACGCTCGTGAACAGCCCCAGATCACGGGGATCCGGGCCAAGAATCTGACTTGCAATCAGGGGAGCCAGGCCTGGGTGGTAAAAGTTCACGATGCAGAGCAGTGCGGTCATGGTCAGCACGCCGCGCAAGGTGGTTCCACATTCCCGCCAGGCGTTCAGGAGTGTGGCACTGCTGCTACCGCCGCTGCGTTGTTCCAGGTCACGTCGCGGTCTGAGCAGAAACAGCACGCTGCTGATCGGCAGCAAATAGCTCGCTGCATCGATACCCAGCGCCCAGGCTGGCCCTGCCATCGCCACCAACAACCCGCCGATCGGCGGTCCCACCAGTTTGCCCACGTTGAACACCACAGAGAAGCTGGCCAGGTACCCCGCCAACTGCTGTGGCTCCTCCACCAGCAGCGAGCAATATTTGTTCCGTGCTGTGAGTTCAAAGGCTCCAGCGATGCCCACCATCAGCGTGCTGCCGAGCAGCAGCAGAACCTGCTGCTTTCCCTCAAGCAGTGGAATCGCTAGAGCTCCGAGAGCGGCGGCGGCGAGTAGACCCCATTGCGCCTGCACCAGCACCCGTTCACACCCGAGGCGATCAGTGCGGACCCCAGCGGGTCCGCTGAAGACCAGGCTGGGCAGAGAAAGAGCTGCAAAATTGAGGGCCAGCACAAAGGGATCAGCGCTTCCCTGCAGAAGGATCCAGCCCTTGGCCGTGATTCCGGCAAAGGATCCGGCCGTGCTGAGACCGGAGACCACCAGAAAAAGGTTGCGTTGCTGGCCAAGGCGAAGCGGGAAGGCGCTCAAGCGTCTTCTGCTCTGATTGCCGCCACCATCGCCCGGGCACCGACGATCCGTCCGCTGAGGTCGTAGATGTCAGCACCTGTGATCTGCACGGGAATCATCGACCCCGGTGCTGCCTGCTGGCCGTTCTCTCCAGGTTGCACGTGCACTTCACCATCCACTTCAGGGGCATAGCGGGCACAGCGACCGACCATGGCTCCGGTGGTCGGGTTGTGTTGTTCGATCAGTACATCCACCGTGCGGCCCACCCAGCGTTGGTTGCGCTCTTCGGAAATCGGCTGCTGCAACGCCATTAGGGCATCTTTTCGGGCCTGGGCGGTCTCTGGATCGACACGGTCCGGCAACGCAGCGGCTGCAGTGCCGTCCTCTGGCGAGAAAGTGAACACACCCACGTGGTCAAAACGATGGCGCTTGAGGAAATCCATCAGGTGCTGGAAGTGTTCCTCGGTTTCTCCGGGAAAGCCAACGATCAGAGTAGTGCGCAGAACCGCATCGGGCAGCTGTTCACGGATCCTGTCCAGCAGTGTTTCATTCACATCCGTCTGCCATGGCCGGTTCATCGCCCGCAGCACTTCAGGGTGGCTGTGCTGCAGCGGCAGATCCAGATAGGGCACCACATTCGGGACTTCGCGGTAAGCGGCCAAGACCTCCGGGGTCAGTCCTGTGGGATAGGCGTAATGCACCCTGATCCAGGGGATCTCCACCTCACCCAGGGCCCGGAGCAGTTCAGCGAGCTTGGGTTTTCGGTAGAGGTCTAGACCGTAATTGGTGGTGATCTGGCTGATCAGGATCAGTTCCTGGACGCCCTCTTCGGCGAGCTGGTGCGCTTCCGCCACGATTGACTCGATCGTGCGGCTGCGCTGGTTCCCACGAAGCTTGGGGATGATGCAGAACGCGCAGCGGTAGTCGCAGCCTTCCGCCACCTTCAGAAATGCCACGGCCTGGTTGGTGGTGCGCTGGCGCGGCAGATGCTCATCACCCACAAACGTGGGAAGGGTGCTGACCCGGTTCACCCGTTCGCCCGCTTCCACGCGCTGCAGCACTTCAACAATGTGCTGGTAATCCCCGGTGCCGACGATCGCCTTTGCCTCAGGGATCGACTCCAGCAGTTCCTCCTGAAAGTGCTGGGCAAGACATCCTGCGATGATCAGCTCCTTGCCTTGCTCCGCCAGACCCACGAGAGTCCGCACGGATTCCTCGCGTGCGTCCTGGATGAAGCTGCAGGTGTTCACCACCACGACGGAGGCATCGTTCTCGTCGCTGCTGACGCCGTAGCCGGCCTGAGCCAGCAGCCCCACCATATGCTCGGTGTCCACACGGTTTTTCTCGCAGCCCAGATGGGCGAAGGCGACCGT
>TARA_B100001057_G_scaffold346110_1_pt1 | contig 10564 bp, 13 predicted proteins | sample TARA_B100001057 | Tara Oceans TARA_B100001057 (sample SAMEA2621839) | marine metagenome | biome: marine biome (ENVO:00000447); feature: surface water layer (ENVO:00002042); material: "saline water (ENVO:00002010), including plankton (ENVO:xxxxxxxx)" | depth 5 m | reverse complement strand
GGGTGGAATGCCCGCAGGTCGAGCCGGTGGAACCCCGGGAGGAGCCGGCGGGAGGCCAGAGGGTGGAAAAGGCTGTGTTTGCTGAGCGTAAACAATCCCTTTCCCCATGGTCAAAACCATGGAAATCCAAATCAAAAGGTTTAATCGGTTCATTCGTTCTCTGGTATGAGGTGTTGAGTTAATTCCTGAATTCTACGGAACTGATATCGAAGGTGGCGTTGTAAACTTCCGGATTCGGCCTGTAGTTGGGCGTTATCTTGACTTCGCTGAAGAAAATGAACTTTTCCCGACCATCCAAAAAGAATTCGTTGATGAACAAGGTGAGGTCGGCCCAACTCACACCGGTAAGAGTCACCTCGACGTTATGCTGGGAATACCTTTCGTTCTTGTCCGACTTGCGACCTCCTCGGAGCCTGGCCATTTGCTCTCTTCCCTTGAAGAGTTTCAACCTGATCAAGTCGACCTCGTTTTGCAAAGCTCTCAAGTCGTAACTTACTCCTTTTTGCTCTTTTCTCTTTTGCTCGAGCTCCCGGTTAATCTCAGGCTCTTGCCCAAGAACCTGATCATGACCCTCGATCAATCCGCCGACTGTTTTCCATTCCCGGAAAGTTTCAACGCCCGAACCGAACAGCTTGATCGAACAAACCAAAACAACCGCCCAAACCGAGAAAAGAAGCAGGGTTTGCTCCCGGCCACTCATCTTGAAGAAAATCGAGATAATGGAATTCATCCTTCGATCTTTGAAGATTCACCCTCGGCAACCGGTCTAGGCAAATTCGTTTGGACGGGCTTTTCCTCGAGCATTTGAATGTCCACGTTGAAAGAAACCCCTCCGGTCTTGAGCGTATCGATCTTGGGTTCTTTTTTGAGTTTCTCCACGACTTCGGCCTGCTCCAAGTTGGCGAAAAAATCGTTCACTGCCTGAAAGCTCCTGCCCTGCCCTTTGAATTGGACGTCGTAGCGGCTTTTGAATTCGGCGAAGGTAAGCCAGAGGTTGGCCTGCCCTTGTTGATTTCTTCCCGCATGCATCATAATTCTCTCGAGGGAACCAATCGGGTCAATCCCTCCCCTCTTGTTTTCATCCAGTTTCTGAAGCAAGGCCATGGCATCGAGTACGGCCGGTTTGTTCGAGTTTTTAATGGCTTCCTCAACCCACAAATCTTCGACTTCCACCGATGCAATCTGAACCCCGATGAAAAGAAGCAGAAGAGCGGCCATCGAAGCCAAAGATGCCATTACGCCCTTCCATCGTAGAGCGGCTTGCCTTCTTCTTTTGCGTTCCTGAACTTTGAAATCGGAGGGTCGAACGTCGAAACTCCATAGTTCTTCCGCGGAAATAACAACAGCCTCGGTCAATTCGGGGGTTTCGGTATTCCACCATTCGTTCTCGAACTTGAAAAATCCATTTTTGGTTCTGGAAACTTCACCGGCTATCAGAACGTCCTGAATATGATCGAAGCGCGAAAGGTCGAACCGGGAAAGCAATTTCCCCCGCACCGCATCGAATTCTTCACTGTCTCCGGCATCAACGGGCAAAGAATACATGGCCTCAGGAACAGTTGTTCCGGGTTCGAATGAAGCGGCCGTCAGGGTTTCGTCGTGGAAAAGAAAGACAATGGTCGGCCTTTCGTATTCTTTTCCCACCAGAGAGACGAATGAGGGAAAGACCCTTCTGAAATATTCCAGGTTCTGCCAGCCCAGTTGGCGCAACTTGACGAAAGGGGTTGCGAAAATCAGAATTTTGCGGGTTTTCGGACAACCATGAAAGCCCCAAGCCAATTGATCGGGTGGAAAGGGAGAGAAAGAATCCAAATCAAGAGCTTGCAGGCAAAAATCGATAAAATCTTCCGGGGCAAGATCACCAGGAACGGACAGGGTCTCGCAAAAGAAATGCTCTCCGGGTAGCAAAAGGGTAATTTCTCGCAATTCTCCTATCGGGAAATCGGATGGACTATCGGGGTTTTCAGCCATTGATTCAGTATCCAAAAGTAGCGCTCACCCTACCATCAGTCGACCATATTTTCGTTTTCCCGAATCGACAGAACCTTGAAGGGATATCCCAAGTTCGGACCTTTCTTCGAAGGTGGTCTTCTCACCGTTCCGGTTTGAGGAGCCAAAGTAGCGCCGTAGGAAAGAACAGCATGAAGTTGGAAGTTGGCCATCCCTCTAAGCACGGTTATCTCGACCCGGAACATTTTGACCTCGGTACTGAGTGGAATCGAACTGTTGGCCCGCAGAGGACTCATGCCCGGGTCATTCGGGTTCATGTAAAAACCTTCCCCGCTCCCCGTGGAGGGTCCCTCCATGAATTCTTCGTACAAACGTTCGTCATCCCCGCAAAGAAAACTCAGAAGGAAAGGACTTGCATTGTTTACGTTGACCGGTCCCTCATTGAAAAAAGAAAAAGATTCCCTGAAGTTTCTCATATTGCCTGTCTCGATTCCCCGAGCATCGAAAAAGATGCCGCTCCGGTCGGGGTATTCCGGATCATGGGAAAAACCCTTGATCATTCTGAATTCCTCAAAACTGTTGATTTTTTTACCGGGCGTAAAATAGGGATGGTCCAAATCCTCGTAATACTCGTCCTCCGCTCCTTCCTCGCGCTCTTCGTCATCCGAATCCACCCAATCCATCATGCTATCGTAAAAAGGTTGTCCGTCATCGTCGTCGACCAAGGAATCCTCTTCGGCCTGCATCAAGGCAAAAAGAGCCACCAAATCCTTCTCTTTGACTTTGGCAATGGGGACTTTTGCCGATTCATCGATCAGACGGACCGACCAAGTCACACCCTCCTCGGTTGGAGAAATCCCCGCATAGGCCAAGGGATCACCCCAACCCTGAGCCGGAGAATAAAGCTTGCCTTCGAACATTTTGAATTCGGAAAGAACGCCGACTGCAATATCCAAGGCAGAGTAGGCATGAATGCGCAAATCGTCCTTTCGGTGAAATTGGTCGAGGTGCCTCGCTTCCCTTATCCCCTCCTCCATCAACCGCAGGCAAAGAACGGAAAGCAGGACGATCAGAGCGAGAATAAAGACAAGGATGGAACCCTTCCTTCCGTTCTTCTTGGGTTTCATTGCGATTCCTCCTTCAGCCCATTCGGGGAAAGGCGTTCGACGGGTATTGTAATCGTCCTGTCCAGATCCTCCTCTTCGCCCCGAAAAACCAGCTTCAAGAAGGCCGGCAGTTGGAACTTTCCTTCCGTCTTTTCACTTTCTCTCAAATCGGTCGGATACTCCCATTCCCTGATGTCGAGTTCTCCGTCGTCCTCGTCTCCGTAATAGCAGTAATGAATGGTCTCGCAAAACGGACTGATCAAGGTCTTGAACATCTCCTCTTCGTCCTCGGGAACCATCTCGCCCTCCTCGTTTTTCTCAAGTTCCTGAAGTTCCGAAAACCAGGCAATGCTCAAACCTTCCCCGTCTTCGAAACAAAGGTAGGCATGCACCCGGTTGGCCGGTCCTTTGGGCCAAACGAAAAAAGGAGGGGCTTCCCGAAGATAGAAGTGAATCAAAGGATCCTCGCTTTCGGAAAAACCGACCGGTCGGCGCAAGTCGATGGCTTGATTTCCAGTAGAATTCAGGGTCGGAACGGTTGCTTCCTCCATGACCGCGACGAGAAAGCGGGAGACGCCATTGACGTGAGCATCGAATGCATCCTTGGAGCTCGGCCCTTCCACCCATCTTTTGGAAATCGAGACCAACAGGTCGGTGGAAGAAACAAGCAAAAGTCCTCCAATGGCCAAGGCCACCAAAACTTCCAACATGGAAAATCCTTTTTTCATCAGAGTCTTCTGCGGTCTTCCCGCATTTGCTCCATCTGCTTTCTTTTTTCATCAAGCAAGCGACCACGCTCGGTCGCAAAATCGGAATTCTTCGACCAAGTCGGACGGAACAAATACATGACGTAAGTTTTTTCACCTCCCTCGACTTCGAATTCATCGTTTCCGTCGTAAACAAGGGTTAACGAAACTCGAAAAACATCCAGTACCTCCGTCATCTCAATTTCCGTTTCCCATCGCACTTCTCCCATGGTTAGGGCTTGAATATCCCCCCCATCCTCCATTTTTTCGTAATCGGTTTGCTCGAAAACCTGAGCCCTTATCCAGACCAAGTCCCCTTCGAGGTCTCTGAAATTCTTTCGGTTGACGATCTCCTTCGAGACCAAGCCCACTCCTTCCACCAAAAAAACAGCCGACATCCCGAACAACGCCAATGCAATCAATACTTCGAGCAGCATGAATCCATTCGACAAAGCATTCGACGAGATTCTTTCTTTGGGTGACTCGCTCATTCCTCTTTGGATATCGGATAACCTGAAAAAGGGTCGAATTCAATGATTTCAATCTCCTCTTCGCCCATGATTTCGATCTCGGTTTGAAAAGGCATACTCGTTCCGAAATGAAAAGGCACTCTCCCGACAACCAAAAGATCGTCGTCATAAAGCGAGTCCCCCCCCGTTAATCCGGCCAAGGGTCCCTTTGCTCTGAAAACGACACGGGGAAGAAGATCGTCTTCCCTTAATTGCTCCAAGTCCTCTTTATCGAAAATACCGTGATTGGACAGTACCTTTCCCGTCCCATCCGAAACAAGAAAAGTCGCATTTTCCTCCTGATAAGATAAATAGGCCGTCCGCTTCGATTCGCTGGCAAAGTAGAAGGAATCCATAACCGCTTTGCCCAATACTCTGGCAGGGGGTTCGTACTTGCTGGCTTCAACGAAAGCACCCGCATTAATTGCAACCAAACCGATCAATACGCCGATCAAGGCCAAAACCAACAGGACCTCGATCAAGGTGAACGCGCGAACGCCACCCGGGCGCTTCGATAAAATCAAATCAACTCCCGTCCCAGTTTCCGATGGTTTTTCCCTCCGGGGTTACGGTCCACAAATCAAAGTCACCGGTATTCTTCGTTCCCGGATATTTGTATTGATACTGATTATTCCATGGATCAAGGAGGGCCGAAGCTTTTTTGACCACCGGATCAATACCCGCTTTGGGCGGACTCATCAAGTCGTTCAGGCTTTTGGGATAAGTCCGGGCCTTGAGGAAGTAAAGTTCCACGTATTGTTTGCCTGCCCCATTCACCCAATTCTGAGCAGCATCTTCTTGGCCTCCGCTGAACAGGTCTCCCAGTCCGTCGATGGAAAGGGCCGCCACGATTCCAATCAAAGCGAGCACAATGAGAATTTCAATCAGGGTGAAACCACGGATTGCCTTATTGATACCAGTGGAAACGGCATTGGGCGCGGAAGAAACAGCGTTGGGCGTAGGTTGATTCATTGGACCATTATAGTTCAAACTTTGTCCTTTTGGCAAGTTTCGAGAGTATTTGTCATTTTCCTTCTACGTCGCGGTTCGTTCTTTGGTTACGTAGAGAATCCGACAGGCTTTCATGACCTTCTCCCGAAAAGTCGAATATTCTTGCCTCCGAGCGTATTTCATAGGATTGATTTTTTGTGACTCTCGCAGATTATCTACCGGTTCTCATCCAGATCATATTGGCTGTCGGCATGGGTGTGGGTATTTTGGCCGCAAGTCACCTCTTCGGTCAAAAAGCGACCGCCGGCAAGATCAAGGATTCTCCTTACGAATGCGGTTTGGCCGCCGACACCAAAGGCGAAACCCGATATTCGGTCAAATTCTACGTCACGGCCATGCTCTTCATCATTTTTGACATCGACGTCGTGTTTCTCATCCCCTGGGTTCTCTCTCATCGGGAGCTTATGGCCTCCGGCATACCGGTCCTCGGACCCATGCTGTTTTTCACTTTCGTCCTTGCCGTAGGCTTGATTTATGAACTGAAAAGCGGCGCTCTCGAGTGGGAGAAGTAATCAGCCAGGCTCAAATGATCGGGCGGAATCTTTCCGTAGACCGTCTTTTGTGAAAACATGCGCATAGACCGTTACATTTCGTCCAATCGAATCATTGATCTGACCAGCAAGGATCTCAAATCCGCCTACGCCGAATTGGTCCAAACCTTCGACACTCTCCTCCCGACCGCTCCCAAGCGCAAAAAGGTCCTCAAAGAATTAGTCGAACGTGAAACGGCTCTTACGAGTTACATCGGCGAGGGTGTGGCCTTGCCCCACGCACGTGTTCAAATGAACCGACCCTATGCCTTGGCCGTCGGTCGATGCCCGGCGGGCCTATCCTTCGAAGGTAAGGACAGCTACGAAGACATCCGCTTTGTTTTCATGCTCTTGGCCAACGAAAAAGCCAAGAACTACCTTTCTTTTCTCGCTGCTCTTGCCCGGGCCTTTCAGGACAGCACCGTCATGGACCAACTTTGGATGGCCCGGGAAAAGACGGAATTCAAGAATGCGGTCCGTAAAGCTTTTGCCGGCACCGACGACCGACCGGCCCGACGACGAACGAAATTCAACAAACTTTTGACCGACGAAGCGGCAAAGATCGCCAAAGCCGCCGAATGTTCGACCATCCTTATCTTCACCGACGTTTTCCCCCCCAGTTTGGCTCCCCGCATGACCTTCCCCGGCTTCAAGCTCGTTTTGGCCGGGCAAGACGTGACCGACGAGGACAAAGAACACCACCGAGCCAATGCCACCCTAGCCGTACGGGCCCTCTCCCGCTCGCGACTTTCTCAATTGAGAGCGGCCATCCTTCTTGGTCTGACTCGTGAAATCTTTGGCTTTCAGGACCGCGTTTGCTGTGTGGGCGGAATTCCCGACAGCGGTCAACTCGACACCGTTCTGGTGGTCGACGTCGACGAAGAATTCGAGTCCGTCATCGGACAAGGCGACGAAATGTTGCCGGACGACGTATCCGCCGAAGCTCTCGAGCGCATAACGGCGATCGCCACCGACTTGGCGACCGCCGGGCGCGAAGGCCAATCCATCGGGGCCATGTTCATTTTGGGAGATCACGAGGAGGTGACCAAAAGATCCAAGCAGCTCATTCTCAACCCCTTTCACGGATACGCCGAAGAAGACCGCAGCATTCTCAATCCTTTCATGGACGAAACGATCAAGGAACTGGCCCTCATCGACGGCGCTTTCATCCTCCAAGGCGATGGCGTGGTTGAATCCGCAGGATGCGTCATTCAGGCCAAGGCGGACGACGTCGTCCTACCGGGAGGTTTGGGCACGAGGCATGCGGCTGCCGCCGCCATTACGCACGTCACCAATTCGATCGCCTTGGTGGTCTCTTCTTCCGGGCAGGTCACCTATTTTCGCAAAGGAAGAATGTTCACCCTTTTTGAAAAGTCCGAGGGGAGATCCCTGTGACAAGCGAATGCTCGGTTCGCCCTCAACTTCATTGCCAAGGATCGGTTTTTTCGGCGGCTCCTTTGACCCTGTTCACAACGGTCACCTTTCCCTCGCGAAACAAGCCGTTGAACAAGCCGATCTCGACACCCTCCTCCTCTGCCCTGCCTATCACGCTCCGCTTCGTCTCGAAGAACCCTTTTTCCAAGCAACGGACCGGCTTGCAATGGTTGAACGAATTGCCAGCGAACATGCCAAGCTTGAAGTGTTCGCTCATGAGATTCGGCAAGGGAAGGTTTGTTACACGCGCGACACTCTCCTTGCCCTCGCCGAAAAGTTTCCAAAAACAGAAATCCTTCTTCTTCTCGGAGCGGACCAATTCGTCAAGTTACCCCAGTGGAAATTCGTCGATGACCTTGTCCGACTCGTCACTTTTCTCGTCTTCTCAAGGTCTTCCGAGGTGAACTTGGACGAACCTCCTCTTCCGGAACTCAGATACCAACGAATGAACAACGAACTCATCGACCTTTCCTCCACCCTTGTCCGTCAAAAAATTCAAAACGGACAGTGCGTAAAAAACGACCTACCCGGCCCAGCTTACGAGTATCTCAAAAAACACAGCCTTCTCCAACCCGCTTCCGCCTCATGAAGTCTCCCCCGACCATTGAAAATTCGGAACTGAAAAAGAACCTTCGCATTGCCTGCGATGCACTTCTCGACAAGAAAGCAATGGATATAAAGCTTCTTTATTTCGGAGAAAGTTCGCCGCTAACTGATTGTTTTGTCGTAGCCACCGGAAACTCCAACCCTCATCTTAAAGCTCTCCGAGACAATGTTGAAAAAACGCTGAAGGAGAACAAAATTGAATTATTTTCCAAAGACCGATTTCAGCCAAGCGGATGGCTGGTCATCGACGCAATCGACTTTGTGGTTCACCTTTTTTCCCAGGAACAGCGTGAGAACTATGCAATTGAACAATTATGGAAAGATGCAGTGGACCTCACCGTCGAGGACCTCTGATTTTTTTTATTTTCGGCAGTCGACTTCACTTGACTCAAAAAAAGCTTTCAGTTCGGATTGAATTTGTAATTTTAAAAAATTTTATAAATCAACTTAAGAAAAACTCTCATGTCCAACCGTAGAAAATTTCTCAAACAAGCCGCCCTTGTTTCCAGTCCTTTGATTCTTCCCTCCCACATTTGGGCGGCCAAGGGAGACACTTCCCCAAACAACCGAATCAACGTGGCCATTATCGGACCGGGCAAAATGGGCCGGGGTCATGCCCATAAACTGATTCGCAATCCACGGGCCCAAATCACCGGTTTTGCGGAAATTGCCGAGGTCCGAACCAAGCATACCAAGGATCTGATCGAAAAGCACTATTCACGGAACACCCCTTCCGAAACCTGGAAAGGCCTCACCATTACCAAAAATTATTTGGAGTTGCTCGAAGACAAGTCCCTGGATGCCGTTCTCATCGCCACACCCGACCATTGGCATGGGGAACCGACCATCCGTGCGGCCCGAGCCAAAAAACACGTTTATTGCGAGAAACCAATCTCCCTCACGATCCGAGAAGGCCGAGCCATGGCTGAAGCAGTCAAGGAGAACCAAGTCGTCTTTCAAACCGGTAGCCAACAACGGACCGAATACGGTGGGAAATTTCGTCGCACCGTGGAAATGGTCCGCAGCGGAGCGATCGGCGAATTGAAGAAGGTACGGGTCTGCGTAGGCGGCCCCCCCGTCCCTTGCGATCTGCCCACCGAACCGGTTCCCGAAGGGATCGACTGGGATACCTGGTTGGGGCCTGCCCCCGTTCGCGGCTTCAACAAGATTCTCTGCCCAGACGACGTGCACAATCACTTCCCCGCATGGAGGAGGTATCGTGAATACTGCAATGGCATGCTGGCAGATATGGGTGCCCATCACTTCGACATTGGACAATGGGCCATGGATGCCGACAGCACCGGTCCCGTCAAAATCATCCCACCGAAGGAAGGTACCCGCGACCTCAAGATGATCTACGCCAACGGAGTGGAAGTCATCCACGGAAACACCTCGGATTGGCGCGGAGGCACCATTTTCTACGGGACCGAAGGGACGATTTGGGTGGATCGCGGGCCTTGGAAATCGGATCCCGAAAATTTAATCAAGGACTACAAGGCATCGGTAAGCCTTCGCCAACCCAAGAACCACCATGACGATTGGCTCGACTGCATCCACTCGGGAGAACTCCCCCTCGCCCACGTCGAAGCCGGTCATCGCACCGCTAGCCTTTGCCAGCTTTCCAACATCGGTTACGAACTTCGACGCGAACTAACTTGGGACCCGAAAAAGGAAGTCTTTGTTGGGGACAAGGAAGCCAACAAACTGACCGACCGCAAACGTCGCAAGAAGTGGTACCGGGTCTAGTCGGGCCTAAAGAAAAATCAGATTCCGGCGCCTAAAGCACCGGCCTTGCTTTTCCCAGTACGATCGCCAAAAAAAACTTATTTAAGGAGCGTAAACTATGGAATCCCCTCAATCATCGGATGGCGCCCAACCCAATCCTGTTGCGAAACTGCATTGGGGAATGGATGAGAAATCTTTCTTACTTCTTCTGCACCTCAGTCAATTGGCGGGCATGATCCTTCCCGGCGCAGGACTCGTACTGCCTATCGTAATGTGGGCTACGGAAAAAGAGAATTCCCCCCTGATCGACGAACATGGCAAAGTCATCTTTAATTGGATGATCTCTTCTCTGATCTACACCTTGATCTCCCTAGTTCTTTGCTTTTTCCTGATCGGATTCCCCATACTGATCGTTCTGCTCATTCTGATGGTCGTATTCCCCATCATCGGGGGAATCAAGGCCAACGATGGAATGGTGTGGAAGTATCCCCTCTCCATTTCGTTTTTTTCTCGCCCGATGGAGCCTTTCCATAGGTTAGGCCAATGATTTGCAATTGAAACTGGTCTCTCGGAGACCCTTCTCCCCTCCTAGGCAGAAGGTAATCCGAACAGGCGGAAGGAAACTAGAAAAAGCATCCTTATTTCCTTCTTCCTTCATCCGGGAAACCCTTTTGCATATCCTTGAAAGTCTTGGTTCCGTACATAAGGAACAACGAAACAAAAAACAACCCGCAGCCCAAAGGCGGAGCAGGCGAAAAAAGACAGAGCGAAAGCAGGAACAAACCAGCTCCTCTACGAAATTTCGGCTCTCTGAATAAACGGGTTTTGAATAGCTGAGTACAGGGGTCTTCCTCCATCCAAAAGCTTATCCACGGGTGAAGAACATAAACAATGAGAAACCAAAAGAAAAAGAATAGGCTTACGGATCCGTTTCCGAGAGAAATCAC
>TARA_B100001057_G_scaffold325766_1_pt1 | contig 10566 bp, 12 predicted proteins | sample TARA_B100001057 | Tara Oceans TARA_B100001057 (sample SAMEA2621839) | marine metagenome | biome: marine biome (ENVO:00000447); feature: surface water layer (ENVO:00002042); material: "saline water (ENVO:00002010), including plankton (ENVO:xxxxxxxx)" | depth 5 m | reverse complement strand
ATTCAAGTTTTCTTTTTTAGATCTAAACAAAATTGGGGCAATCAAGCATTTTACCCAAAACATGACACAGATGATACTATTGAAGAAGTTCTGTCGTCTTTTTTACCTCAATTTTATGAAAATAAAGCTATCCCTAGTCTAATCCTTACAAATATAGAAGCAAATGAAAAAAAGCTTCTTGAAAAAACATTCTCTACAAAAGAAAACAAAGAGGTAACAATAAAAAAAGCCAAGTTGAAAAATGAATTATCCATTTCAAAACTTGCAGAAAAGAATGCAAAACAAGCTCTAAAACAAAAACTCATTCAGTCTGATACTAATAATAATTTAATCGAGACGCTTTCCGTAAAATTTCAACTAAACAGCAATATAGATCTCGTAGAAGTTTACGATAACAGTCACATTCAAGGAACCGATTCAATTGGAGCTCTCATCTGCTTTAGTAATGAGGGTTTTGTAAAAAAAAGATATAGAAAATTTAATATCAGAGATGAGAAAGTAAAAAACGATGATTATGGAATGATGCGAGAGGTTTTATTTAGAAGATTTTCTAAAGCAGTGAAAGAAAAATCAGGATCTTTATCACTTCCAGATTTAATTTTGATTGATGGAGGCAAAGGTCAGTATTCTGTTAGTAGAGAAGTTTTAAATGAACTTGGTTTGCATGACTTGCCAATATTAGCGGTGGCAAAAGGTAAAAAAAGGAACGCTGGAGAGGAAAAAATTTACCACGAAAATAAAGAGTTTATCTTGAGCAAAAATGACCCTCTCCTATTTTTTATTCAAAGACTTAGAGATGAAGCACACAGATTTGCAATAAGCACTCACAGAGCAAAAAGAAAGAAAAATTTAAGTAAATCTCTTTTAGATCAAATACAAGGTATTGGTAAACAAAGAAAAAGAGCTTTATTAAACCACTTTGGCTCAGCACGAGCTGTTGAGTCAGCGAGTCTTGAAGATCTAAAAGCTATTGAGGGAATAGAAGACAGTATAGCAAATAAAATATATAATTATTTTCACGAATAATATGAAACTTAAAATACCAAATATTCTAACAATTGGTCGAATAATTATTGTTCCAATTTTTGTACTCACATTTTTTATTCCAGGGTTTTTTGGTGATTTAATTCCTTTTTTTTTGTTCGTCATTGCTAGTTTCACAGATTACCTCGATGGTCTTTTGGCTAGGATGTTTAAAGAAGAGTCTAAATTAGGAGAGCTTTTAGATCCTATAGCAGATAAAATTCTTGTAGCTGCGGCTTTGATACTTCTTGTGATGAACGGAACAATAAAAAATTACGAAGTGATTGCTGCAATTATTATTCTCACTAGAGAAATTCTTATATCAGGTTTAAGAGAGTTTTTAGCAAAAGGTAGTATTACTATGGAGGTTACAAGTTTATCTAAGTTAAAGACATTTATTCAAATGTTATCAATTGCAATTTTGCTTACAGGTGAGAGTGGAAATAAAATAATTAATTTTCAAGATTACAACGCACAGACTGTAGGAATTATACTTCTTTGGTTATCTGCATTTTTAACATTATATACCGGTTATGATTATTTAAGAAAAGGAATAGATCATGCTATTGATCAAGATACTAAAGACTAATGAGCTTGACAGATAAAAATATTCGGGAAAAAAAATTTCATAATGAGCTTCAGTCGAAAGTTAAAGGTAGATTTGAAAATATTTTCTATAAAGCAATCTATAATTCTAATGAGGACTTTTTTGATTTTTTAAAGATAAATTCGAAAAATTCTGAAATATTGGATTATGGCTGTGGGATAGGCGCTTCTATGAATAAAGTAATTTATTTTAATCCCAAAAAAGTGACTGGTATTGATATTTCAGAGATTTCTATACAAAAGGCGAAAGATAAAATTAAATCAAGCTCCAATGTTGAATTAGTAGTTGACAACTGTGAAAAAACAAAATTTAACAACAATACTTTTGATATAGTTTACGGAACAGGTATCTTGCATCATTTAGACATTAAGCTCTGTTTAGAAGAGATACAAAGAATTTTAAAGCCTGGTGGAAGACTTTTATTCATTGAGCCGTTAGGCACGAATCCAATTATAAATCTTTATAGAAAGTTAACACCAAATTCTAGATCTCGAGATGAACATCCCCTAGTAAATGACGATTTTAATATAATTCAAAACAAATTCAGAAAATTACAAGTTAAATACTACGGTTTTTTAACTTTAATTTTTTTCCCTTTATACGGATCGCCAAAAAATTCAGCAATTTTCAGTATGCTTAAAAATATAGATCAATATTTATTTAAAATTAAATTTTTTAGAAAGTTGGCTTGGTCAGTTTTAATTATTGCAGAAAAAAATTAAGCTGCAGTTTTTTTTCTTACTAAATTTTGATAAGATTTATTTAGATCGGCAATTAAATCACATACTATAAAATTATATTCAGATATCTGTGAAACTGGGGTTACTTCCGCTGCAGTACCAGTCAAAAAACAACCAACAAAATCTCTCATTTCTTTAGGATCAATTTTTTTTTCGATAACTTTAATTCCTTTGGATTTTGCAATTTTAATTACTTCTCTTCTAGTAATTCCATTCAAAAAAGAATCTGGTATAGGAGTAATTAATTCTCCACTCTTATTTTTGAAAAAAATATTAGCCCCTGTTGCTTCAGCGATATTTCCTTCGTGATCTAGCATTAATGAGTCTGTAAAACCTTTCGCTTCAGCCTCATGCTTGGACAAAGTGCATATCATATACAACCCTGCAGCTTTTGTATCCCATGGAATTGTATTAGGTGCTGGCCGTCTCCAACTCGAAATATTCAATTTTATTCCGTTTAATTTTAATTTTGGATCAAAATACGAACCCCATTCCCAAGTTGCTATCGCGACATGTATCTTATTTTTTTGTGCCGATATTGCCATCATCTCGCTTCCTCTCCAAATCAAGGGTCTTACATATCCATTTTTAACTTTTTGAATATTTACTATACTTTTACATGCGTTATTAATTTCCGTTTCAGAAAAAGGAACTGTGATGCCCATTCGTTTAGCAGAATAAAAAAGTCTTTCAGTGTGTTCCTCTAATCTAAAAATTTCACCATCGTAAACTCTTTCTCCCTCAAATACGCAGCTAGCGTAATGTAATCCGTGGTTTAGAATATGAATATTTGCGTCTGCCCAATTTACGGTTTTACCATTAAACCAAATTTTTCCAGACCGTTTATCGTAAGGTATGCTTTCCATTTTTGTAAATATATAGATTTTTTTATTATAAAAAAGTATATTCATAATGAGGATAAGTCAATATAACTTACCATTATGAAAGATTTACTTTATCTCAAAGATGAACAAATTAAAGAGTTTATTCAACTCTTATATTATGCTTACAGAGAAACATTTTCAGACCCAAAAGAAATCTTATCAAAAAAATTTTTTGGACCAGCTCATTTACGTGCATTAAATCTTATTGAAAGAAACCCAGGTATTAATTTAGGTGAATTGATCTTTAGATTGAAGGTTACTAAACAAAGTTTAAATAGAGTTTTAAGAGACCTTTTAAAATCTAAAATGATTAAACAAATTCAAGATGATACTGATACAAGAAAAAAAAATCTATTTTTGGACAAAGAGGGAAAGAGTTTTTTTGATATAGTTTATAATTCACAAAAAAAAAGAATATTTAATGCTTTAAAAAGTTCTAGTTCTGACTCTGTAATTAAATTTAAAATTGTTCTAAAAAAGATAATCGATGGAAAATAATAAAAATCATATATTAATTGTTGATGATGATGATAGAATACGAAGTCTATTAAAAGATTACCTGTATAGTAACAATTATATTGTTTCCACTGCTGAAAATGCAAACCAAGCTAAAGAAAGATTACAATATTTAATTTTCGACATTATTATTTTAGATGTAATGATGCCGGGTCAAAGTGGATACGATTTAATTAGAGAAATTAAAAAACAAATTAAAATTCCAGTTATTTTATTAACAGCAAAAGGAGAAGTTGAAAATAGAATTAAGGGATTAGAATTGGGAGCGGATGACTATATTGGAAAACCGTTTGAGCCAAAGGAATTACTTTTAAGGATCAAGAATATTATCAATAAAAATAAAAAAATTGATTTAAAATCCAAACATAATGTTGGAACTGCTGAAATAGACTTGAATAAAATGACAATAAGACTAAACAATAAATATAAGAAAATTAATAATTCTGAAAAGAAAGTTTTAATAGAGATGCTAGCGAATCCAGGGATCACCTTTTCACGAGAAGATATTGGTAAAATTTCTGGAATTAGTCAAGAACGATCAATTGATGTGATGATAACTAGACTAAGACAAAAACTAGAACTAAATCCCAAAAACCCAAGATATCTTCAAACGATAAGAGGCTCTGGCTATGTTCTCTGGATTGAATAATTTTATAAAATATATTTTACCAAAAAGACTTTTTTATCGAGCATTAATTATTGTTGCAGCTCCAACAATTATTTTACAAATTATTATCACAATAGTTTTTTACGATAGTATCTGGATAAAAGTTAATAAAAATATAACTAGATCACTTGTATCACAATTAAAAACTATTGAAGAAGTTTATCGAAACGATAATAAAAATTTAGATTTTTTTACCGACAGTTATAAGAATAATTTCAATTTTGAAATTGGAATCAATCAAGAAACATTTCCATCAAATAGTGGTGAGAGAAAGTTTAGTCCAATGGATAGATCACTAAGACGAGAACTAAAATCAGTTTTTGGAAATAATAATTATTGGTTCAATACTTCTAAATTTAAGAATGCTGTTGAAATTAAAATTAAATCAGATAATGATGTGATTGAATTTTTAGTTCCAAAAGAAATGGTGTCTGCATCCTCTGTTAGACTTTTTGTGTTATGGACTACACTTCCTTCATTGGTATTAATTATTATTGCACTTATATTTTTAAAAAACCAAACTAAACCGCTGGTTAAATTGGCAAAGGCTGCTGAAAGATTTGGTAAAGGAGATTACGTAAACGATTTTCGAGCCTCGGGTTCACAAGAAATAAGAAAAGCTGCTTTTGAATTTGACAGAATGGCAAAAAGAATTAATCGCCATCTTAATCAAAGAGCAGAGATGCTCTCAGGCATCAGTCACGATTTAAGAACTCCATTGACTCGCCTTAAGTTGCAACTGGCAATGTTGAGGCAAAAAGATATTTCTGAAAAAATGTCAAAAGACATTGATGAGATGGAAAAAATGTTAAACGATTATTTGCAATTCGCAAAAACACAATCACAAGAAGATACTACTACAGTAAATTTAAATAATTTATTTGCCTCAATCAAAAAAGCTTATCCTAGTAGCAAAGTTTTGCTCTATGATAATAATTTAGAAATTTCATTAACTGGCAGGCCGACTGCTTTGAAACGATCGTTTGAAAATATAATACAAAATGGTTTAGTTTATGGAAATAAAGTAGAGATTAATATTCAAAAAGGTAATAAAGGAGCTATCATAATAATTGAAGATGATGGGCCTGGTATTCCTGAAGATCAATATAGAAATGTATTCAAACCTTTTTTTAGGTTGGACAAAAGTAGAAGTTTAAACCAATCAGGTGTTGGGCTAGGTTTAGCAATCGTAGAAGATATTATCAATTCCCATGGTGGAAATATTCAATTAAATAAAAGCAAATATAATGGACTACAAGTTAAGATTTTTTTGCCTTTTTAGTTTTTTTTTTTAATAACGCTTTAATAGTTGCATCTTGCTTCTGAACAATTTTTTTTAATACCTCAAACTCTTCTCTCGAAACTAGCTCTAATTTATTAATTAATTTGTCTTTTCCAAATTTAATATCTGTAGATATTTCTTTCTTTATATCTTTAGAGGTCAAAATACCGTTTTCAATTAAACTTGATAATGATTTCAAAATTTTTTCTGAATTACTCATATCTTATCTTATTTGATGAACATCTTAATTTCAAATATGATATAATAAATTATGTACTCCCACAATTTAGACCCTTTTTTAATTGATTTTGGGTTCATTGCGATAAGATGGTATTCATTAGCCTACGTTCTTGGAATAATTATTGGATGGTGGTACGGAAAAAAAATTATCACCCACATTTTAAAAGATAATAATTTAAAGTTTAACATTAGAGAATTTGACGATTTAATTAGCTATTTAATTATATCTTTAATAATTGGAGGGCGTATTGGTTACATAATTTTTTATAACATAGAATTTTATTTTGCTAACCCATTAGATATTATTAAAATTTGGGAAGGAGGAATGTCTTTTCATGGTGCTTTAATTGGAATAATTTTTGGAACCTATCTATTCTCTAAAACTAAAGGTATCTCAACTTTCTTTTTATTGGATATTATAGCTTGCGTTTCTCCAATTGGTATTTTTTTGGGCCGTATAGCCAACTTTATTAATGGTGAATTAATTGGTAAAGTGACCAATGTACCTTGGAGTGTAATTTTTACAGCCGTAGATATGCTTCCAAGACACCCTTCTCAACTATATGAAGCTGTACTAGAAGGTTTAGTTTTATTCTTGATATTAAACATAATAGTTTTTAAGAGAAAATATAAAATTGGAACTTGCTCATGCTTATTTTTAATTTGTTACGGAGTTTTTAGAATATTATCAGAATTTTTTCGAGAACCTGATGTTCAAGTTGGCTACTTGCTAAATTTATTTAGTATGGGAACTTTTTTAAGTTTTTTTATGGTCTTATTTGGATTTTTAATATTTGGTATTTTGCAAAAGAATGAAAATCAATAAAAAATTTTTTAAAACCTCAAAGGTTCTGCCGGTTGATAAATTCTTCGAAAATGTTCTTTACGATAAAAAATTTGGATATTACTCCTCACGTATCCCTTTTGGTGAAAAAGGTGATTTCATTACTTCACCAAAGATTTCAAGTTTATTTTCTGAAATGATTGCAATCTGGATTGTTGCCAGCTGGGAGACGTTTGGAAAACCAAAAAATTTCAATATTGTAGAACTAGGACCTGGTGATGGAAGTCTATCAAAAACTTTATTAACAACTTTTAAAAAATTTCCTGAATTTGACTCAATCAAAAATCTCTTTTTATACGAAGAGAGTAAACTCTTAAGAAAAATCCAGAAAAAAAAAATAAATAATAATGTAAAATGGATAAATGATTTCAACAAGATTAAAAAAGGACCTGTAATATTCTTTGGTAATGAATTTTTTGATGCAATACCAATCAAGCAATTTAAAAAGATAAAAAATTCTTTATTTGAAAAAAATTATACTTTAAACAAAAATTATAAAGTTAAACAAATATTTAAAAAAGCCTCGGTGGCAGATAATAAGATAATCAAATCTTATAAGACATTAAAAAAATTAAAATTTATTGAATTCCCAAAATTAGGTCTTAAAGAACTTAAAAAAATGTCTAATAAAATTTCCGAGTTAAAAGGCTGTATTTTATTAATTGATTATGGTTCTTATACACCTAACAATCAAAATACCTTACAATCAGTAATGAGGCATAAGAAAAATAATCTGCTTAGTAATCTAGGTGCAGCTGATATTACTTCCCATGTCAACTTTAAACTTTTAAAAGAGTTTTTTTTAAAAAATAATTTAGAAACTAAAGATTTAATTTCTCAAAAAGAGTTTTTAAAAAATATGGGTATTTTAGAAAGAGCCAAACTGTTATCAAAAAAAATGAAATTTACTGAACAGTCAGACTTATATTTAAGAATACAAAGACTTGTGAGTCCAAGACACATGGGCGAATTATTCAAAGTAATTTTAGCCTATAATTTTGATAACAATAACTTTGCTGGGTTTAAATAATGTTTTACTCAAAGAAATTAAAAAAAATTAAACAAATAAAACATTGTTTCTTTTCTCGAAAAAATGGTTTTTCCAAGGGTATCTACAAAAGTTTAAACTGTGGAAGAGGTTCAAGAGATGATAAAAAAAATATTTATAAAAACTTGAGTTTTGTTGCAAAAAAAATGGGTGTTAAAAAGGATAGATTAATACTTATGCATCAAACCCATAGTAATAAAGTAACCGAAATTAAAAAGTATAATTTTAGAAAAAAAATTATCGCTGATGCTATGATCACAAAAACGAGAGGCTTGGCTATTAGCGTAGTAACAGCTGATTGTGTGCCTATTATCATTTATGATAAAAGAAATGAAATTGTAGGCTGCATTCATGCAGGGTGGAGAGGTGCATTTTCTGGAATAATTGAAAATACAATTAAAAAAATGAAAAAATTAAATTCTAAAAACATAATTTTTGCAAGTGTTGGACCATGTATTGGTAAAAAAAATTATGAAGTTGATAATAAATTTTACAAAAAGTTTGTGTCAAAATCTAGGAAAAATAAAATTTATTTTAGCTATAAAAATAAATCAAAAAAATTGTTAGATTTAAGAAAATTTGTGACAGATGAACTATTAAAATTAAACGTTAAAGTTGATCAGGTTGAAAGGGATACTTTTGCTGAAAAAGGTAATTTTTTTAGTTACAGAAGATCATATAAATTGAAGCAAAAAGATTATGGTAGGTGTATATCTTCAATTCGCTTACTTTAACTTTATTAATTTGAAAAGATTCTCAAATAAGGTATAAGTAGGTACACTTCATGAAAATTTTATCTGGAACAAGCAATTTAAAATTGAGTAAAGATATTGCTAAAAATTTAAAATTAAAATTAATAAACACCAATATTAGAAGGTTTGCTGATGGTGAAATTTATATAGAGATAAATGAAAATATTAGAGGCAATAGCGTGTTTGTAATTCAATCAACATCCAATCCAGCTAATGATAATTTGATGGAACTTTTGCTTGTTATTGATGCATTAAAAAGATCCTCTGCTAAAACTATCACTGCAGTAATTCCATATTTTGGATATGCAAGACAAGATAGAAAAGTTGCACCAAGAACATCTATTTCTGCAAAAGTTGTTGCAAACTTAATTACGAATGCAGGAGCAACTAGAGTTGTTACTGTTGATTTGCATGCTGGTCAAATCCAAGGCTTTTTTGATATGCCTGTTGACAACTTATATACTGCACCACTTTTTGCAAAATATATAAAAAAAAAACTTACAAATAAAAATTTAATTTGTGTTTCTCCTGATGTTGGTGGAGTTGCAAGAACTAGAGACTTAGCTAATAGAATAAAAGCTGATCTAGGAATTATAGATAAAAGAAGGCCTGCTCCAGGAAAATCAGAAGTTATGAATATTTTAGGAAATGTTAAAGGTAAAACTTGTATCATAGTTGATGATATTATTGATAGTGGAGGAACAATTGTTAATGCCGTCGATGCCTTAAAAAAAAGTGGTGCAATTGATGTTTATGTTTTTATTACACACGGGGTGTTAAGTGGAGAGGCAGCAAAAAAAATTCAGAAATCAAAAATCAAAAAATTAATTATTACAGACAGTATCGATAATTCAAAAAAAACTAAAAATAATAGTAAAATTGAGGTTTTATCTATTTCATCTTTAATGTCAGAAGCTATAAAAAGAATAGCAAATTCAAATTCGGTGTCTGATTTATTTAATTAACTCTTGTTTTGGTAATCATCTTGGGTTATATACCCATTTCAATTTATTTATGAGTAATTTAAAGGCAACAAAAAGATCAAATACATCCTCTGGATCTAATAACAAATTAAGATTGGGGGGTTCTATACCCGCTATATTGTATGGAGGTAAGGAAGCCAATCAAAATATCTCGGTACTAAAAAAGGAAATTAAAAGTTTAGTTAACTCAGATACTTTTTTATCAAAAGTTTTAGAATTAGATATTGATGGAAAGAAAGAAAAAGTAATTCCCAGGGACGTTGCGTTTAACGTCGTTTCTGATGAGCCTATTCATATTGATTTTATGAGAATAGTTTCAGGAAAAAAGATTATTATCGAAATACCAGTCAAATTTATTAATCACGCAGACTCTCCAGGGTTAAAAAGAGGCGGTGTTCTAAACATTGTTAGAAGAAAAGTTGAATTAAAATGCCCTGCGGAGAATATCCCTGATGAGATAATCGTTGATTTAGCTGGAACTGATATTGGTACAAGTATTAAAATTTCGTCTGTAAAACTAGAAGGGAATGTTGTGCCAACTATTACAGACCGTGATTTCGTAATTGCCACCGTTGCATCTCCAACGGTTATTAAAGAGCCAGAAAAACCAGCAGAGGGAGATGCTGCAGCTGAAGGTGCTGAAGGTGAGGTACCAGCGGAAGGTGCTGACGCTGCTGCTAAAGATGGAGAACCAGCCAAGAAAGATGATAAATCTAAAGATGGTGCTGATAAAAAACCAGACGAAAAAAAACCTGCTGAAAAGAAATAATTAATATGCTTTTACTCGTCGGATTAGGAAATCCTGGATCCAACTATACTAATACCAGACATAACATTGGTTTTAAAATAATCGATGCTATCAATGCTCATTTTAAACTTTCAAAACAAAAACCGAAATTTAAAGGCTTGCTTACTACTGGTAATATAATCGAAAAAAAAATTTATGCAATTAAACCATTAACTTTTATGAATAATTCTGG
>TARA_B100001057_G_scaffold418397_1_pt1 | contig 10570 bp, 8 predicted proteins | sample TARA_B100001057 | Tara Oceans TARA_B100001057 (sample SAMEA2621839) | marine metagenome | biome: marine biome (ENVO:00000447); feature: surface water layer (ENVO:00002042); material: "saline water (ENVO:00002010), including plankton (ENVO:xxxxxxxx)" | depth 5 m | reverse complement strand
CTGTTACACCAAAGGTTGCGAGATATTCGCGAAGCTCATTTAGCCTTTCTTCGTCAGGATCGTCGTGCGTTCGATAGAGACAGGGCAGGTTCGCATCGCGCATGGCTTTCGCTACCGCTTCGTTAGCCGCAAGCATGAACTCTTCAATGAGTTGGTGGCTCTCGTCGTTGACAACCTTCTCCAGCCGGTCTGCAAATCCGTCTTTGTCGACGAAGATTTTAGTTTCACTCATATCGAGATCAAGGCTGCCCGCTCGCATTCTCTCATAACGCATTTTGGATGCGACATTCCAGAGTGATCGAATCGAGCTTTGAAGTTGAGCAAGCTCAGATTGTTTCAGTTCCGAAAGAGCTCTTCCTGTAGATCCCGTCTGATGGGCGGGTGGGAGCTTTAGATTCCGGGCTACTGTGAGGTCATCATTGAACAATAGAGTGTAGGCTTGTTTGTAGGTTAGCCTTTTGTTGCTTCGGATTACAGTATTGGAAAATTCGGTACTCTTGAGCTTTCCTCCTTTAGTGAAGGTTAGAAAGACAGATTTTGTTAGGCGGTCGACATCTTCTTTTAGACTGCAAACCCCATTGGAAAGCGCGTGCGGGAGCATGGGTATAACCGTCCCCACTAGATAAGTGGAGTTTCCTCTTTTGTGCGCCTCTTTATCCAATTGCGAGTTTGGCTGTACGTAAGCGCCCACGTCCGCGATGTGGATTCCGATACGGAGCAGGCTGCCTGATACGGTCTCTAGCGACAGAGCATCGTCGAAGTCCTTGGCGTCATCGGGGTCGATCGTGAAAGTGAATACGTCCCTCAGATCCTCCCGCCCTTTCAATTGGCTTTTGCCAACTGTTTGGGGTATGGCCTTGGCCTCATTCATGACGCTTTGAGGGAAATCTGGATTGAGATCGTATTTGTGGAGGATCGACATGAGTTCGGCCTGTGGCTCATGAGTTCCGCCGAGATTAAGGATGATTTCACCTTCCGGGTTTACGTGTCTTTGCGTCCATTCATGAAGTTTAACCACGACCTTGCTACCTACTTTGGGTTTAGGCTTAATCTTTGAATTTTTAGGATCGGGAACACAGATATCGTGGAAGAGTCGAGGATCATCTGGAGCGACGTAGTAGGAAAAGCGCGTCTTTTGTAGATTTCCTACAATCGTATCTCTCGCCCGTTCTTGGACACGAATTATACGGCCTCTCAGCCTGTCTGGATACAGCGTAGGCTTCTGTTTTCGACGACCCTTGATTTTGGGCGGTGTATGCTGGTCGTATATCCGAATTACCACACGATCCCCATGCATGGAGACGCCTGTATCCGTAGCGTCGACCTCAATCGGATCGATTGGATCTCCGCCCAAAATCTTGTCAGGAAGGACAAATGCGTTTCCTTTCTGGCGAAATCGAATCGAGCCCGTTAGCAGATTGGCATCGCTGGGAATACAGTAGCGGTCGCCCTTGATAATTATGATGTCTCCGCGGCCAAGAAGGCCTCGAAGTTCGAAGTCTAACTTGCGTCGGTCTTTCTTTGCGAGGCCTAGGGCTTGGGAGATTTCGTTTTTGCCTTTAGGAATGTAGTCCCCATCTTTTAACAGTGCTATTATTTGTTCTCTCAGTTTCATTTATTGGGTGTAGAATTAGATTGGATTCGCCCGTACTTCATTTAAAAATTCTCGAACGATGAAAATTGTTCATGCGGCAAGCGAGATGTTTCCCTATTTAAAGACGGGAGGACTGGCTGACGTAACGGGTGCTCTTTGCAAGTCTCTGTCTCGTTTTGGTCACGACATCTCTTTTTTTATTCCAGGATATCGAAAGATCCTGGAGTCCCCGGTGTTTTCGAAAGCCAAGCTCAAGGTGGTTCTTCAGGTTGAGCTGGGTGACGAATTTCTCAGGGGAGAAGTATACGCGGTGCCAATCGGAAAACGCCAGACATTGTATATTATTCGTCGTGACGAGTTCTTCGACCGTTCAAATCTCTACGGGATTGCGAACCGCGACTATAGCGACAACGATAGGCGTTTTATTTGGTTTTGCAAGGCAATTGTAGAAGCAATGCATATCCTCGAGCTTAAGGCGGATATATTTCACTGCCACGATTGGCAAACAGGCTTGGCGCCTCTCTTTCTACGAATAGCGGAGCAGGAGCATGGTATTTCACTCGCGCTTAAGACGTTCTTTTCGATTCACAACCTTGCGTTTCAGGGCTTGTTTCCCAGGGGCTCGTTTCGATTCACTAATCTTCCTGATGAATTCAACGAGTTAGACGGAATTGAGTTTTACGAACAGATCAGCATGATTAAGGGAGGTATCTTTTTCGCTGATAAGATTCTGACCGTAAGTCCAAACTACGCTAAAGAGATATTAACTTCAGATTTCGGAAGCGGAATGGAGGGGGCCTTAACAGTGCGTAAGGAGGACCTTGTGGGAATCACCAATGGAATTGATTACGATGTGTGGAATCCAGAGACGGATGGGTTCCTGCCGACCAATTATTCGTCGAAGAATCTCGCTGGGAAGAAAGTATGCCGTAAAAAGCTGCTGGATACAGTTGGACTGCCAGATACGGAAAAACCGGTTTACGGAATTGTCTGTCGGTTAACCCAGCAAAAGGGCTTGGACTTCATCCTAAAGCAGATGAGCTTCTTTGTCGAAAATGATTGTCGGCTCGTGGTGCTCGGAATGGGGGATCCGTTTTATGAGCGGGCTTTGAAACGGTGGGCCAAGTCGCATCCGAAAATAATTGGAGTTTGCATGGTTCTTGACGAGGGATTGTCCCATCTAGTCGAGGCGGGCTCTGATTTCTATCTAATGCCATCGATTTTCGAACCCTGCGGACTCAACCAGATGTACAGCCAGCGGTATGGAACGCCACCTTTGGCTTCGGATGTAGGCGGGTTGCACGATACGGTGGTGGATATTCGCAAGAATGAAGAAGCGGGAACGGGATTGCTCTTTCAGCCTGAATTAGAAGAATTTAACAAAGCTCTGAATTACTCACTTGAGCTCTTCTCTTCAAATGACACCATGGAAAAAATTAGACGGAAAGGCATGTTGAAGGACTTTTCCTGGAAAAATGCGGTGAAGGGATACGAGAACTTGTATCTGGAATCTCTATAAATTCGGCATTGGCTCGGTTCATAGGAAAAGAAAGGCGATGGCCCAATACCAGAAGACAACCACAATTCCTTGCACGGCAGAAGAGCTGTACCGATGGCATGGGCGTGACGGAGCCTTTGAACGACTGATTCCTCCGTGGCAGTCAATGGATATCTTATCCCGTAGAGGAGGAATTGAGAAAGGAGCCAATATACATATTCGCTTGAGGCGTTTGGGCATCTCTACCGATTGGATCGCTCAGATTACAGAGGGGCTTGAGGACTCTTTCTTTGTTGATTCCCAATTGAAGGGACCCTTTGAAAAATGGATACACCGGCATGAGTTTTCGGAAGTCGATTCCCATCAATGTCGCCTGACTGACTCTATCGATTATTCATTGCCCGCTGGGAAATTGGGAGCGTTGTTTGGAGGGCGGTTTGTAGCATCGGACCTGGAGCGAGTCTTTCGTTATCGGCATGACGTTACCAGAAATGATCTAGCGGCATGGAATGAGTATCGCAGCTATCCAAAATTCAATGTCCTCATCTCGGGTGGGTATGGGTTCATCGGGAGTCGGTTAGCAAACTTTCTTAAAGGCCAAGGTCATTCAGTATCCGTGTTGTCAAGAAACCCTCGCCAGGGTGATTTCGGTTGGGATCCCGAAAATGGGAGCATTGATCCAAACGGTTTGAATGGTTTTGATGCCGTCATACATCTAGCGGGGGAAAACCTTGGAGCGGGTAGATGGAACGATGCCCTTAAAAAACAGATTCGTGCCAGCCGGATTAATTCCACGAAATTGCTGGTGGGCGCGATGAAGAAAATGGATCGACCTGCAAAGGTTTTCATTTCCGGGTCGGCCGTTGGGTACTACGGTGATTGCGGAGACCGGGTGGTCAATGAAGCCGATGGCTCGGGTAACGGTTTCCTAGCAGAAGTGTGTAAGGACTGGGAGGCGGAGGCCTGTTTGGGCAGCGAGTTTGTCGATCGTGTAATCGGTCTTCGGACTGGAATTGTTTTGGATGCCGGAGATGGGGCGTTACGGAAAATGCTTCCTCCTTTTAAACTTGGGCTAGGAGGGTCTTTTGGCTCAGGGGATCAATGGATGTCATGGATCGCTTTGGAAGATTGGATTGCGGCCGTACATCATCTGATGCTAAAAGGCGAATCGGGCTCGTATAATTTGGTGTCCCCGAATCCAGAGCGGAACAGGTCCTTTGGCAAGACACTGGCCTCAGTGTTGCGAAGGCCAGCCTTTTTTAATGTCCCTGCTCCATTGCTCAAGGCTGCGATTGGCGAATTTGCCGAAGAAGGACTCCTGTCCAGTTGCCGTGCAGAACCGAAAGGTCTCTCAGACGCAGGATATCGATTTATGTATCCCAAACTTGGAGACGCTTTAAAACTGGTTTTAGGGTACATTTGAGGCCGCGAAAGAGTAGTGTAGGGGGCCTCGGTTCGGGTTCAAAATTCTAGCTCTAGAAGATTGACTTACTCAGGTAAGAAGCAGATAAACGGAAGAAACATGGCAAAGATGTACCCGAATGTTACGGCGGCTATAGGCAACACGCCCTTGATAAAACTGAACGCGTTAGCGGAAGGTCTGGACGCGGAGATTTACGTTAAATGCGAATATTTCAACCCACTCTCAAGCGTTAAGGACCGAATCGGAAACGCCATGATAGAAGCGGCCGAAAAAGCGGGAAAGCTCACCCAGGGTGGAGTGATCATCGAGCCCACTTCGGGGAACACAGGGATTGCCCTGGCGTTCATCGCCGCCGCAAAAGGCTATCGACTCATCCTCACCATGCCAGAGACGATGTCGATGGAACGTCGTATTCTGCTCAACATGTTAGGTGCAGAACTTGTTTTGACTGCGGGGCCGAAAGGAATGCCGGGAGCTATCGCTCGAGCCCAAGAGCTAGTCGCGGAAATTGGAGACAAGGCGTGTATGCCACAGCAGTTCGAGAACCCGGCTAACCCAGAGATTCACCGTCGTACAACCGCTGAAGAAATTTGGGACGCGACGGGTGGAGAGATAGATGCGTTTGTTTCGGGTGTTGGAACCGGAGGAACGATCACCGGAGTTTCAGAGGTAATAAAAAGTCGGCGAAGTATGATGGCGGTGGGGGTCGAGCCGGTAAACAGCCCCGTCATATCAGGCGGCAATCCGGGACCCCACAAAATTCAGGGAATCGGCGCGGGCTTTATCCCGAGAAATTGCAATACGGGTATCATAGACGATGTCATTAAAGTAGAAAACGATGATGCGTTTGCCACCGCTCGGGCCGCAGCATTGAAGGACGGGCTCAGCGTTGGTATTTCTTCTGGGGCGACGATTTGGGCGGCAATAGAATTAGCGAAGAGACCAGAAATGGCGGGGAAGCGAATTGTAACGGTTGCCGCGAGTAGCGCCGAGCGTTACATAAGCACGCCTTTAGGAGAATCCGCGCGAGAAGCTGCTAGCGGGGCAGTCGCCTCGTAAAATCGAGCCATAGCAGATTAAATGATTTTGGCGGGTACCTTTTTGAGGGTACTCGCTTTTTTGGTCGTTGTCGGATGGAAATCTGTTAGTATAATGAATTTATAACCTAAAAGTAAAGGTTTAGGCCTAAGGGTTATAAATTAATAGTTTTCAGTTATGATTTTCAATACGCGGCCTGATTTGGATGTTAATAAAAAATCGATATTGATTTACAATGTTGATAGACAGGTTTTTGCAGATACCTTGCACGCAAATGATTGTGATGAACTGGTTCTTATCACTCAAGGAAGCGGAAATTTTCAAATTGGCTCCTCAGAGGCTACATTTGGACCCGGAACGATCGTCTATGTAAGGGCTGGTACGTTGAGGTTTTGGAAAGCGGAAACTAGGGGAGGGCAATCGGTTCCTATTTCGGGTCTTGTCATTCAGATTCCGATCCAAGCACTTTCCACTGACTTTCTAGAACTCGAGGAGGCGGCGGGTGTGCGAGCATATCTGAAGAGGATAGGTCAAGGGGGTCACGTTCGCCTTCAGGCGTATCAGCGCATCGAAGCACGATTTAAGACAATTCTCGGCGCGAAGGGAATGCTCCGGATCGCTCGAACCCACGCCTTGCTAGACCTTCTTTCGAATGTGGATGGCTGGCAAGTATTTGGAGAAGAGAAGCTAGCTGGTAGAAGTGCTAAGGATTGGGCCCGATTAAAACGAGTTTATCACTATCTAGAGGATCATTTTAGTTCAAGGGTTGAACGAAACGCTCTCGCCCAGCTTGTGGGGATGGAGCCGAACTCGTTTTCAAGGTTCTTCCGAAGAGCAAGCGGGCAGAAACTGGCGGACTATTTGGCGGTGATTCGAGTGCGGCACGCCGAGGCTTTACTAGGGACGCGTCGGAGCATGCCCGTTTCTCAAATAGCCAGCGAGAGCGGTTTTCGAAACGTAAGCGCATTCAATCGGCAGTTTAAAAAGAGGCTTGGCGTTACGCCTCGTTCCTATCGAAAAGAGCTCAATTCCGAGCCTGTGCAGCCCTAGTTCGTCGATGTCGGAGAACTGAGAATCTAACTTGCCTGAAAGTGCGACACGGTGGATCGTTTAGGAAATTCAATCTTTAGTTTTAAAAAATGAGCCAGTCATTATTCGAAAAAGTATGGGACTCGCATGCGGTCAAAACGCTGTCGAACGGTCAAACGCAATTGCTTATCGGAACTCATCTCATCCATGAGGTGACCAGCCCGCAGGCCTTTGGCATGTTGCGAGATCTCAATTTGAAGGTCGCCTATCCGCATCGTACGTTCGCTACGGTAGACCATATCGTACCGACGGACCAACGCCAGGAGCCATTCGCGGATCCGCTTGCCGATGCGATGATCCGGGAGTTGCGCCGCAATTGCGAGCAAACCGGAGTGACTTTCTTTGACCTGCCGAGCGGAAAGCAAGGGATCGTGCACGTGGTGGGACCCGAGCAAGGCATAACGCAGCCCGGGACCACGATTGCTTGTGGCGATTCGCATACATCGACTCACGGTGCTTTTGGAGCTATTGCTTTAGGGATCGGAACGACGCAGATCCGCGATTTGTTGGCCACGCAGACAATGGCTTTGGCGAAATTAAAAGTTCGTCGTATCAATGTTTACGGCAAGCTTCGTCCGGGCGTTTATGCCAAAGATGTAATCTTGCACATTATTCGTCAGCTTGGCGTGAAGGGCGGGACGGGTTATGCTTACGAGTATGCTGGAGATGTTTTCGACGGATTCTCGATGGAAGAGCGCATGACGGTCTGCAACATGTCTATCGAAGGTGGAGCACGTGTAGGTTATGTAAATCCGGATGAGAAAACGTTCGAGTATTTGAAGGGCCGTCCGTATTCGCCTGTCGGAGATGCTTGGGATGCTGCGGTTGAAAATTGGAAATCATTTGTGAGCGATCCAGATTGCGATTTCGATGATGAAGTCGATTTTGATGCATCGACAATTGCTCCGACTGTCACTTGGGGGATTAATCCTGAGCAGGCCATATCGATCGTGGAAAACGTTCCGACTGTTGAAGGGGCTGATGAAAAAGATAAGGCGGTGATCGCTGAAGCACTTGAATATATGAAGTTGCCCGCTGGTTCTCCGATTGCGGGGACAAAGGTTGATGTTTGCTTTATAGGCTCTTGCACCAACGGACGTTTGTCGGATTTCGAGGAAGCAGCGAAGTATTTGAAGGGTCACAAGGTTGCGGATAGCGTTAAGGCTATCGTAGTCCCGGGGTCTCAGGTTGTGGATGTCATCTGTCGTGAAAAGGGATTGCATACAGTGTTTGAAGAAGCTGGTTTCGAATGGCGCGGAGCGGGTTGCTCCATGTGTTTGGCGATGAATCCTGACAAATTGATAGGCGATCAGCTAAGCGCGAGTTCAAGCAATCGTAACTTTAAGGGTCGCCAAGGAAGTCCCATTGGTCGGACGGTATTGATGAGTCCTGTGATGGTCGCGGCTGCGGCTGTAACAGGTAAAATAGCCGATGCCCGAGAGGTGTTCAGAGTGAATGAATTAGTAGAAGCCTAAACCTAGGCGATTGATATAATGGCTTTAGAAAAAATCACAGAAGTTAAGGGACAAGGCGTTTACGTAGCTGGCAACGAAATCGACACTGACCGGATTATTCCCGCTCGTTTTATGAAATGCGTTACATTCGATAGTATGGGCGAGTACCTTTTCTACGATGTTCGCAAAACCGAAGACGGTAGTTTGAAGGAGCACCCTCTCAATGATGAGCGATTCGCGAACGCGACGATTTTGCTTTCGGGTGAGAACTTCGGATGTGGCAGCTCGCGCGAGCATGCTCCGCAGGCACTTTACCGTTATGGATTCCGTGGACTTATTGCCGAGAGTTACGCAGAGATTTTCTTCGGTAATTGCACGACCTTGGGAATCCCATGCTTTTGTGCGACGAAGGAGGATATCCAGTCGATTGCGGCTGCAGTAGAGGCGAATCCGTCGATTGAAGTGAAGCTTGATGTAGAGAACAAACGTATTCATTTCGGCGAACAGTGCGTGACCGCTGTCGTCCGCGAAAGCGCTCGAATGGCACTTTGTGAAGGTAAGTGGGATATGATAGGTGAGTTGAAGGAAGCTGAAGACCTGATCAGGGAAGTCGCCGGAGCACTGCCTTACATGGCGAAGTAGTCGTCTTTTCGAAATTACCAGAAATTTCAAAGACGCTAGCTTTGTGTAAGGTTGGACGTATTTCCTGCGAATACGCGCCTCATTTGTCTAAGCCTTTCATAAATCGACTGGACACTGGTTTTACAAGATCAGCTTATGGGATACTGATTGGCCAATGCGGATAAGGTTTAAAGATAGTTTGAAAGGTCTAGAAGGCGGCTTAAAGTGTGTAGCCTTTGACGACTTTGACCATTGCTTCTGGTGGAAATCTTGCTTTAATACAGCCAATGTTAAGTTAAAGTAATGTATAGGATACGTGCTCAATACTCTGTAGGAGATTGGCAGTAAAAAAGTTACAGGGTTTTGTTTAGAGGTTTTTGAGGCTGTGGGGTTAAGTAAAACCGTTTGAAAGAGCGGAGTTAGCGAAGTAAGACAATGCCGCTTTGAGTATTTGCGACGCAACACATCCGCGTGGATTCTTAATTGGAAACAATCGTTTAGATCGAAGCATCGTATGGGACTGTCCTTACTAGATAAGGCGTAGTGTAAGTGTTTTAAAGCTATTGAAAATCGAAACCATAGTTTAGGTTCGTTCGAATTGGACTTAGGGGAAACTTGCGTTTAAACAAGTTTCGTCCATATGGGTCAGGTAGTTTGCTAAAAATCACCCTTATCACTATTTGAAAGCATGTTAGATATTCTTAAAGGAGCTGGCATATTCGTTTATCCGCTTGCGGTATGTTCCATCGTTGGAGCCTTCATTATATTCGAACGTTTGTTTGCGTTAAGACGTGCGGCCATCATCCCTGCCCACGTAGCCGAAGGAGTTGTTGAAGGCAGTCCTGATGATGGAGGAGGGCGTTCGGCCCTAGGACGGGTAATAGCTTACTGGAAACGGCACTCTCAGGATGATGGAGCAGTCAAAGCGTACGCTCGATTAGAGGTGAATCGGATGGAGCGCGGTTTGGTCTTTCTGGAAATCATCATAGGAGCGGCTCCTTTGTTGGGTTTGTTGGGAACGGTAACGGGCCTTGTCCAAGTATTTGGAAATGTTTCTCTGGATACGGGAATGCCCGACCCTTCTGCATTCACCCAGGGGATTGCCTTGGCCCTCACCACAACTGTGATTGGACTCGCCGTAGCAATTCCCTGTCTAATCGCAAACGGTTACTTGCAGCGGCGCGTCGAAACTTATGCCGTGCAGTTCGAGTCTTTGCTCGAGCAAATGGGCTTGGAGAGTTCATGAGTTTAATCGCTCGCAGACGGAGTAAGGCGAATATCAATATCATTCCCTTGATGGATGTATTGACAATATTGATATTCTTTTTCCTCGTTAGCATGCAGTTCAAGGAAATGACGACCTTGAATTTGACCCTTCCGAAGATCGAATCTGCCGGTCGCAATGATTATCCAGAACGTATTTTGGTGGGTATAGACGAGAGCGGTCAGATATTTTTGGAAAACCAGCCAGTGCCGATGGACGAGCTTCAGGCTGTGTTTGCTAGGGTTTCGGAGATCTCAAATGATGTCCCGGTGCTTATTAAGGCTCACAACATGACTCCCTTGCAGACGATCACGGATGTTATGGATGCCTGCCGGCTAAATGGACTGAGTAAGATCCGGATACAATCGAGATAAGGAGCCTGCTAGTTCTGAGATCCTGCGGGAACATTTAGTGCCCCTCTTCGGAAAAAATGGGTTTTTTTAATGCCAGAGAAGCTACCAACAGAAGAACTAATTAACGGTCTATGGGTCCAACTTACCCTAAATTTGAGTGAACCATTGAATCAAAGCGTCTCAACCGACGATCCATGGGCCAAAAGGGACAAACCTCGTTAACAAATTGTTGTAAC
>TARA_B100001057_G_scaffold446648_1_pt1 | contig 10572 bp, 7 predicted proteins | sample TARA_B100001057 | Tara Oceans TARA_B100001057 (sample SAMEA2621839) | marine metagenome | biome: marine biome (ENVO:00000447); feature: surface water layer (ENVO:00002042); material: "saline water (ENVO:00002010), including plankton (ENVO:xxxxxxxx)" | depth 5 m | reverse complement strand
AGGTTTTTAGCTATTATAATGATAACAGTTGGAATAATAATAGTTTTTAGATCCAAGTCAATTGCATCTATAGACCTACCAGAAAGGTTATCTGGTAAATATCTAGTTGGTGGGCTTACAGGTTTCTTTTTTATTGGAGTATATGGTGGCTTTCTTCAAGCTGGAGTCGGAATAATAATAATGTTATTATTAACACAACTAAATAGAATGAGTCTATTAAGGACAAATTCTGTTAAAGCATTTTCAGTCTTCATTTATTCTATTGCAGCAGTATTAATTTTTGCATTAGATGGAAAAATATTGTGGATGGTTGGTTTTTGGATGGTCATAGGTTCTATTATTGGCGCATGGTTATCTAGTAGATGGTCAGTAAAAAAGGGAGACAAGGTAATCAGAATAACTCTTTTAATAATGGTTTCGTATATGGCTGTAAAATTATGGATGGATACCTTTAGTAGTTAGTGTATTCTAAAATACTAAGCCCATAACCGGAAAGTCCTACACGATTTATTTGCTCCGAGTTACTAAGCAAATTTATGTTTGAAATTCCTATATCATGAAGAATTTGTGCACCTATTCCAAAATCTTTAAAGTCAATTTTTGGTTTGCCCTTCTTATTATTAATAGATTTTAATTTTTTTATAATATCATCAGGAGATTGATTTTGATTTATAAATATAACTGCTCCTTGCCCTTTTTTATTTATTTTTTCAAATATCTTATCATACCTTTTTTCATTGGTGCCAGATAAAATTTTAGTAACATCATTATCGACAACCGAGGAATTTATTCTAGTTAATATTGTGTCATCTTTATTAAATTCTCCTAAAGTTAATGCTACATGTATTTGGTCATTGTTTGTTTGTTTATATCCTCTTAGTCTATAGCTCCCAAATTGAATATGAACATCTTCATCAAAAATTTTATTAATTAGGCTATCATTTTTCATTCTATATGCAACCAAATCTTCAATGGAGACAATTTTAAGGTTAAACTTATTAGCTACTTCCATCAACTCTGGTAATCTGGACATTGTACCATCATCATTCATAATTTCTACAATAACTCCTGCCGACTTAAACCCAGCAAGTCTGGCAAAATCAATAGCTGCTTCAGTATGCCCTGTTCTTCTAAGTACACCTCCATCTTTAGCAATAAGAGGAAATACATGACCTGGTTTTTGGAGATCATCAGGCTTTGTATTATTGTCAACTAAAGCTTGGACTGTCTTTGCTCTATCAGAGGCAGAAATGCCTGATGTTACACCATTGCCTTTTAAATCTACCGAAACTGTAAATGCTGTTTCTAGTGGGTCTGTATTGTTGGGTACCATTTTTTCTAGATTTAATTTTGAGCACAATTTTTCTGACATAGGCACACAAATCAGACCTCTTCCATTTTTAGCCATAAAATTTATTTTTGAGGAGTCAATTGTTTCAGCAGCTGTTATAAAATCACCTTCATTCTCTCTATCTTCATCATCAACTACTATGATTATTTCACCTCTTTTAATTGATTCAATGGCTTCCTCTATTTTATCTAATTTGATTTCAGTCATTTTTTTATTTTATTAAAAAATTCAATTACCCTATCAAAAAGTGAGAATCTTATTACTCTGTCAGTGGACACTAACATTGTCAAATAAATTGCAAAAGGAGCAATTGCAAATGTTGAAACCCAGCTTCCAATAAATGGACTGATTGAATTATCTTCTGCAGCATTTTTTCCAAATACACCTATGTAGTGGTATGTCAAGAAAATAATAATTGATAAAACTAAAGGAAGACCTAATCCGCCTTTTCGAATTATAGCACCTAGAGAAGCGCCAATTAAAAATAAAAATATACATGCAAATATCAGGCTATATCTTTCATTAATAGTAAGTTTATGAAGATTAATTAGTTTCTGTTGTAAGAAAAAAGTCTTTTTCTTATTTGATAATTGTCTTAAATATGTATCCACTTCATCATCTGCACTAGATAAAATACCATTAATTTCATATACTTCTGGAGAATCAAGAAGTATTAAAAATGATCCATCAATGTAATCATCTTCTAATTTAACTTGATTCGTATTCAGATTAGGTAATTTTTTTAATGTATGACCTTTAATAAAACTTTCTGCAAATATATTTTTATCTTTTTCAAATTTTGTATTTAAAGTGTCGGAGCTCTTCTTCAGTTGATTAATTTTTTGCATTTTATAAGTAGATCTATATGTCTCTTCCCCAAGATCAACATTATTAAAGTCAGATATGTCAATATTAAGTATATACTCATCAAACGAAGCTCTAGTATGAGGATACTTTTGTCTCTCAGCTGAAGTGGTGGGAACAATATCTTCATATCTATTACCATTCTTTAAAATTAGTTGAAGGTAATCATCATTTTCATTTCTGACCTCTCCACTTTCTGCTTTTATTACTAGACGATTAATCTCGTCATTTGAAATATTATGAAGTATAATATCTTCAAGGTATTGTTCGTTGTCACCAAATTTCCTAGAGACTTTAATATTCATATCGCCTAAATCATTAAATATACCCTCTCGAATACTTAGTGTCGGCTTTAGTTTTGCAAGATTCTTCCTCAAATTGTATGATTTAAGTTCCCCATATGTGACTACATGGTTTGAAAAATAAAATGATCCAATTCCAAGAAAAACATGAAATATTAATAGTGCAACCATACTTCTAATAATTGATATACCATTAGATTTCATAGCAATAAATTCATAGTTTTCTGACAGAGTACCATAGGTTGTCAATGAAGCTAGAAGTATTGACAAGGGTAAAACTAGAGGAACTAATTTAGGTGAAAAATATATAAAGAATTTGCCAATTGTAAAGATGTCTAAACCCTTTCCTGCAAGTTCATCAATGTATAACCAAAAGGTTTGAATTATAAATATTAGAAAACATATTGCAAAAACAGCAATGAATCTGCTCAAGTAAAAATTTAATATGTACTTATCTAGTATCTTCAAATTATTTGACTATTGTGTAGTTTATATAATTTTTAATATCAAATTTAAATAAAGACAATGGAACAGATAAATTATAATCATAAGTTAATGTTAAAAAGGTATTTATTATCTGTTCTGTTGAAGAATCTTTCATCTCTATTTTTTCAATTGAATAATTTGCAGAATTAATTGAAATAAAATAAATAATACCTTCATTCTCACTTATAGCCTTAATAATGTACTTTTTTGAGTTACTGACATTATATAGCTTATGATCTTCCATAAAAAAATTTAAAAGTTGATGTGGAGTTAATTTAAATAGAGGAATATCTGTATTACCAATTATAATTTCCTTATTTTCATGAACAATTGTAAAAATTTTTTTACCATCATAAATTTGATCAATATATTTTGTATCAATAAAGTATTTTTCACCACTAGTATAAAGTTCGCCTGTCATAGGCAATATTGGATCATCAACTTTAGATTCGATTATAAACTTATAATATGAATCATTCAAATTGAATGATTTTTCCTGAGTTATCTTGATAATTTCTTCAGCAGATTGACAGAATATATAGTTAGTCCCAAAGATTAATAAAACAAAAAACTTATATATGTTTAAATTATTTGCCACTCAAAAGAGATTCTAAAGAATTTAAATCTGAAATCAGCACTTGTCTTGGTTTGCTTCCTTCAAAAGGTCCAACAATCCCAGCATCTTCCATCTGATCAATAAGCCTTCCAGCTCTATTATATCCAAGCTTTAGTTTTCTTTGTAATAATGATGCTGAGCCTTGTTGGTTCGTAACTATTACTCTTGCTGCTTCATTAAACATTGAATCTCTTTCATCTACAGATATTTCAGAGGATGAATTAACATCTTCTTTTGAATATTCTGGCAGAACATAAGCAGATTCATAACCAGTCTGAGAGCCAATAAATTCTGATAATTTTTCAACATCAGGAGTGTCAATAAAACCACATTGAATTCTGGTTAAATCATTTGATTGAGAATATAGTAAATCCCCTCTTCCAATTAATTGTTCAGCACCCCCAGTATCTAGGATTGTTCTTGAGTCAATCTTTGAAGTAACTCTAAATGCGATTCTAGCTGGAAAATTGGCTTTAATTAACCCTGTAATAACATTAACAGATGGTCTTTGAGTAGCTATTATTAAGTGAATTCCTACAGCTCTAGAAAGTTGAGCAAGTCTTGCAAGGGGCGTTTCAACTTCTTTTCCTGCAGTCATTATTAGATCAGCAAATTCATCAATAACTAGAACAACATATGGAAGAAATGTATGACCATTCTCTGGATTTAATTTTCTTGATATAAATTTTGCATTATATTCTTTTATGTTCCTGGTCAAAGCATCTTTTAGTAGCTCATATCTTTTATCCATTTCTCTACATAATGAATTAAGAGTATTTATTACTTTGTCATTTTCTATTATAATTGCATCCTCAGATTCAGGAAGTTTTGCTAGATAATGCCTCTCAATTTTATTATATATCGATAGTTCAATCTTTTTTGGATCTACAAGAACAAATTTTACTTCAGCAGGATGCTTTTTATAAAGAATAGAAGTCAAAATGGCGTTAATACCAACTGATTTACCCTGTCCAGTTGCTCCTGCCATAAGTAGATGAGGCATTTTTGTAAGATCAACAATGAATGTTTCATTGCTTATAGTTTTCCCAATAGCAATAGGAAGTTCCATATCGGATTCAATATATTTTTTAGACGATAATAGTGACTTCATTGACACAACTGATTTCTTCTTATTTGGAACTTCAATACCAATTGTACCTTTTCCTGGTATAGGTGCAATTATTCTAATCCCAAGTGCAGAGAGAGATAATGCTATATCATCTTCAAGGTTTTTAATCTTTGAAATTCTTACACCTGCATCCGGAATTATTTCATATAAAGTAACTGTTGGGCCAATTGTTGCCTTAATTTGCTTAATTCCAATATTGTAATTTTTTAAGGTATCAACAATCTTATTTTTATTTGTTTCTAGTTCATCTTGATCAATATTTATTGTACCATCTCCATAATCTTTAAGTAAGTCAATGCCTGGATTTTTAAAATTTCTTAAATCTAAAGTTGGATCAAACTTTTTTAAATTTACCCTATCGAAACTAATTTTTTCAGTACTTTTTTCTTCAAAATTAATTTTTTCAACCTCCATTGATATCTCATCTGGATCAATTGAAGAATAATTTGAATCAACTTCAACTTTGTTTTCTTCATAATCATTAGTTTCAATTTCAGATTCAATATTTAGGCTTTTATTAAATTCATTATTTGAGTCTGGTTTATCAGCTTTTGAATTGTTTGTCTTCTTAAAAAGGTATAAAAAAGAATCAGGAGTTAAATTCCATACTATAGCAGCTGATATAAGTAAAATGAAAGATAAAATTATGATAATACCAGTATCTCCAACATATGCATTTAAAAATGAGTTAAGTTCAAAACCTACAACTCCTGTTTGTAATGGGTAATAATTGCTAATATATCCTGAGAAGATTATGATCCAGATCATTAGGACTAATAGCCAATTTATATTCTTGATTAACAGTAATATTTTTTTGTTAAAGAGAATAAAGTAAGATGATATGAAAAGTATGATTGGAATGACAAAGCTTCCAATTCCAAATAATTTAAAAATAAAAAAATGGCTTACAGACGCTCCAACCTTTCCTAAAATATTTTCTACTTGAACTTCTCTATCAAATAAACTATTAACATTACTTTGATCAACTTTCCAGTTAAACATATACGAAATGAATGAGCTGAAAAGTACAATTGAAATGAATAGAAGTATATAGCCAATTACAACTTTAAATTTGTTTAGACTAGCTGATTTCTTACTACTCATATATTAAAAGTATTTTACAAAAATACGAATATGAGTTTACATTATTGATTTTTGATTCCTAAAGTCCTAATTTTTATTCTTAGTGCTGCATACAATAGAGTCATGAAAGGACTTATCCAATTAAATATTGCATAAATAAAGTATTCACCTACACTTACTCCCAAGACAGATGAATGATAGGCACCACATGAGTTCCATGGAATTAATGCAGAGGTAACTGTAGCAGAATCTTCTAAAGTCCTACTTAGATTTTCAGGAGCTAAACCTTTATCCCTAAATGCTTTTTCAAACATCTTACCAGATACAACAATTGATAAATACTGGTCAGAGGCAGTTAAATTTAATGCTAGACAAGATGCAACAGTACTAGCAAAAAGTTTAAAAATATTATCAGCCCAATTTAATAATGCTTTGCTTATGGATTTAATAGCGCCAATTGCATCCATAGAACCTCCAAAAATCATTGTCGACATAACTAAAAAAATAGTGTTTAACATACCAATCATCCCGCCTGTTGAAAAAAGTTCATTTAAAATTTCACTTTCAGTGGTTATAGACACATCACTTGTAATAGTATCTATTAAGACTTTGTATGAATCAATTATTGAGCTATTTGAAGAATCTGAAAGCTGATTAATTATCTGCGGTTGAAACAAAACTGCAAATAGTGCCCCTAAAAGTGTACCTATAGTAAGAGCATTAATTGGAGGTGTCTTTTTTACGATCATTATTAATACAATAATTGGAACAATAAATAACACTAAAGAAATATTAAATGTATTTTCAATTGTTTCAATTAAAATAGAGTTGTTAGTTACTCCATTGGATGTTTGATAAATACCAAGTATAATAAAGACTATTAAAGTAATTGAAATACTTGGAATTGTAGTATATGTCAAATACTTAATATGTTTAAATAAATCCACTTTTGAAACTGCAGCAGCTAAATTTGTAGTATCACTTAAGGGAGACAATTTATCTCCAAAATAAGCACCAGCTATTACTGCTCCACCTACCATTCCTGCTGGTATTCCTAAAGCTTTTCCAATTCCAACAAGGGCTATTCCAACAGTTGCCGATGTCGTCCAGCTGCTTCCAGTTGCAACAGAAATAATAGAACATATGACTATACATGCCGGTAAAAAAATATTTGGATCAAGAATTTTTAAACCATAGTAGACCATTGAAGGAATAATTCCACTAATCATCCATGTACCAGCTAGAGCTCCTACCCATAATAAAATAATTAGTGCTGGTGTAACTGATTTAATACTATTTGAAATGCTTTCAATAACTTCTTTATAAGAAGTGTTATATCGAAGGCCAATCATAGCTGCAAAAGCTCCGCTAAGTATAAGAATAAATTGACTTGAACCAGCTAACGGATCTGCGTCATAAATAAATACGTTTGCATATAGGTTAAATGACAATAGAGTTACCAAAAAGATTAAAGGTAAAATTGCAATTTGTAGAGGTAAAATCTTTTTGTTAGTGTTTTCCAATGTAGATAATATACTACAAGTTCAGAATTTTTTTCTTAATGCAAAATATTATTAGGCAGTTATTTGGCTAAACTTTAATTATTTTTACAGAGTGGAACATAAAATTGAAAAAATTTTTAAAGAGAATGTCAAAGCATTTGAAAAATGTAATTTTTTAATTGCTGTAAGCGGTGGAGTTGATAGCATGGTTTTAGCAAATCTTTTCTTAAAAAATAATTTAAGCTTTTCTGTAGCACATTGTAACTTTAAATTAAGATCGAAAGAGAGTAATATGGACCACAAATTTGTAAAAAAATGGAGTTTAAAGCATAAAATTCATTGTTACAATAATGAATTTAATACCATTGAATTTTGTAAAAAAAATAAAATGGGTATTCAGGAGGGGACAAGAAAACTAAGATATGATTGGTTTGATGTTCTTTTATCTAAATTTAATTTTGAATATTTAGTTACAGCTCATCATCTAGATGACCAAATTGAAACTTACCTTATAAATTCTTCTAGAGGATCAGGAATTAAGGGATTATTAGGCATTGGATTGAGTTCAAAAAAAATATTTAGGCCACTCCTAAATATTTTAAAAATTGATATTTTAGATTATGCACAAAAAAATCATGTGGAGTATAGAGAGGATTCATCAAACTCTAGTGAAGATTATCAAAGGAATATGATTAGAAATTCTGTTCTTCCAAAATTTAAGGAATTTGATGATAATGTTATGTTAAAGTTCAAAACAACAATCAATAACCTACAATCAACTAAGATATTTGTTGATGAAATAATGGAAGAAACAAAAAATCAACTTTTTCAAAATAATTCAAATTTAATCAAAATTAATATTGAAAAGCTCATGAAAAAGAAACCATTAGAGTTTTACGTACATAACCTATTCCATGAATTTGGTTTTAATTATAAGGAAGTTATAAAAATATTTAATTCAGATTCAGGTAAACATATTCTATCCAATACCCATTGTATCACAAAATCAAAAGGTTATTTTATAATTAAGAAAAATGATTAGTAATATATTTTTTAGCCTCATCTCTATTTTCTCATTAAATGCTCAGGATATTGAGCCGGTAGAGTGGAAATATAATGTAAATAAAATCAATCAAACGGAATATAATATTTCCTTTAGTGCGTCGATATCAGATGGGTGGAAATTGTATTCCCAATTTTCTCCTGATAAAGGTGCACTTCCTACACAATTTAGTTTCATTAATAATATTTCAGATTTTGAAGCAGACGAATTATTTAACGAGGATGATTATATAGTTGGATATGACAATGTGTTCAAAATGGATCTATTCTATTTTGAAAAAGAGGCTTCATTTAATCAAATAATAAAACTTTTAAAAAAAGATATTAATCAAATCAAAATTGAGGTAGATTACTCTTCATGTGACGATGAACTATGTGTTTTTAGAAATGAAACATTTAATATTGTTTTAGATAAAACAAAGAGTGTTCAAGATGATAATGTTTCTTTAAATGATATTAGAAAATATAACATGCTTGAGCTGGATATAGATAAATCCAGTTATTCTAGCTTTGATATAGTCCAATCTTCAAATTATTTTGAGATTTTTATTCTTGGTTTGCTTGCAGGTTTTCTAGCTCTTCTTACTCCTTGTATTTTTCCGATGATACCATTAACGGTTTCATATTTTATTGATCAAACAAAGCTTAAATACAGTAGTGCAACTTCTGCTTCTTTATATGGACTATTTATAGTTTTAATATATCTTTTACTTAGTGTACCGTTTCACTTATTTGATAGCCTAAATCCAAATATCTTAAATACTATTTCAACTAATGTTTATGTAAACATTACTTTTTTTTTAGTATTTATTTTATTTGCAATATCGTTTTTTGGATACTTCGATATAGTCATACCTAGTAGTTTAATTTCTACTTCAGAAAAGAAATCAGAAAAAGGTGGAGTTGTTGGAATATTTTTTATGTCATTAACTCTTGCACTTGTGTCATTTTCTTGTACCGGTCCAATACTAGGTTCATTGCTTGCAGGCTCTCTTTCATCAGCAGAATCTGGTGCTACGCAGCTTTCATATGGAATGTTAGGCTTTGGTGCTGCGTTAGCTTTGCCTTTCACTTTTCTAGCCTTTTATCCAAAATATCTATCATTGATTCCTAGATCAGGAATATGGTTGAAAAAATTGAAAGTTTCCTTGGGTTTTATTGAGTTAGCTTTAGCTTTTAAATTTCTATCTAATGCTGATCTTGTTGAAGGCTGGGGTATATTAAAAAGAGAAGTGTTTATAATGATATGGGTAATAATTTTTCTTATTATGTCATTTTATTTATTTGGATCATATTTTGGTAAGTTTAAATTTAACTATAAGAGCTTTTCAGGCTGGTTCTTTCTGCTCTTTTCATTATATCTTGTATCTGGATTATTTGAAAGTAAGAATGTCAGATTACTCAGTGGAATTCTACCTCCAGAGTTTTACTCGATTAATGAAAATAATAATGACTGTCCATTGGGGCTAAATTGTTTTAAAGATTATGAAAGTGGTAAGAAATATGCTATTGATAATGATAAAATTATACTTCTAGACTTTACAGGTTGGGCTTGTGCAAATTGTAGAAGGATGGAAGAAAACGTATGGTCAAAGCCAGCTATTTTTAACATACTTGATTCAGAGTTTGTAATCATATCTTTATACGTTGATGATCGATCTAAATTATCTGAAGAGGAAGAGTTTAAATATTTAAACTCTTCTGGTAATATTCAATATATTAATAATGTAGGAAGAAGATGGTCTCTTTTTCAGCAAATTAATTTTAGTAATGCTTCACAGCCATACTATGTAGCTATGATGCCCTCTGGTAAAATATTAACTGAGCCTATTCAATATGCATCAGAAAAAAACTTTGAAAATTGGTTAAGACTATCTATGGAAGAATCAATCAAATAAATTATTTTTTAAAATATACATCCTCAAATGGAATCCTAAATCTTTCTCTATATTAAAGTTTATCTAGTATTTTTTTTATTAGACTGAATGATTCTGGATAGGGACCATACCTAAATGGTAGATCAATCATTGACTTTTTTTCTAAAATAGGTTTGTAGTGAGTAAATGTATCAAACGAAAACTTACCTCTATATGCTCCCATTCCGCTTGGTCCAATACCGCCAAAAGGTAGATTTGGGTTTACATAATGAATCAATGTATCATTTACAACACATCCTC
>TARA_B100001057_G_scaffold13515_2_pt1 | contig 10574 bp, 7 predicted proteins | sample TARA_B100001057 | Tara Oceans TARA_B100001057 (sample SAMEA2621839) | marine metagenome | biome: marine biome (ENVO:00000447); feature: surface water layer (ENVO:00002042); material: "saline water (ENVO:00002010), including plankton (ENVO:xxxxxxxx)" | depth 5 m | reverse complement strand
CATGAGTTAATTGAATATTGCTGGGAAACAGTAAGCAAAATCAAAAGCCCGCGCTCAATTGACTTTGTAACGGACTTACCCCGTCGAGAAAACGGTAAGCTGTACAAAAAACTTTTAAAACAGCAATATTGGAAATAGATACATAGTTGGCTAAAATTTTACCGCTAAAAATATTGTTTTGATCGATCTCAGGATTCCACAGTAGCAGCCTCTATTTCATAATAATTATTTAGATCTATTATATCTTCGATCTCTTGTCGCGCATCGATCATCTGTTGTGCGGTTATCGTTTTATAATCTCCTGTTTGTCTCAGCTCCCTCAACATGTCTCGCTGCGCGACAAAGGCGGCGGCGATAACAACTTGAGCATCGATGCACATTGCATAACCCAGTTCGTGAAGTTCTTGGCGGGAGAATAACGGCCTGCCATCTCTATTTCCTCTGCTCTGGACATATACTAATGGAATATTACACACTTTTGGCGCTTTCTTTGCCTCTTCAGCCGTTCTTGGGAAAATTAATCCTAAATCGGCTCCTGCTTCAGCAGCGGCGTTAATTCTGTGACTAGCCTCTTTTAGTCCCATTTCTCGGCAGGTATCCGACCGTGCAATGATAATAAAATTTGGATCAATCTCGTCACGGGCTCTGCAAGAGTACTCGATTTTAGTTGCAAAATCAGCGGTGGAGATCGCATGGACTCGGTATTTATGGTAATGTGCTCTTTTGGGAAAAAATTGATCCTCTATGTGAATGCCTGCAATGCCGGCCCGGATAAACTCCCGAACTGTTCGCATTGAATGAAGCGGTTCACCAAAACCAGCACCAGCATCGGCTAATACAGGTATGGATACAGAATTAGCGACTTCAGAGGCAATGTTGACCTGCTCGGTGAGTGTTAGTAAGGGTTCGCTGATAGCTTTTGACGCACCAGAGACATATCCTCCTACATAGGTGGCTTCAAACCCAGCTTGCTCAACTTGTCGGGCACTAAGCGGATCGTAAACTGATGGCAGGTGAAGAAAAGTTTTGGAACTTATCAGATTACGCAACGTTTCAGTGTTTCTCATTTTTACCCCGCTCTTCCCACAACCAACATTTGATAGTTTTTGACAGATGTTCAAACTAACAATAGATACTATAGAATTCTATTTTCATGATATTAACTTTTGATCTTGTATAATACTGCATTATATATGAGGAATATTTAACTTTATTAATGCTGGTCTAACCGTTAGAGAGTGGCGCCAAATGCGCATAGATTTTAATACAGATCCAGAAAATTATAAACACTGGAAAATTAATGTCGTTGGTAAACGGGCTGACCTGATAATGGATGTTTCTGAAACTGGAGGTTTGTTTGCGGGATATGAATTGAAGCTAAATTCATATGATCTCGGGGTGGATATAGAGTTGCATGATGCCCTTCAACGATTACGCTTTGAACACCCAGAAGTTCAGGTGGTCGTTTTGAGTTCAGGCAAACCAAAAGTTTTTTGTGCTGGGGCTAATATAAAAATGCTGGGTGGGGCAAGCCACGGGCACAAAGTAAATTTCTGTAAATTTACAAATGAAACCAGAAATTCAATGGAAGATGCTAATGATAACTCTGGACAGCGTTATGTTGCTGCGGTTGGAGGTGCATGCGCGGGCGGGGGGTATGAATTGGCGCTGGCAACAGATCATATTATTTTAATAGATGATGGTTCATCTGGTGTCTCGTTGCCTGAAGTTGCCCTGCTTGCTGTTTTGCCCGGCACTGGGGGTATTACGAGGGTAACCGATAAGCGCAAAGTTCGCAGAGATAGAGCAGATATTTTCTGTGCGACTGAGGAAGGCGTGCGGGGCAATAGGGCTTTAGAATGGAATTTAGTAGATGAATTAGCTTCTCCATCTTTGTTTGAGGAAACACTATCATCGCGTGTGGAGTCAATGGCATCTGCGTCAGATCGACCGGTAGATGAGGTGGGCGTGATTTTGAACTCTATTAAGTTAGAAATAAAAGAGGATCTATTATCATATTCGAGCTTAGAAGTTGAGATTAAGCGGGCGGAGTCGATCGCAGAACTTTTGATCAAGGGTCCCACGGGAAAAACACCTGCAAATATTGAGGAAGTAGTAGCGATGGGGGATCAGTTTTGGCCCCTTAGGTTGGCCAGGGAGTTAGACGACGCAATTCTTCAACTTCGCTTTAATGAGGAAGAGATTGCTGTGATGGCTTTCAACTCAATGGGTTGTAATTCGGCGGTGAAAGAACATTGCGATTTTTTGGAGGCGCATAAGTCCCATTGGCTCATCAGGGAAATAATTTTGTTTTGGACGCGTGTTCTAAAAAGGGTAGATCTCACCTCAAAAACTATTATTACAAAGATAGAACCGGGAAGCTGTTTCGTTGGTTTCCTAGCGGAATTGGTTTTTGCAGCGGATCGCTCTTTTATGGCTGATGGTGTTTTCGATGAAAATAGTTATGGTGAAGCTTCACTGCTGCTAACCGCAGCGAATTTTGGCCGTCATCCTATGTCGAACCAGATATCCCGTCTCGCTACTCGGTTCCTCTCTGACACGTCATGGGAAAAAACTCTAAGACCAAATATAGGGATAGATCTAAAGGCTGAGGCTGCAGATGACTTAGGTTTGATTACAGCTATATATGATGAAATTGATTGGGAAGAGGAAATTCGTTTGTTTGTTGAAGAGCGCGTTAGTTTCTCTCCGGATGCATTAACTGGTTTGGAGGCCAATACTCGATTTGCTGGTCCAGAAACTATGGAGACAAAGATTTTTGGTCGATTGACGGCGTGGCAGAATTGGATATTCCAAAGAGCTAATGCTGTGGGCGAAGCTGGCGCTTTGAGCCGGTATGGTTCTGGAAAAAAAGTAAATTTCGATCGAAAGAGAGTATAATTAACCGAACGTCAATCGGTTAACATTGGATATAATTTGGAGAGATAAGATGCCAGACACTATGGCTGTTGATTATACCACATCAATCCCGAATAACGTTGGCCTTTCTGAAGACCGTCGTGTCCTGAAAGCATTGGAGAAATGGCACCCAGGTTATCTTGATTGGTGGAAAGAGATGGGGCCGGAAGGTTTTCAAGAATCATTGGTTTATCTTCGCACTGCCGTCGGTGTCGAAACTGGAGGATGGGCCAAATTTGATTATGTAAAAATGCCTGAATATCGTTGGGGGATATTACTGGCGCCGCAAGATAAGGAAAGATTAATTGGTTTCGGACAACATAAAGGGATGCCCGCCTGGCAGGAGGTTCCAGGAGAGTATAGGGCCATGCTTCGAAGACTGTGTGTTATCCAGGGAGACACAGAACCGGCTTCAGTAGAACAACAAAGACATTTGGGTGCAACAGCCCCCTCCCTATACGATATGCGAAATCTATTTCAAGTTAATGTCGAGGAGGCTCGCCATCTTTGGGCAATGGTATATTTGCTTCAAAAGTATTTTGGCAAAGATGGAAGGGAAGAAGCGGATGGTTTGCTGAGACGACGGTCTGGTGACGTCGATCAACCGAGGATGTTAGGCGCTTTTAATGAGACGACCCCCGATTGGTTAAGCTTTTTCATGTTTACCTATTTCACAGATAGAGATGGTAAAATGCAGCTGGAAAGTCTAGCTCAATCAGGTTTTGATCCCCTAGCTAGGACTACCCGTTTTATGTTAACGGAAGAGGCGCATCACATGTTTGTTGGCGACTCTGGTATAAATAGAGTTATTAAACGTACATGCGAAGCTATGATAGCAGCCGGCATACATGATCCATACGATATCAATGCGGTTAGATCACTTGGTGTAATTGATCTTCCAACATTACAAAAGAAAGCTAACCTACATTATTCACTCTCCTTGGACCTATTCGGCTCGGAAATCTCAACAAATGCTGCAAATGCCTTTACGAATGGTCTTAAGGGGCGATACCGTGAAGATAAGATCGATGATGATCATCAGTTACTAAATGACACATACCCAGTTTTGAGACTCGTTAATGGACAAGTTGAGACAACCTTGGAGCCGGCACTGACTGCACTCAATATGCGTTTGCGAGATGACTACACGAGAGAAACTGCTGCTGGAGTCAAACGTTGGAATAAACAAATTGAAAAAGCCGGCATTTCTTATGAATTAAAATTACCCAATGTAACATTCAATAGAAAAATTGGAGTTTTTTCAGAAATTGAGACTTCACCTGAAGGTCTCATCCTAGACCATAAAATTTTTGAAGAGCGAAAAGATGAATGGCTTCCATCGCAGGATGATGGAGCATTTGTTGCCTCTTTAATGCATGCGGAAGTCCGACCAGGGTATTATGCGGGTTGGATAGCGCCTCCTAAAATGGGTATAGATAACAAGTCGGGAGATTTTGAGTTTGTACAGATACAATAATTAGTATTAAATTTGGTTAATAGACGTTTAATGGATAATCAATGGCGAAAGTAAATAGGAAACTTGCGACCATACTCGCGACTGATTGTGTTGATTTTAGTAAACACATGGAGTCGCAAGAAGAACTTACGTTGTCAAACCTGACCTCCTGCAGAGAAATCATCGATCCTGTAATTGAAGAACATGGTGGACGTATATTTCATACGGCTGGTGACTCAGTGATTGCCGAATTTGGAAGTCCCGTCGAGTGTGTCAACGCAGCAATGGAATTTCAGGATCTTCTTGCCGCGAGAAACGAAGCGATTTCAGATGGCCTGAAGCTCCAGTGGCGAGTTGGCATTCATGTTGATGATGTTATTATAGAGGGTGATAATATCTACGGAAGCGGGGTAAACATAGCAGCAAGACTTGAGGGACAGTGTGAACCTGGAAGAGTGCTCTTATCCAAAATCGTTCAAGACCAAGTCAAGAAACGAGTAAGCTTCGCGGTTAATTCAGCTGGGACGCGTTCGCTTAAAAATATTTCAGATGAATTTGAAGTTTTTTATATTACAAAAACTGGTGATGAGCTTTCTCCAGAAACTATGAACAAGGAAGTTGCAGCACCACTAGCCCAGAAACCTAGTGGGATAAACCAAAATATTAACAAGAAGCCTAAATTGGCGGTATTGCCTTTTAGTAACGGTAGCAAAGATGAAGATAGTGGATACTTGGTCGATGGTATTGTCGAAGATTTAACTACAGAATTTTCTATGATCCGTGAATTTGAGATTGTTTCAAGACAAACTTGTTTCGATTTCAGAGACAACGAAGAGACGATCGAAGAATTCTCTGAACACCACGCTTTAGATTTTATCGTGACTGGCGGGATACGATCGTCAGGAAAACGCGTCAGAATTTCGATCGAATTAAGCGATTCTGGATCAGGAAAGGTTCTCTGGAGCAACAAATATGACAGGGTAATAGAGGATATATTTGACGTTCAAGATGAAATAGTAAGAACAGTAACAATATCACTTCTGGGTGAGATCGAAATATCAAGTCTTCAGCGGGCAAAAAGGAAGGCAACTGAAAATATTACTTCCTATGAGTTCCTGCTTCGTGGAAAAGAGATGCACCATCGGTTCACTCCAGAAGGCAACCAACAAGCGCTCGAGTTTTTTGATAAAGCAATAGAGGCTGATGCTAATAATGCCCAAGCTCATGCTTGGAAAGCATGTACTCTAGGTCAGGGCTGGTTTCGTGGTTGGATTGAAGGAGCCCAGGAAGAAATGTTTCAAATGTTCGGGGATTGTATAGCAAGAGCCGTTGACCTGAATGAAAATGACTTTGAATGCCATAGAATGTTATCGGCGATACATTTGAGCAAGCACGAGTTCCAACTGGCAGAAGAGCATGGAAGAAAAGCCTACGATATGGTGCCTAGTGATCCAAGAGTAATGTCGGGATATGGAGAGGTTTTGGTTAGAAATGGATCTGTTGATGAGGGTCTGGACTTGTTGGATAAAGCACTTGAACTCGATCCTGTTCCCCAAGGACAATTAAATTCTGATAAACGATTTACAGACCTGCTATTAGGCCATTTTTATGCGGAAAATTTCGATAAACTTATCGAGATAGCCAAGAAAATTGAGCATCATAGCTTTCAGTCATGGTTATTTTTCCACTATGCCAAACAACAGCTAAATTTGTTAAATAAAGATGACAATTCGTTTGAGCATGGCCTTCAAGAATATGCAAAGGACGATTGGCCTCTACTCTTGGACCGTCTTCATATTCCCCAAGATGAGATAAAACAAAAACTGTCAGATTTTTTAGCTACTATCTGAAATACCTGATTAAAATTAGTGTTAAAGATGAAACTTTTGACTATCATCAACTAGGATATTTTAAATAGATTAAATTAGGAGGCTATAGTGGTCGCAAAAGCAGACCAAATAACCGTTTCAATTATACAACATCGTCTCACGGCAATTGTGGCAGAGATGGGTGAGGCGATGCTGCGGACCTCTTACTCACAGATACTTAATTCAAGTAGAGATTTTTCTACAGGGATATGTGATGCTAAATGTCGATTGGCTGCGCAGGCAGAGCATATTCCTATCCATGTTGGCGCTCTCTCTTTTGCAGCAGAATCTGTCAGCGAGTACTTTTCAGGGACAGTAAAGCCTGGTGATGTCTATCTACTTAATGATCCTTACTTTGGTGGTAGTCACTTGCCAGATGTAACAGCATTTGTTCCCGTATTTGCCGGAGATCAACTTGTCTTTTGGACTATTAATAGAGCGCATCACAGTGATATAGGTGGTGCTACCTACGGGGCTTACAACCCAACAGCTACCTCAATTTTTCAAGAGGGGCTGAGAATTACACCAGTAAAGTTGTATGATCAAGGGATTGTGAGACAAGATTTACTGGACATGTTGGCAACAAATACGAGAAACCCAAGAGACTTTAAAGGAGATTTAGCTGCTCAAATTGGTTCGGTCCGGGTGGGGGAACGTCGTGTTCTTTCTCTTATAGAAGAGTTTGGCGCCGATATTGTTTTAAAGTCAGTTGAGGCCATTTTAAATAGCGCGGAGCAGCAAGCTCGGGAAGTTATATCCACATGGCCAGATGGTGTGTATAGGGGTGAAGCGGTTCTTGATGATGATGGCCATGGACGTAAGGATGTTACCATTAGAGCTGTTGTAACAAAAAAAGAGAGCGATCTTGTTGTAGATTTAACAGAGTCTGATGCTCAGTCCGATGGATTTCTGAACTCGTCATACGCTAACATGCGATCGGCGGTTGCTATGGCCATTTCCTATTTAATTAACCCGGAGACACCAAAGAACCACGGTTCTCAAAGACCTATCACAGTAAAGGCTAAACAAGGAACGATTGTTTGGTCGAATGATGGGGCACCTGTGACCATGTGCACAAGTCATTGCTCGAATGAAATTTGTGAGGCAATTATCGTTGCCTTGTCCAAAGCATGCCCCGAGCGCGCCACAGGAGGTTGGGGACGCCGATTCCGCGTAGCAATTCAGGGGGAAAACCCGAAAACAGGAAAAGAATTTATCTGGCATCTGTTCCATGCGCGACCCGGAGGGGGTGGTTCTAGTGGGGGCGACGGATGGCATAATGCTGGGGAGTGGCACTCTGCTGGTGGGCTTAAATTTGGAAGCGTTGAGTTGGCTGAAGCTCGTTTTCCCCTACTTTTTAATAAACACGAGTTCAGGAAAAATTCCTCGGGTGATGGGGAGTTTAGAGGAGGGGCTGGGGTTGAGTTGGAATTAGAATTGGAAACAGAGAAACCTGCACTGGCTAATACTGCAGGTGATGGTAATCGGCATGGGTCCCGAGGCATGGTTGGCGGACAGGATAGTAAACCACATCACTATGAATTGCATCGCCAGGATGGCAGCATTCGGCCATTAAAGACAAAAGAGATTTCTGTTCCAGTTAATCCGGGAGATCAGTTTATTATTCACTCAGCTGGTGGTGGTGGATGGGGGGATCCAAAGAATAGGACGACTTTGGCACGTGAATTAGACATCAAAAACGAAATTACAGGCTAAGGTTTGACAAAGTTATCCTCAGTTTCTTGGCGATCCGTTTGATTTTTTCTGATTGGAGACACGGATGGATTTTGGGATTGCGTTAGCTACTTCCGCAAATTCATGGAAGGTCATTCAGAGAGCAGAAGAGCTTGGTTTTTCTAATGCCTGGTTTTATGACACCCAAATGCTGAGCGCCGATTGTTTCGTAGCTATGGGAGCAGCTGCGGTTAAAACTAACCGTATAAGATTGGGCACCGGTGTTCTTATCCCGTCCAATCGAATAGCGCCAGTCGCAGCAAATGCGTTTGCTACATTAAATCAACTTGCTCCAGGCCGGATAGATTTTGGGGTTGGTACTGGGTTTACTGGACGCCGAGCGATGGGATTGGGAGCGTTAAAACTTGCAGATATGGAAGAATATATTCGTATAGTTACATCGATGTTAAACAGAAAAACAACAGAAGTAGAAGTCGAGGGGAAAAGCCGGAAAATTCGGTTTTTAAATCCAGAGGCTGGGCTAATAAATACGGATGACCCCATAAAATTGCATGTATCAGCATATGGTCCGCGTGGGAGGGCTCTAACAGCAAAGTTAGGGGCAGGGTGGATTTTTTTCTTTAATGATGTTGATGAAGGAATTTCGGGCCTCAAGGGTATGCAAAAAAGCTGGCGTGATGCTGGACACGCGGCGGAGGAATTAGAGACAACAGCCTTCGTATTGGGGTGTGTTTTGGAGGAAGGAGAACCATCGGACTCGGATCGTGCTATGGCTCAAGCTGGTCCTCGCGCCGCTGTTTTGTTGCATCGCTGCGCCGATGAAGCACTAGCAGGAATGCCTAATAGTAGTGCTATACCAGAATTTGTTTCGGACGCTGTAAGTGGCTATGTCGAACTAGCCAAAAAATTTGAACCGAAAGATGCACCATGGTTGGAAAATCATCGAGGGCATTTAATGTTTGTAAAGGATATAGAACGCCCATTTGTAACCGCAGAATTAATTAAACGAACGACCTTCACAAGTACTGAAAAGGATATCAAAGACCGAGTGGCAAAATTGCGGGATGCCGGGTTTAATCAATTCACTGTCCAATTAACCCCGGGCAATGAGTCAGCTATTGAGGATTGGGCCCGAATAAAAAAATTCTTTGATTAAAGCGTCAACGGACTAAATCAGATTAATTTTTTTGATAATGCTTCGCTACTTCTGCCGCGTTTACTTGCCAGACATTTTTGTAAGAAGTCATTTTCTTTAGAGCCTCATCAAGATATTTGATTCGATGAGCCTGACCAAGAAGCCAAGGATGTATCGAAAGTGTCATGACAGTTCCTGCTGGATGTGCTTCGTTATAGAGATAATCAAATGCTTCACTAACAACATCGAGCCAGCGCCACGGCATAAGCCGTCGTATCGCCATTAATTGTGTGTCATCCCATTCGGAATGGTTTGGCATACATATTAGATCGCCATAATTCGTCGCGTAGGGTGTATCGTCATTTGGAAAATCAGCTACGTAATGTAACCCCAAGTTTGCGAGTAGATCTAATGTGCGTTCGCTTTGGGAAAAGTCCTGTCCAAACCACCCACTAGGTTGCACTCCGGAAATTTTTTTCAGAGTTTCAAGCGATTTAGTTATAAATACACCCTCCTCTTTTTCTTCAAGCTGTGAAGTTATCATTTGCGAAGCGCTGATGCCGTGTCCCGCTATTTCCCATCCGCGATCTATACATTCCTCAACCATACGAGGGTAACGATCGGCTATCATTGCATTGATAGCAACCGTTGGTTTGATATCATACTTATCTAAAATCTCTAGTATACGCCAAAACCCAATCCGGTTCCCATGTTCTCTTACTGAGTAATTAAGATAATCTGGGAAATGGCTGCCCAACGCCCCACCATAGCGCGGGTCTCTAACTGTATTTTCTGCTGGGTCCAACTCGAGGTATTCTAAAAAGAGATATACACACCAGGCGATCTTAGCACCATTTGGCCATTTGATAGTTCGCCGTTGGTTTAAAGGAGTGAATGCAAAATGTTTATGATCATACCCGGAACCACTACGATATCTAACAGTTTGGGAAATCTTCTCAATTTTTTGACTCATGAGCAGTTCTCCGATGTTTCGAGATGTTTCTTTATAATAGGGAGGTGATTTTCAATGTAGTGGTTGGCTATTTCTTCTCCTGTAGCCCACCAGACATCGCTATGACCCTTAATATAAGTTAAAGCTTTATCTAAGAAACGGATGCGATGCGGTGTTCCATACAAATAAGGGTGCAGCGCTATTGCCATAACGCGACCACTATCAGCACCTTCTCGGTAAACTGTATCAAAGTGATCGCAGACCATACGAGCAAATTCCTCACCTTCGGTGTGATAGCGGTATTCGATTGCATCATTGATATCCATCGAGTACGGAACAGTTATCAGTGGGGCCCCAGTTCGTGTTTTCATTGGGAAGGGTTGATCATCATGATACCAATCGCTTGTGTATTTAATTCCAAGTTCGGCTACAAGGTCTGGTGTGTTGACGGTGAAACTTGCAGCTGGACCAAACCAACCCTGTAGCTGCTTTCCTGTTGCCTTTCTTAGCGTTTCAACGCAATTGGTTATCACTTCTCTTTCGTCGTCT
>TARA_B100001057_G_scaffold490103_1_pt1 | contig 10577 bp, 10 predicted proteins | sample TARA_B100001057 | Tara Oceans TARA_B100001057 (sample SAMEA2621839) | marine metagenome | biome: marine biome (ENVO:00000447); feature: surface water layer (ENVO:00002042); material: "saline water (ENVO:00002010), including plankton (ENVO:xxxxxxxx)" | depth 5 m | reverse complement strand
AATGACTATGAATTCAATAATTATAGTGTTTCTAAGATCGATTATTTTCCTTATGTAAATTTTTCAGAAGATAGAGTACTAAACGAAGATAATACCAAGGTCGGAGCTGAGATATTTTGGAAAATAGATGCCGGCAAACAACTTAATATTGCATTGAACCCTGATTTTGGACAAGTTGAAAGCGATGAGTTGGTGGTAAATTTTGATTCAAGTGAAACTTATTACTCTGATAAGAGGCCATTTTTTTCTGAGAATCATTCTTTATTTGATGTAAAAGGCTTTAGATTCTTTTATGTAATAAATACAAGAAGAATTGGTGCTGCACCAGATTATGACTGCTCGGTCTATAACAAGACTATTAGAGATTTATGCCAGTCATCTCAAGTTGGAATCTCGGATATAGACTACGCAGTACGTTATACGCAGCAAAATGAGTCTTTAGACTTTGGATTCCTCGGAGCTTCCGAAGCTGACGAGGAATTTAGTCAAGGAAGAGACTTTTACGCTTTGAGATTACGCAAAGCTGAAAAAAGATTTTCAGTAGGATATTTAGGAACTTTTACGAAAAGACCTGTTCTCAATAGAGAAGCGAATGTAAATTCCGTCGATGTAATCTATAGACCAAAGGACACAATGCGTTTTGATGCAATCTTCATTAATTCTAAAATTGATGATCCCCTCGTTGATAAAGATTCAGGCAATGCTTTTAGGTTTAGATTTACGTCGTCTCCTACAAAACAAAGATATCATGATCTAGGTATTTTTTATTTTGATGAGAACCTAGACATAACAGATATGGGGTATCAGATTGAAAAAGATTGGCTTTTTGCTGGTTCTCAAAATGGACTGAAATTTACAGATTACGATGAATCTTCAATATTCCAATCTAATCAAGTTGAATTAGGCATAGGACTAGAAGCAAATGGAGATTTAGATAAATCTTCCAATTTCACTTATTTAACTTATAAGAGTTATTTTAAGAATACTTCGTTTGTAGAATTTACAAATTTTTACAGAGCTTCATCTAAAGACTTTTGGATCACTAGAAAAAATCTTACAGCACCCTTTATCAAAAGGCCTGAAAATTATGGTTCAAATATTCAATTTAGTGGTCCTTCAAGAAACTTCTTTAATTACTTCATTGAATTAAAGAGAGAGAAAGGAAGTCAGTGGAGATCTGCTTCTGGATTCGCGACGTCATATGCTACAAAACTAAGTTTTGCGCCGAGAGATAATCTTAATTTCTCTGTTTATCATCAGAACCTAAAAGAAGAACAATGGTTGAATTGGCTTCAAGATAATTTAATAGGTATTTATTCTAAAAAACAGAGAACAACTGTTGCAGATTTAAACTGGTTTGGTGGAGATAGACACGAATTGAGAATAAAAGCACAGATGGTTGCCTTTACAGCAAGAAATCCTTTGCCATATTTAGGAGATTCCAATGGAAAGCTTAATCCTGTAGCTATAGACCTAGACCCTTTCACTCTCAGTGACTTAGCCTTTCAGGTTAGATATAGATACGAGATTCTTCCTCTGGCTTATCTTTATGTAGTTTATTCTAGAGGTGGTCGTATAATTCAGACTGATTTAGAGGATGACCTAGAAGAAATCTATAAAAGGCCATGGAACGATCCGCAGGCTGATACATTTACTGTAAAGGTTCGCTATAGGTTTTGACATTTACGATCTTCACTGCAGAACCATCCATTTTCACTCTTAAAAGCTTCCGAAATAGGAAGATTAAGATTACAGGACTGACACCTAACCATTTGATTAGCAGGGGCATCTAATTTCTTCTTGAGCTTGCTCTTTGAACTTGAAATTAAATAAACAGTAGAGATGACTGCAATTAATATAAGTAATTGCCACATAACTATTCAGTTATGTTTTCGGGCCTTTCTATATCTTCCTCACCCAATAATCCAAACGTAATGACATTAGCCCATGAGCGATTCTTAATGGACTCATTCTCTTTAAAATTAAAATCAGGATAATTCAAAGTGAGTATCTCAAGGTTTCGTTTCTTTAACTCCGAGTAGCCTAATAAATCATAGGCTTCAACAAGTATTGATAGAGCATAGGGAGTCTGTGGAGTATTTGGAAGGTGTTCGATGACATATTTAGATCTGCTAACGGCAGCTAAGTATGCACCCCTTTGCATATAAAAATCTGCAACGTACATCTCGTGTTTAGCTAAAAGATTTTTCAAGTAGATCATTCTTTGCTTGGCGTGAGATACATAGTTGCTTTGTGGATATCTAGAAATAAAGTCTGACAGTTCATCAAAAGATGTCTGGGCCATAACAATTTCCCTTTTTTCTAGGTCTGATTGGAAATACCTTGAAAATAAACCTGAGTCATCTGTAAAAGCTGCTAAACCTTTCATGTAATAAGCATATCCTGTGTGAGAATGTCTAGGGTGCAGATTTATGAATCTCTCAGCTGCAGATTGGCTCGCTTCAAATTGAGAGTTCATATAATACGCATAGATGAGCTCAGCTTGTGCTTGCTCGGCATATCTACCAAATGGAAATCTGGACTCCAATGCTTCAAGGGACATGATTGCAGTAGAGTAACTCTCATTTTTTAAGCGGGCTTGTGCTTGATCATACAACTCTTTTTCTATGAGTCGCTCATCTGGCATTTCTTCGTTTGAAGAACATGAAGACAGAATTAGAAGAGCTAGAATTCCTAAAAAAGTGAAATTTCTCTTGCTTGATTTAGAAAAATTGTGAACGATTGTCATTTAGATTATGAATTCTACAGATCAGAATAGTACTTGGACAGAAAAAGGTTTAATGGGTTCAGAATTAATATATGGATGTAAAAAAAAAGATCACTCTTAGTTATACTGTTCTTGATTCAGATCAAGGTAACAGAGCCGATCAAATTGCAGCGAAACAGTTTTTAAATTATTCCAGAGGACATATCCAGAAATGGATTAAAGATGGAGATTTAGAAGTCAATGGACAACAAATCAAACCTAAACAAATTCTTAATACCAATGACGTGATAACTGTAAATTTCTGGGAAGAGCCACAAATAATGGATCTTCCCGAAGACATTCCCCTGGATGTTATTTATGAAGATAACCACATATTAATCATTAATAAACCACACGGATTAGTAGTTCATCCAGGTTCTGGTAACAAGAAAGGCACATTGGTAAATGCATTACTGGCCCATGATAGTAATCTTAGTTTCTTGCCTAGAGCAGGAATAGTTCATAGATTAGATAAAGATACTTCAGGACTTATGGTTATATCAAAGACTGAATTGTCTTATTTAAATCTTATAGATCAATTAAAGAAACGATCTGTAAAGCGAACCTACTTGGCAATGGTTGTTGGAGAGCCTGTTTCTAGTAAGACTATAGATGAACCAATCGGTAGACATCCAAAAATAAGAACCAGACAAGCGATTACTCAAAAGGGCAAGGAAGCTATCACTAGATTTAGCAAATTAGAAAGTTTCAATGGATATTCATTACTAAGGGTTAATTTAGAGACCGGTAGAACGCATCAAATTAGGGTTCACCTTTCTCATATTAGTTACCCAATCATCGGTGATCCTGTTTATGGAAATAGAAACAAATTCTCGCCAGGTACAGATGAGAGAAAGAAAAAAATAATATCAGGATTTAAACGACAGGCTCTCCATGCTGAAGAAATTGAATTATTACATCCTTCTTCTAATGAAATCATGTCCTTTAAAACTGAAATGCCTCTAGATATGCAAACTTTATATAGTCAAATTAAGAATTAATGAGCTTTGATTACTGTGGGCCAAAATCTCGACTAGGAGAAAAAATAAATTGCATTACTCTTACGAAAGATTTTTTTGAAAAGCATCAAATCAATTCTGTTAAGGGTAATTTAACAAGTAATTTTTTATCTTTCCGCGGTGTACCGATTCAATATATGAATCAAGTACATGGGAAAAATTATGAATTTATCTCATCACGCTCGTTGACACCAATTGAAAATGTGGATGCTTTATTTTGTACAAAAAGTAATCTTGCTCTGGCGGCACTATCAGCTGATTGCTTGCCAATTGCGCTTTGTAAGAGTGATGGTAGTAAGTTTTCAGTCATCCATGCAGGATGGAAGGGTCTTGTTTCAGGCGTAATAGAATCCTCTTTATCAGCTTTTGCTAATAGTAATGAGAATCTACATGCATGGATTGGGCCTTCAATATCCAAAGAAAATTACGAAGTAGGTGAAGATCTCTTTGATGCCTTTATAAAAAAAGATAAAAGTTCTTTAGCTAGTTTTACCAAAAAAGACTCAAACAAATGGTTCTTTGATCTTCGAGGAGAGGCTGAGAGGATTCTGAGGGGATTTAAGATAAAAGTTCAAACTTGTGATGTTTGTACCTATGAATCAAAATCTTTGTACTCTTATAGAAAACACAAAACTAACAAAAGATTAGTAACTATTATTTGGAGGAACATATGAAAACAAGAGGTTTTATAGGATTAGGTGTAATGGGATATCCTATGGCTGGTCACATCTCAAAATTTTATCCAACGGTAGTCTTTAATCGCTCGCGATTAAAATCAGAAGATTGGAATAAAATATACAAAGGTAGTATTGCTGGAAGTCCCGAGGACTTAGGTAGTGCTTGTAATGAAATCTTTATATGCATTGGAAATGATGATGATGTAAGGGAAGTAGTTTCCGGTAAAAAAGGTCTTCTCAATACGATGTTATCTGGAGGAATAATAGTAGATCATACAACTACCTCTTCTTCTCTTTCTACTGAAATGAGCTCCCTTTGTAAGGAAAAAGGTATTAATTACATAGACGCACCCGTTTCTGGTGGGCAGGTTGGTGCTGAAAATGGAACGCTCACTATTATGGCAGGCGGAGATAAAGATGCATTTGAGCAGGCTGCTTTAACTATGAGTTGTTACGCAAAGTTCTATAAACTTATGGGCTCCTCTGGTTCTGGGCAATTAACTAAGATGGTCAATCAAATTTGCATAGCAGGACTGCTTCAAGGCCTGTCTGAAGGTTTACATTTTTCCGAGAGAGCGGGACTAGAAACCAGTTCTGTAATAGATGTTATATCAAAAGGTGCAGCACAATCATGGCAAATGGAAAATCGCTGGGAAACTATGACTTTAAACGACTACGAACATGGTTTTGCGGTAGACCACATGCGAAAAGATTTAAAAATAGCTATTGATGAAGCAGAAAAAAAAGGTGCTGATGTGGAAATTACTAAGATTATAGATAGTTTCTATAAGGACATACAAGATATGGGTGGAAATAGATGGGATACTTCCAGTTTATTAAAAAGATTGCAAAGAAATGTCTGATTTCCCTAAACCAACAGATAATAAAGTAAAAACTTTACTTAATGATTCTAAAGAACTCTTATTTGAGTTGGCGGAACAAATGAAAATTGATGATTTGAGTGAAAATTTTCTTGCGGAGATAGTTATTCCTTTATCTTTACACTTTCATCATAAATACATTAAAAGAAATAAACCCTATTTTATCTGCTTTACAGGAGGACAAGGTTCAGGAAAGACAACTCTTTCTTTTTTTGTGCAAAAGGTGCTTAGTGAAATGTGCAAGAGGCCCTCGATGGGATTTTCAATTGATGATATCTATAAATCTCAAGAAGAAAGACAGATACTTGCAAATAAAATCCATCCACTTTGTTATGTAAGAGGAGTGCCTGGAACTCATGATATTAATATGGGCCTAGATCTATTTAATAAATTATCCAATGCAAAGCCAGATACTGAAACGAGGATACCTTCATTTTGTAAACCAGAGGATAAACATTACCCTAAAAAGGATTGGCCTGTTTATAAGGGAAAGCCTGATTTCATTTTTTTTGACGCATGGTGCGGAGGTGCCAAGCCATTACCCGAGGAAAATTGGTTACCTCCTTTAAATCAACTAGAGACTGAAGAAGACCCTGAAGGTGTATGGTCAAAATGGAGTAACAAAGAACTATCCAAAGATTATCAAGATTTGTTTTCTTTATTTGATCTACTACTTATGATCAAAGTACCCAGTATGGATTTTGTTTACGAAAGTAGATGGATTCAAGAGCAAACTTTAGCCAAGACAGTTACTGACTCATCTCTCAAACAAAAGATTATGACTAAAGAGGAAGTTTTCCGATTTGTAATGCATTATGAGCGACTGACACACTATATTTTGGATGAAATGCCAGGTTTTTCTGATATCGTTTTATCTAGAGATGCTAATTTTAACTTCTCTTTTTTTAAAACCCCTTAGAGGCTTATATACAAGGGTTTTCTTGACTTAGACCTCTCAGGTGTCACAATGCTCAACCTCCAAAAGTTTGGAGTAAATTTTATAGAACTGAATGGATAAAACTAATAAATCTGGTGCTGATGCATTAATTCACTCTCTTCATCTTGAAGGTGTCGAGCTTATGTTTGGATACCCGGGCGGTGCAGCCCTGCATATATACGATGCGATCTTCAATCAAGACAATGTAGAACACATCTTGGTGAGACATGAGCAAGGGGCCGTTCATGCAGCAGATGGCTATGCAAGAGCAACAGGAAAGCCTGGTGTGGCTCTAGTTACATCCGGACCAGGAGCAACAAATGCCATAACTGGATTGGCAACTGCCTACATGGACTCTACACCAATTGTTGTTATTTCAGGTCAGGTAAAATCTAATTTAATTGGTACAGACTCCTTTCAAGAAACTGACATGATAGGCGTCTCTCGTCCAATCGTTAAGCACAGTTTTCTTGTTCAAAGAGCAGAGGATATTCCTCAAATAGTTAAAAAAGCCTTTCATATAGCTACAACAGGTAGACCTGGGCCTGTTGTTATTGATATCCCTAAAGACTTCACAGATCCAGAATATAAGTTTGAATTTAGCTATCCTTCTGAAGTGAATATGCGCTCGTATAAACCGCCACAAGAAGGAGATATTTCAAGAATTAAAGAAGCTGTGGATTTGATCGAGATATCAAAAAAACCTGTTATTTATTCTGGAGGCGGAGTTATTCAAAACGATGCTTCTGAAGAATTAACTGAATTTGCAAAACTTCTTAACTTTCCAGTCACTAATACCTTGATGGGATTAGGAGCATTTCCAGGTTCTGATCCACAATTTATAGGTATGTTAGGAATGCATGGAACCTATCAGGCTAACATGGCTATGCATAATGCTGACCTGATAATTGCAATAGGAGCAAGATTTGATGACCGGATAACAAATGATCCTAAGCAATTTTCTCTAGGCGCTAAAAAAATTCATATTGATGTAGATCCGGCTTCAGTTTCAAAAATAATACACGCTGACATACCTATCGTTGGCTCAGCTAAACAATGTTTATCTGCACTTTTGCATGAACTGAATTCCAGGGACTTGAAACTCAATACATCTGCTATCGCTGAATGGAATCAACAAATATCAGATTGGCGAGATACACATGGCTTGAACCACTCACTTTTAGAGTTAGGCCCTCAAAATGGAAAGATATTGCCTCAACAAGTGGTTCAGTCTCTATATAGAGAAACTAAAGGAGAAGCTTTCGTAACTTCAGATGTAGGACAGCATCAAATGTTTGCTGCGCAGTATTACCATTTTGATAAACCGAGACAATGGATTAACTCCGGAGGTCTAGGAACAATGGGATTTGGGCTACCTTCTGCGATGGGTGTTCAATTAGCTTTCCCGGATTCTACAGTCGCATGTGTTACAGGTGAAGGAAGTATTCAAATGTGTATACAAGAGCTCTCTACTTGTCTTCAATATGGACTTCCAATAAAAATAATTAACTTAAATAATGCCGCTCTTGGCATGGTAAAACAGTGGCAAGATATGCAATATGGAGGAAGACATTCCTCGAGTACGTATGAAAATTCTCTGCCTGATTTCGTAGCATTAACAGAATCTTATGGTCATGTGGGTATGAAAGTAACTAAATTTGAAGACTTAGAGTCCTCCATGAAAGAATGCATATCTTTGAAAGATAAGTTAGTTTTTTTAGATGTCGATGTTGATCCTAATGAACACGTCTATCCTATGTTAGAAGCTGGAAATGCTATGGATCATATGTGGTTAAGTAAAGAAGACAAAACTTGGAAATGAAAAGAGTTATAGCCTTATTAATGGAAAATCAGCCTGGAGCTCTTTCAAGAGTTGTTGGTTTATTTTCTCAAAGAGGATACAACATAGAAACTTTAGTAGTAGCGCCAACAACTGATCCAACATTATCAAGATTGACCATGTCAACCGAAGGAGATGAACAAGTAGTTGATCAAATTACCAAACAACTAGATAAATTAATTGATGTGGTTATGGTCACCAACTTAAGCAGCTCTGAATTTGTAGAAAGAGAGTTAATGTTAATAAAATTTAAAACAGAATCTTTCCCTCAAAATATTTTTGAAGACTCTAATATTGTTTTAAAAAATGACGAAATTACTAGCGTACAAATTGTAGGTCCTTCATCAGAATTAGATGAATTAATTAAGACTATAGAAACGAATAGTCCTATCGAAATTGTTAGAACCGGTTCATTAGGAATTTCATCTGATCACACAAGTCTAAGTACAGGAAATTAAAAGGAGATAGTTATGCAAGTTTATTACGATAATGATGCAGATCTGGAAATTATTAAAAATAAAAAGGTAGTCATAGTAGGTTATGGCTCTCAAGGCCATGCACACGCAAATAATCTTAAAGATTCTGGCGGCAATGTGACTGTTGCCCTTAGAAAAGAATCTAGTTCATGGGCTAAAGCTGAAGCTGCAGGTTTAAATGTTCAAGAGGTAGCCGATGCAGTAAAAGATGCAGATATGGTAATGATCTTGATGCCTGATGAGCTTCAATCAGCAACATATAAGAGTGAGATAGAAAATAATATTAAGAGCGGAGCAGTTTTAGCTTTTGCTCATGGATTCAATATCCATTTCGATATGATAGAACCAAGAGAAGATCTTGATGTGATCATGGTGGCTCCTAAAGGTCCTGGCCATACTGTTAGGTCTCAATATGAAATAGGTGCTGGAGTGCCTTGTCTTCTTGCAATACATAAAGATTCCTCTGGAAACGCCAAAGAAATTGGCCTTTCTTATGCTTCTGCTATTGGCTCAGGAAGAGCAGGTATTATTGAGACTAATTTCAAAGATGAAACAGAAACAGATTTATTTGGAGAACAGGCTGTTTTATGTGGTGGATTGACTCAATTAATTCAAAATGGCTATGAAGTTCTAGTAGAGGCGGGCTACCCACCTGAAATGGCTTATTTTGAGTGTCTCCATGAAGTAAAGTTGATAGTGGATCTTATCTATGAGGGCGGATTAGAAAATATGAGGTATAGCATTTCAAATACCGCCGAATTTGGCGATTATGTTAGTGGTCCTAAAGTAGTAAATTCAGATGCCAAAGAAGAGATGAGAGCAGTTCTCAAAAGAATACAATCAGGTGAATTTGCAAATGAGTTTATGAACGATTGCAGAGAAAGTAACGATGGAAAAGGCGGTCCGAGGATGAAGGAGTATAGACAGCAGACTTCGGAGCATTCTATTGAAAAGGTTGGTGCTGAACTAAGAGCAATGATGCCTTGGATTGCACAAAATAAAATTGTAGATAAAGCTAAAAATTAATTTCATGTCTGATGACCCTCAAGAAAGTCTAGATCTTTTTGATGATCACGAAGAGATAGTCTCTGAGGATGGCAAAAAAGTAACAAGAAAGGGTATATATCTACTTCCTAATTTTCTTACCACTGCTTCTCTTTTTTCCGGATTCTTCTCAATAGTTTCTGCGATAGATGGAAACTTTATCGCTTCTGGGATGGCACTTTTTGCAGCCCAAATGCTAGATGGTCTGGATGGGAGAGTTGCTAGACTTACAAACTCCCAGAGTTTATTTGGTGCACAATATGACAGCTTATGCGATGTTATTTCTTTTGGGTTAGCACCAGCAATTATCGTCTTCCTTTGGGGACTTGATTCTATTGGTCAAACTGGTTGGGTCTTTTCTTTTTTATATGTCGCTGCAGCAGCATTGAGGCTTGCAAGATTTAATACTTATATTGGCTCTGAAGATACATATTTCAAAGGTCTTCCTAGTCCTGTTGCGAGCGGAATGGTCGTATACTTCGTCTGGGCAATGAGCTCACTAGGAATTCAAGGAGATGAGGTTGGGAGACTTCTAGCAATCTTCACTGCTTTCTTAACCGGTTTAGTTTCACTACTGATGGTTGTGAATGTTCCTTACTATAGCTTCAAAGAAATTGAATTGAAGAAAAGAGTACCTTTCTTTTCTATACTCTTTGTAGTTTTTATCTTTGCCTTAATATCGATTGATCCTCCAATTGTATTGGCTAGTTGTGCTTTTGCATACATCCTTTCCGGACCTCTACTATGGTCATGGAAAAGATTAAAAAAATAGTTAGCTGGTCTTTCTCCAATAACCTGTAAAACTCATCTGATCAACTTTGAGGTTCAAGTTCTTTTTGAGAGTTTTTCTAATTGTGGATATCTGTTTAGCTTCTCCTGCCCCAAATACATATAGCTTCTCTGAATTGACATCGAGCTGTTTAATTCTTTCAAGTA
>TARA_B100001057_G_scaffold174800_1_pt1 | contig 10577 bp, 8 predicted proteins | sample TARA_B100001057 | Tara Oceans TARA_B100001057 (sample SAMEA2621839) | marine metagenome | biome: marine biome (ENVO:00000447); feature: surface water layer (ENVO:00002042); material: "saline water (ENVO:00002010), including plankton (ENVO:xxxxxxxx)" | depth 5 m | reverse complement strand
TAATGAACCTGGCTCGTCAATAATGCCTGGTAAAGTTAATCCAACGCAATCCGAGGCAGTAACGATGGTTTGTGTCAAAGTTATTGGTAATCATAATGGGATAACAATGGCAGGTTCTCATGGACATTTTGAATTAAATGTTTTCAAACCTTTAATAGCTCACAATATATTACAATCCATTGATTTATTGGCTGATAGTACAAAAAATTTTTCTCTATATTGCATAAAAGGAATTAAGGCTGACAGAGTAAAAATAAAAGAATATTTAGACAATTCTTTAATGCTAGTAACCGCGCTAGCTCCATACATTGGTTACGATAATTCAGCTAAAATTGCCAAACGAGCTCTTAAGAATAAAACAACATTAAAGCAAGAGGCTTTAAAGTCAAAATTAATTAATGAGAAAGATTATGATAAAATTGTAAATCCTAAAAAAATGATTTATCCCGCATAAATTCGAAAAAATTCTTTTATAAAATTTCTTAACGTAACTTTATTAAATAAACTTTTATCTTTTTTATTATTTTGCTCTAAAAATTTATTAAGCTTTTTAAATGATACATTATCTATTTTAAGATTGTTTATTATAATCTTGTTTTCAACAAAATCATAAATGAAATCCGATTTAATCTCATCAAAAACATCTCTATAATTTCTTTTAATTTGAAAATACCTAAAAAACCTCTCAATATCATCAAATATGAATTTTATCTCACCGACTAATTTTTTTCCATTTTGATCACTTATAAATTCTATATCACTAGAATTTATTGATACAGCATCATTCCACTTTACATTAAAATTGTTTGAAATTATTTTTCCATCATCAAGAAGAACTTGCAAGAATAAATCTTTCATATACACAAACTTATCAACATTTATGTTTATCAGTGCGTTTAAGTTTGGATTATTTAACAACTCTGACTCAAGTAAGTCAAAAAGTAAAGACTCATCTCTAAAAATTTTTTTTTGATCTAAATGACTAAAACTTAAATTAGTTGAAAGATAAAAAGGTTTAAAATTTAAACTACCCTGAAATTTTTTATCAGCGGATAGAAAATTTAAAGATTCATTTTTGATTGTATATTTAAATGAATTATCTTTAGTTAAAAAAGTAATTTTTAAATCACCAAAAATATTTGAATTTTCATGTTCTATTGTGGTTTCGATATTTAGACGAATTTTTTTCGAAACAAGTTCTAATTTTTTTTTACCTGTATCACTATTTTTAATTATACTTAATTTAAATGGAACATTAAAAATTTCTAGCTCTGATTTAACCTTTTGAGATTTATTTTTATCATCATAATAATAGGTTATATTTTTTATTTTTGATAAAAATAGTAAGTTTTCGTCTTTATCTTTATAGAAAGATCTGCTTTTTTTAAAAACAACTTTTTCTGAATTTTTGAAATCATTTAAAGTTTTTTTAAAAAAATCTTTATTGTTTGCATTAATATTAAATTCTGTATTTTGAAATACCATATCCTCAACTTTAATATTTTTAAAAAAAATAAAATTTTTAGATTTTACATAAAATTTTACAAAATCTGAGTTTGCAAAAACATCACTGTCATATGTAATATCTAAATTTTTGGTGTAAAAATAAGGCTTTGGAAATAAGCCGTAATTTAACTTTTCATTGAATACTATGTCTATATCGTATTTCTTTGAAATCTGATTTATTAAAAGAATTTTGAGCTCGTCTTTTTTATAAAAAGCAGGTATGAAAAAGTAAGTTAAAAATAATATTATAATCAATGCAATAAATGCTCCTGGCTTAGTATTTATTAAATAAAAATTTTTCTTGCCCTGATTGAATTTCTTAAAATTTTTAAATTTATCAAAAAAACTTTCAATTCTATGATCTAAATGAATTATCTTTTTTTTAAAGGGTGTTGACTTATCTGTAGAGTGCTTTGACCTTGCCAATTCAATAAAAAAACTTTCTAATATTTTATTTATTGATAATAATATTTTTCTAAACTTTTTTTTATAAAAATTAAAATTAAACATAAATTGCTGAAACTTATAATTAAATTATTTAAATGGTAAACTCTGATTATCTTAAAAACCTTAATGAAGCTCAAAAGCAAGCAGTATTATCACTTGATGGCCCACTATTAATCGTAGCAGGTGCTGGGTCTGGTAAAACTAAGGTTTTAACGAGTAGGATTGCACATATTATCAAAACTAAAAATGCTTTCCCAAACCAAATTCTGGCAGTTACGTTTACAAATAAAGCTGCGAAAGAGATGCACAACAGGGTAAGTAAAATTTTAGGATCATCTGCTGTTGGTTTGTCTTGGCTTGGAACATTTCATTCCATCTGTGCAAAATTATTGAGAAAACATGCGTCAGCAGTAAACCTGAATTCAAATTTTACAATTATTGATACTGATGACCAGTTAAGATTGATAAAGAATATTTGTAAAGCTGAGAACATCGATGTTAAACAACTTTCTCCTAGGTATATCATTGCCATAATTGACAAGTGGAAAAATAAAGGTTTGTATCCTGATGAGGTAAAAATAAATTTAAAGGATATATATGAAAAGATAATTTTACCAGTTTATAAAATCTATCAACAAAAATTGATTGAATTAAATGCTTGTGATTTTGGTGATCTTATACTTCATACAGTAAAAATTTTAGAAAAAAAAAAGGACATAAGGGAGATATATTCAAAAAATTTTAAATACATTCTCGTAGATGAATATCAAGATACAAATCGTATTCAAAGTAAATGGTTAAGTTTACTAACACAAGAAAATAGAAATATATGTTGTGTAGGTGACGATGATCAATCTATCTATAGTTGGAGAGGTGCTGAAATAAAAAATTTTTTGGACTTTGATAAAACTTATGATAACACAAAAGTTATTAGGTTAGAGCAAAATTATAGATCTACTGAAAATATTTTATCTATTGCATCTTCATTAATTTCAAATAATCAAAATAGAGTTGGTAAAACATTGAAATCTACAATGGAAACAGGTGAGCTAATTAAATTAAATTGTTTCAAAAACGGAAAAGATGAGGCTATAGGTACATCAGATGAAATTGAACAAGTAAAAAAAAATTATTCACTTAATAATGTAGCTATTTTAGTGAGAGCAATCTTTCAAACAAGAGAATTTGAGGAAAGATTTTTAAAGATAGGTTTACCATATAGAATTTTAGGTGGAATAAAGTTTTATGAAAGAGCGGAAATAAAAGACTGTGTTGCCTACTTAAGATTGATATATCAGGATAAAGATGACTTGGCTTTTGAAAGAATTGTTAACAATCCAAAAAGATCTGTGGGTGAAAGCACAATCAAAATTATTCACGAATATTCAAAAATAAATAAGCTCTGCTTAGAAAACTCTGCAAGAAAAATGATTACAGAAAATTTAATTAAACCAAAAACAAAATTGGGTTTAAATTTATTTTTAGATTTAATTTCAAAATGGAGAAGTGATTTAAAAATTAAAAGATTAAATCATGTTAAACTTTTACAGATTGTTTTAGATGAATCTGGATATTCGGCAATGTTAAAAAATAAAAAAGATCTTGAAAATGAAAACCGTCTAGAAAATATTAAAGAATTATTAAGCGCCATGAAAGAGTTCGACTCTCTTGAAAGTTTTCTAGATCATGTTTCTTTAGCTACATCTATTGATCAAGATTGGAAAGGTGAAAAAATCAATATGATGACAATGCACGCTGCTAAGGGTTTAGAGTTTGATGTTGTTTTTTTACCGGGGTGGGAAGAAGGATTATTTCCTCATCAAAAATCAATAGAGGAAAAAGGAGAAAGTGGATTGGAGGAAGAAAGAAGATTGGCCTATGTAGGAATAACTAGAGCAAAGAAGAGGGCAATAATTTCATTTTCAATGAATAGATTCTACCAAGGTGATTGGATAGACAGTATGGCATCAAGATTTATTGATGAACTTCCAGAAAAAAATTTAGAAAAAAACTCTTTTTTTGATGAAAATACTGAAATATTAAATGAATTTGAGTTTAATCAAGATATTGAGTTTGATGAAGACACAAAAAGGAGCCCGGGCTGGATAAGATACCAAAAAAGAATTAAATGATTAAAGAAAGGTTAAAAAAATTAAAAGATCTACTTAAAAAGTATAACTTGGATGGCTATGTTGTCCCAAAAAATGATGAATTTTTTTCTGAATTTTCAAATAAAGATAGATTAAATGTAATATCTAATTTCAAAGGTTCTGCAGGTTACGCAGTAATTTTAAAAAATGAAAATTATCTTTTTGTTGATGGAAGATATACGATTCAAGCAAATATTGAGAGTGGTAAAAATTTTAAAATTGTTGATTATTATAAAATTCTTAACACAAAAATATTTAAAAACATAAATTTAGGAATTGATCCAACATTATTTACATCAAACCAATTAAAAAAATTTTTTTTAAAAAATAATAAAGTTACAATAGTAAAGGAAAACTTAATTGACAAAATTCATAAGATAAAAGAAAAAAAATTTTACCCATTTTACTCTTTAGATAAAAAGGTTACTGGCGAGAGCCATATACAAAAAATATTAAAGATTTCTTCGTTTTTAAAAAAAAATAAATTGGACTATTTACTTGTTACTGCGCCAGAAAATGTGGCTTGGGTATTAAATATAAGAGGTCATGACAATCCTACAAGCCCAATACCTAATTGTCGTTTATTAATTAGTAAAAAAAAGAAAATTTATTTAATTGTTAATAAGAAAAAAACTGAAAAATTATTAAGAGAAAAAAAATTAAAAAGAACAGAAATTATTGATCCAAAATCATTAATTAATTTATTTGATGAATTAAATGGTAATAATATTCAGATAGATGAAAAAACATGTTCTTTATATTTTGAAAAAATTTTAAAGGCAAAATTCAATGTTATTAAGAAAGAAGATCCAATTTACTCGTTAAAATCAATTAAAAATGAAGTTGAGATAAAAAATATGGTTGATGCTCACTTAATTGATGGTGTTGCTTTAACCAAATTCTTATTTTGGATTAAAAATAAAAACAATTTAAACATTACTGAATTTGATGCTCAAAATAAATTGGAGTATTTTAGAAAACAAAATCCAAAATATTTATTTCCAAGTTTTGATACAATTGCAGGTAGTGGAAAAAATGGAGCAATAGTTCATTATAGGGCAACAAAAAATAAAACTAAACTTTTAAAAAAGGATGAAATTTTCTTATGTGATTCCGGTGGCCAATATAAATATGGAACAACAGATGTTACAAGAACAATCTGTTTCTCAAATCAAAAAGAAAATATAAAAAATATTTTTACGAAAGTTTTAAAAGGACATATTGCAGTTGTTAGATCTAATTTAGAAAAAAGAAAAACTGGAAAATTAATTGATATTGAAGCAAGAAAATTTCTTAAAAAAAGTGGCCTTAACTTTAAACACGGGACTGGTCATGGAGTGGGATTTTTTTTAAATGTTCATGAAGGGCCACAAGCCATATCTAGTTCAAACGGCGTTGAGATTAAAAAAGGTATGATAATTAGCAATGAACCTGGTTATTATAAAAAGAACAAATTTGGAATACGTATAGAAAATTTAGTTTACGTGAGTAAAATTAAAGGAAAGTTATCTTTTAAAAATTTAACTTTAGCGCCAATAGAAAAAGATTTAATAAATTTCAAACTTTTAACAATAGATGAAAAAAATTATATTTTTAATTATCATTTAGAAGTTTACTCTAAATTATCACCGTTTCTCTCAAAAAATGAAAAAAAATGGTTAGCTGAACTTATTTGAGCATTTTAAGCCAAGACGACTGATCAATAATTTTTACCTTTAAACGTCTTGCATTATCTACTTTTCTATTAGTTGGTTTTTCACCAACAATTAAATAATCAAGTTTTTTTGTGACATTACTAACTATTGAACCTGAATTTTGCTCAATTAGTGATTTTGCTTCAGATCGGCTCATATTAGAAAGTTTACCAGTAAACATAAATGTTTTACTATTTAATAAACCATCTGTTTTTTGAATTTCGGCGTCTTTAACTTGAAGTATCTTTTCTAAATTTTTTAATACTGTTAAGTTTGTACTATTTTTAAAAAATCTTTTTATTGAATTAATTTGAGTTTCACCTATTCCATCGATATTTATTAAATCATTAAAAGCATTTTTTTTTGATAATAAAATAAAATTTTTCAATGATTTTAAGTGTTTAGATATAGTTTTGGCATTTTCCAAACCAATATGTCTAATACCTAAAGCGTAAATAAATTTTTCAAATGAAATTGTTTTCTTTTGATTGATTGAATATTTTAAATTGGAAACCGACTGTTTACCCCATCCATCTAGGTTCTCTATTTTTGCAAAATCCAGATTAAAAATATCTTGTGGTGATCTCAGCAAATTTAGGTACCAAAAATTTTCAACGATTTTCTTTCCAAATCCCTCAATATTAAAAGCTTCTTTTGAAACAAAATGTTTAATTTTTTCTATTGTCATTTTTTCACATTTATAACCTTCACTTGAGCATCTTCTTACAGCATCTTCTTTTTTGGTAGTGAGGTTAAAATCTTTAACAGTTTTTGATCCACAAAACGGACAATTTTTAGGAAAATTAAATTTTTTTGAGTCCTTATTTCGCATCTTAATGTCTACAGAAATCACATGAGGAATAACATCTCCTGCTCTTTCAATTAAAACGGTGTCTCCTATTCTGATATCTTTTCTAATTATTTCCTCTTCGTTGTGTAAAGTAGCATTAGAAACCATAACACCACCAATATTTACAGGTTTAATTTTAGCTACTGGTGTTAAAGCACCTGTTCTACCTATTTGAATTTCAATATTTTCAATTTTGGAAATACTATTATTTGCAGAAAATTTATGTGCAATTGCCCATCTTGGTGCATTAGCGACATTTCCAAGTCTTTTTTGTAATCTGTAATCATTTATTTTATAAACAATGCCATCGATATCAAAATCTATTTGATCTCTTTTTTTTTCAATTTCATTATAGTTTTTCATTAAATCTTTGATTGATTTAATTGTTTTATTTAAAGGATTTGTTTTAAAGCCCCAGTCTTTTAATTGTTTTAAAAATTCACTTTGTAAAAATACTTTCAAACCTTTCTCATAACCAAACGCATAAGCAATGAATTTAAGTGGAATTTTTTTTGTTTCTTTTGGATTTTTCTGTCTTAATGAACCCGAGGCAGCATTTCTTGGATTTGCAAATTTATTTTTTAATTTTTTAAAATCTGTATTTTGAATAAATACCTCGCCACGTATATCTATTTCCTCTGGAAAATTTTCTGCGTCTATATTATGGGGTATATCATCAATCGTTTTTAAATTTTCTGTTATATCCTCACCTTCCTTTCCGTCACCTCTTGACAAACCAGAAACAAGTTTACCATTTTTAAAGATCAAAGATGCCGATATTCCATCAATTTTAGGTTCGGCACTATATTCAATTTTTAAATCTGATTCATTATTTAAAAAATTTAAGATTTTTTTTTCAAAGTTCGTGAGATCTTCTTCGCTAAATGCATTTGCTAAAGATAGCATTGGAGTCCTATGTTTTGCCTTTTTAAAAATTTTTGAGGGCTTAAACCCTACAGAATAAGATGGGGAGTCTTTATGGATTGTAAAATTATTCTTTTTTTCATATTTGATTATTTCAAGCTTCAACTTATCAAACTCGTAATCTTTGACTAGAGGCTCGCTTAGATTATAATAATGTTTATTATATTTTTGAAATAGTTTTATTTTTTTTAAATAATTTTGATAATTTTTTTCATCATCCATTTTTTCAAAAAAGACTTTTAATTGTGCTTAAAATTTTACTTTTTTCCTTCTTTTTTTTTGGAATAGTAACTTTATACTTTTTATTAAATATTTTATATGTTTCTTTATACCATTCTCCTGAGTTATAATTATAACCTAACAATGACGCATATTTGAGAGACTCATCTTCCATACCCAATTTATAGTATATTTCTACCAATCTATGTATTGCTTCCTCTACATGAACTGTAGTTTCATAATTTTCTAAAACTGTCTTAAATCTATTAAGCGCTGGTATCCATTTTTTTTTTTTATGTAATGCCTGCCAATATAAATTTCTTTTGCAGCGAGAATATCATTGATTAAGTCAATTTTAAATCTAGCATCATATGCATAATCAGTATTTGGATAATTTTCAATTACGTGATTAAATTCATTCTTAGATAATATTAATGGAGCTAAATCTTTTTTTTCTCCTTCAATTGTATCATAATAACATATCGCCAAAAGGTAGTGGGCATAAGCCATATTTTTATCTTTTGGATAAGTCTGAAAATATCTTTTTAAATTTTCAATTGCTAAAGAATAATAATCTTGCATATAGTAAGAATAAGAAGCCATTAGAACTGATCTTGGAGCCCATTTAGATTGAGGAAATAATATCTCAGCTTCTAAAAATTTTTTACTAGAGGCAAAATAATCGCCAAATTCCAATAATCTCATACCCTCTTTATAAGCTGAAATCATTTCAACTTTTTGATTAGTTTCTTTAATTAAGTCTACTTTCTCAACTTCCTTTCCACATGAAAATAAGAAAAAGAAAGAAAAGAAAATTACAATAATTTTAAATTTTATCATACGTTAGAGTATATATAATTAAAAAAATTATAAAGTTGAATATTTATTTAGGCAATTGATCTAAGCAAACTTCTATTTATTAAAGTGTGGGGAAGTGTTCTTTCTTGAATTTCAATTATAGAAAAATTATCTTTATCTTCAAATACTTTTTTTAATAAACTATTGGTCAAATAATGACCACCTTGTGAACAGGTAATACTTGCAATCATTCTATAACCACTAGTATATAAGTCACCTATACAATCTAAAATCTTGTGATTAACAAATTCTTTTGGATTTCTCAATCCATCCAAGTTCAATATTTCTTCTCCTTTAACTACTAATGCATTTTCTAAGCTTCCACCTTTTGCTAAACCATTTTTTTTAATTATTTCTATGTCTTCATATAAACAAAAAGTTCTAGATTTAAAGATTTCAGTAAGATCATCCTCATAAACGTTTATTTTATTTCTTTGATTTCCTATTATTTGATTTTGATATTCTAATTTAAAGTCAATATCTAAACTTAGCTTTGATGGCTCAATAGAAATAAATTTATTACCTTTTTTAATTTGTAATTTTTTATTTATCTTAATTACTTTAATAGGTTTCTCACTCAATTTTAAGCCAACTGATAATATTTTTTCAATAAATTCTTTCGCTGAACCATCTAAAATTGGAACTTCCTCGTCATCGATCTCAACTAACACATTGTCTATTCCAAGACCAAATAAAGCACCCATCAGATGTTCAATTGTTGACACTTTTATTCCTGACTCGTTGCTAATAGTTGTATTGAGGTCTGTATTGGTTACGTTTGAGAAATTTGGATAGATATAATTATTTCTTTTTAGGTCAATTCTCTTAAATACAACACCAGTGTCTGGTTCTGAAGGTTTTAAAAAAATTTTTACTTGTTTACCGCTATGGAGACCTATTCCTTTAAAAGAAACTGTTTCTTTTATTGTTTTTTGATTTAATAAAGACACGGACAACTTTTAATCATCTGCATCTCAAATTAAAAAACAACTAATATTACGAGAAAATACAAAATTATTCAAAAAAATTAAAGAATTTCTCAAAAAAACCAACGTTTTTTTTAATTTTATTACTTATGATAACCTCATTTTGATTATATCCATTCAAAATTTTTTCAGCTGTTAAATATAAATTATCATTTTCTGCATCTAAAAAACTGTTTAAATAATTGAAACTCAATATCTTATTTATTGATATTTGATATTTTTTCAAAACTTCTTCAAGATCATAGATAATATTTTTAGGCAAACAAATAAAACCTAAATCAATGGATATATTTTTACATTTATATTTTTCAGGTAATGTTTCGTGAAAGTTATCGTCAACATTAAACCGATCTATCTTCATGTGAAGAATATAACAACTTTCTAATGTTTTCTTACAACAACTTTTTGCTTCTAATAACATTTTGTTTATGTAGTCATAATTTAATTGAATGTTGTCTGTTTTATTTTTAATTGAAAATTCTAAAGAGTAAATTTCATGATGATCAATTATAATATTAATATATTTTACAAATTCGTTTAATACTTTCTCAATTTTAAAAATATTAGTATTAATAAATTCATTTAAAAAATTCAAATCAAATGCACTTTTGGGATTTATTACTCTTGCTTCATTTTTATATATAGTTTGATTTGAATTATTTATTACGACTATCAATATTTTGCTCGTATTAATAAAAAGGTAGGCTTTGTTAGAACTATTTTTCATTTAATATGATTTGATTTTTTTGGCGAAAGTCAATAATTGTTTCTTTGTTAATTTTTTTTTCATTAGACATTCGAACATATAAATTTAATATTTCCTTAATATTGTTTTTTGGAAGTTTTATTAAATTTCCATTATGAGTTTCAATATCCCACCTATTTGATTTATATAAATATAAGTTTGAAATTTCACTAAACTCAAAAAGTGAACTATCAATTT
>TARA_B100001057_G_scaffold500444_1_pt1 | contig 10579 bp, 7 predicted proteins | sample TARA_B100001057 | Tara Oceans TARA_B100001057 (sample SAMEA2621839) | marine metagenome | biome: marine biome (ENVO:00000447); feature: surface water layer (ENVO:00002042); material: "saline water (ENVO:00002010), including plankton (ENVO:xxxxxxxx)" | depth 5 m | reverse complement strand
AAAAAAAATAAGGTCACCTCCCAGGATAAAAACTGGGCTAGAATAAAAATTAGTATTAATACGCAAAAGCGTCGCAGAAACCGTGATACTCCGAGATTTAAAGAAGTAGCTGCCAGAACCATCAAGACTCCGACATCAAGCAGAGCAAGCTCAGCGAGCCTCTTGAAGCCTCATTTTTCCAGCAAAATTTAAATTAGACATCCTCGAACTGAAGTTCTCATGAAGCCTAGAGAACCGTCTTTTCGCCAAATTTTTTGCAACCAGATCAGACCTTTTGAACCTGACGCTCTATAAGCTAAAGATCCAACAACCTCGATTTTGAGACGAATTTCTTAGTATCTTGAACCGATTCTTCGTTTACAAATCTCGGTTTCCTGACATTCAAGCCGTCGACAGATCAACTTTTTCGAAACAAATGAGCACGAATTACTTCAACACTCTCCCACTTCGGCGCCAGCTTGACGAGCTTGGCACTTGCCGTTTCATGGACGCCTCTGAGTTCGCCAACGGCGTAAATGCAGCTAAAGGACTAAAGATTGTGATTGTGGGCTGTGGCGCCCAAGGCCTCAACCAGGGCCTCAACATGCGCGACTCCGGCCTCGACGTATCCTATACCCTCCGCCCTGCTGCGATCGAGGAAAAGCGCCAGTCCTACCTCAACGCAACCGAAAATGGTTTCGCGGTTGGCACCTATGAGGAAATGCTTCCGACCGCTGATATCGTGATGAATCTTGCACCAGATAAACAGCATACTAAAGTGGTCGAAACAGTCATCCCGCATATGAAGGAAGGTGCTACTTTTTCTTATGCTCACGGGTTCAACATCGTTGAAGAAGGAACCCAAATCCGCAAAGACCTCACTGTTATTATGGTCGCTCCAAAGTCACCCGGTTCTGAGGTACGCGAAGAATATAAACGCGGCTTTGGAGTTCCCACCCTCATCGCCTGCCACGTTGAAAACGATCCTTCCGGGGAGGGCATCGAACTTGCCAAAGCTCTTGCCGTCGGCCAAGGCGGGGATAAAGCAGGCGTCCTCGAATCATCCTTCGTAGCTGAAGTGAAATCCGACCTCATGGGAGAACAAACTATTCTTTGCGGTCTTCTCCAGGCTGGCTCCATTCTCTGCTTTGAGAAAATGAAAGCTGATGGCATCGATCCAAAATGGGCCGTCAAGTTTATCCAGAACGGCTGGGAAGTTACCACCGAAGCGCTCAAGCACGGTGGCATTACCAACATGATGGATCGCCTTTCCAATCCTGCGAAGATCGAAGCTTTCAAGCTTTCTGAGCAGCTCAAAGACATCATGCGGGATCTATTCTACAAGCATATGGACGATATCATTTCAGGTGAGTTCTCAAGCACCATGATGACCGACTGGGCAAACGATGACGTCAACCTCCTTGGCTGGCGCAAGGACACTGGTGAAACCGAATTCGAACAAACGGAGGGTGAAGGCGAAATCTCCGAGCAGGAATACTTCGACAAAGGGATCCTGATGGTTGCGATGGTGCGCGCCGGTGTCGAACTCGCTTTTGAAGCGATGGTCGAAGCAGGCATCGAGCCTGAGTCAGCCTACTACGAGTCTCTCCATGAAACTCCACTTATCGCCAACACCATTGCACGCAAGAAACTCTACGAAATGAATCGCGTCATTTCGGATACCGCCGAGTATGGCTGTTATCTGTTCAGTCACGCTGCCGTCCCTCTTTTGCAAGACTTCATGTCCAAAGTTGACACCAGCGTCATCGGAAAAGGTCTCAATTCAAGCGACCAAAGCGTCGACAATCAAACGCTCGTTCAGGTCAACGCCATCATCCGCGACCACGAAGTGGAAGAAATCGGCATATACCTTCGCGAAGCGATGGGGGCAATGAAGCCCATTAACGCCTAGACTCATTCTCGCGAGCTCCTCGCTTGCGATTCCTATTTAAAAGCCCGAGACCTCACCTGAGGCTCGGGCTTTTTGATCCCTCCTAAGAAGGATCTTTCGTTTTAAGACACCTAATCTATTGGCTCCCTCTACTAATTCTCATCCTTCATTCTCACTTCCAAAAACTTTGCCATATCTATATTTAGGATTCTTGTAGAGTTTATCCAAAACACTTTGGATCTTCCTAGCCGCAAGGAAATCAACAAACTGTCGCTTACATAATCTCAAGGGATTCACCTCATCACACAAAAATATCAAGCGAACCTCTTTCAGCTTTCAAAATGACTCTTCACCCCAAACAGGCGACCGAAATAATTCTCAAGAGCTTTGCAACAGCCCCTCTCCTCATTGCCGATCTTCCAGAAGCTCCGCACTTCCCAGCATCGGATCTCGCTCCTCCCGATGACTTAACGCCGCTCAACCTCTCACAAAAACTCGGCCACCTTTACGAAGACGCCCTCGCTCAAATTTTTGCGGCCTCCAAAAACTACGAACTGCTAGAACGAAACCTTCAAATCCAAAAAGACATTCATACTACCATCGGCGAACTTGACTTCCTCCTCCGCAATCTCGATTCCAACCAAATCATCCACCTCGAATGTGCCACTAAATTCTACCTCGCGGTTGGAAGCGACCTACCCGGACCAGATGCCCGAGACAACTACTTCAAAAAACTTACGCACCTTCGACAACACCAACTCCAACTTACCCACAGTTTTCAAGATCTCCTCCCCACCAAGTATCGCGACGAAGACATTATCACAAAACAACTCGTTCACGGATGCCTCTTCGATCACATTGAAGCCGAAACAACAGCAACTCCCGAGTTCTCAAACCCGAAATGTCGCCGTGGAAAATGGCTCCGCCAGACCGAGATTCCGATACACTTCCCAGCCGGTCAAGAATTCCGAGTCATTCCGAAAACTCTCTGGCCTATCCCCTTAAAATTTCTACCTAAAATCACTTTGGAATCGTGGGAACCCACCCAGCCTTTAGAAAGGTGCGCGATGGTTCGAGTCCCCAACAAACCACTTCCCTATTTTATCGCTCCTGCAGAATACCCTCACTACGAAGGCACTTTGTAAATCAGACGAAGGGAATCCAATCGAAGACGGGCTCCTCCCAGAGCCGACTTAAGGGCCTCACGATGATCCTCAATCTGAAGCAATTCCTCCTCTCCAACCAGAGGATTTAATTGAGCTAAATCTTCCAAACGCTCTTTTTCTTCATCAAACGAACTCTGCATCACTTCTAACGATCTCTTCACAACTGCTACCCGTCGCTTTCCGGCTAACAAATCAAGCGTTTTCAACATCTCAGGTATCATCTCGCCCGTGATCTTAGGTTGTTCAAGAAGCTTACGGTGGTTGCCTCGACGAAGTACGGCTTTCATCAAAGATGCATCGGAAGTCATATCTTTTCCTTGGTAGTCAATCGCCACTCGCAGAGGCACCGCAGGAAGATAGTGATCGGTTTGCAGCGAAGCTGGAGCCACACATTCCAAAATGTAGTAGGCTTCTAGAATCACAGAGCTTGTTCCGGGCGCCTCCCAAACTCCAAAGGCGCAATTCCCAACTTCAGCTGAGAGCAAAAAATCAATCGAGTTTCTCACCATGGGATGATCCGCTGTCATAAGCCCAATCTCCTCGCGCATTAAGGCGCGATCTCGATCGAAGGTGACGGCCATTCCGTCTTCGGATAAATCGGGGAAAGCATCGGTAATCACATTACCCTGTTTGAGTAAATAATCTCGAGCATCTAACTCCTCAACTTCCAGCCCGAAGTGATCAAAGAGCCTCAAAATCCAATCCTCAAACTCCCGATCTCCGTCCCATCCATCGAGCTCCTCCAGCACCTTTTCAATTTCACCACCACCCTTAGATGTTAGCGCTAGAAGCCGATCGGGTCCTCGTTCCATTTGAGCCTCGGTCTCCGCTCGCAGTTTTTTTGATTCCTCAATGAATTTTGGCAAGGTGTCCGCCTTTATCTGCTGAAGTCTCTTCACTAGAAGTTGAGCCCCTTGTAAATTCTTCTCAAAGGCATTCAGGCCCTCCTGATACCACCGCGCATATCGCTCCCCAGCATCGCCCTTCACATAGGGCACATGGATATTGATCGTTTCAGTCTGCCCAATCCGATCAAGCCGACCAATCCGCTGCTCGAGTAATTCTGGATTTTCCGGTAAATCAAAGAGCACCAGATGGTGCGAAAACTGGAAGTTACGCCCTTCACTTCCAATCTCAGAACAAATCAATAAATTAGCACCGTTTTTCTCCGAAAAGTAAGCGGCATTCCTATCCCGCTGGAGCAAAGTCAACTCTTCATGGAACTGGGCAATTTTCATGTTAACTCGATCCAATAGGGCTTCCATTAGATCCTCCACCAAATCCAAGCTCTTACCAATTAGAAGAATTTTCTCCTCGGGATGATTTTCCAAAAATCCCACCAACCAATCGACCTTAGCAACAAATTGGTCTTCCCCTTCTAATGCGACCAAATGTGCCTTCCGGTCCGGAAACCCACGCAGCTGTTTTCGGGTATTGCGAAACATTACTCTACCTGTTCCAAAGGAATCGAGTAAATCTCTTACCACTCTCTCCCGCGCTCCCTCCTGATCCAACCTTGCCAGCCCCTCTGTAATTCGCGGCGCGCGATCCACAAATCCCTGCACATCCGGCTTTCCGCCCTCCTGAATCAAGTCGATGGCATCAGCAACCAACTCATAGTAATCTGTTTCTTCCAAAAAAGCCTTGAGATCATTGTAGCGATTTGGATCTAGCAGCTGCAGTCGTGCAAAGTGCCCCTCCGCACCAAGTTGCTGCGGTGTCGCTGTCAACAATAAGACTGAGGCTGTCTCTAGCGCCAAAGCCTGCACTAAGCGATATCCATCACTTGCTTCCTCCGGACTCCATTCTAGATGATGGGCCTCATCTACAATCAGCAAATCCCATCCCGCACTAATCACTTGGGGGATTCGCTCAGGATGATCTAAGAGGAAATCTTGAGAACAAAGGATGAGCTGATTTTCCAAAAATGGATTCTCAGTCGAAATTGACTGACACCTTGCTTCATCAAAGATGGCAAATAGTAAATTAAAACGACGCAGAAGCTCGACAAACCACTGATGCACTAAAGGCTCAGGCAAAAGAATCAACACTCGATCCGCACGCCCTGTCAGATGAAGTCGATGCAAAATCAAACACGCCTCAATCGTCTTTCCAAGCCCCACCTCATCTGCCAAAAGGACACGTGGCGCCAATCGCGATGACACCTCACGCGCAATCGCGATCTGATGAGGAACCAAATCAACCCGCCCACCCAAAAAACCTCGTAGCGGCGATCTCCGAATCTTGGATGATCGAAAGAGTGATTCGACGCGCAAGTTGAACGTCCGAAGATCGTCAACCTGGCCACCAAGTAACCGATCATCGGGTTTCGAAAAACTAATAGAATCATCCAACTCTCCCTCGGAAACCGATTGATCACCTTGATGATAAATCAGGAGCCCATCCTTGTCCTCAACTCGATCAATGATGATGGTCTCTCCCGTGTGAATCAGAATCTCATCCCCCACCTTAAAACGCACCCTTAGAATGGGTGCCGAATCGACAGCGAACATTCGTTTTTCATTCGCTGTCGTAAATAGGATCACAACCCTATTTCCCTGCGATTCCAACAAAACCCCCAGACCTAGCTCGGGTTCACTCGTACTGACCCATCGCTGTCCCGCTACAATTCTCTCTTGCATTCGTCACAATCCATAGCGGGAATAATCAAGAGTTGAAATCGCGAATCGATAAGATTTTAAAAGACGCTAATGATCTTGGATCCACCTTCAAGGTTGCTAAGTTCTAACCGAAGCGATGAAGGAACTAAAAGACGGCCTTAGATCACTCGTTCGGATAGACTTTCGCGGGAACGTTCACAAACAGTTTCGCGGCACAGACTCCGACCAACGGTTTACAAATGAAGTGGCTGTTTTAAAAGCCCTCGAAGATCGCGGAGCGACGAATGTCCCCCGCTTGGTTGGACACGACCCTGAAACGTTGACACTCATAACAACCAATTGTGGCTCACCCGCGCCTCTGATCACGGTTGAAAAGGCACAGGTCCTATTCCAAGAACTAGAGGACAAATATGGCATCCGGCACGATGACCCCGAGCCACGTAATGTCACTTACTCTCCTCACCTAGGGAAATTTTGCCTGATCGACTTTGAACTCTCCGAAATCCTCCCCATTCCTTCGGAACTTAAAGCTGGTAAAACTAACGTCCTCCGAGCCAATTGGGCAGCTTCCAGCGTTAAAGGCAATGGCCACCTTAGCAATGACGACTCGTTTATTACTCTCACCGTAAATCCTGAATCGACTGACCCGCTTCCCAAATCAGGAGAAATTCTTCTCGATCCCTCACACCTCGTCCTAGCAGTCTCCGACGGAATGGGCGGGCACAACGCTGGTGAGTTTGCTTCCCGCCTCCTCATGTCCCGAATCCGCAAGGAAGCGGCGGAACTCTATCATCAACTCGGAACAAGCGAAGACGCTCAAAATGCCCTCGACGCATTACTTCGCCAATGCCACCACGACGTCACCGAACTTGCAAAGCAGAATGGGAACACGGAGGGAATGGGTGCTACCCTCACCATGGCCTGGATCAGCCATAGTAGACTTTTTTGGGCACATATTGGTGATTCCCGACTCTACCTTATTGATGATGAAGGAGTGCGGCAACTGACACAGGATGACTGCAGGGCATGGCATCAGTGGAAAAGAGGCGATATCACGGAGTATGCCTACCGTAATCATCCTCGAAGATCAGTTTTAAGCGATTTTCTCGGTGGAAGCACCCATGAACCATTTCCTAAGACCAGCTCCCTCCCCCTGAAAGACAAGCAACGAATTATGATTTGCTCAGACGGAATCATGGATGGACTTTGGGAAAAAAACATCCAGGAGATGCTCGCCGAAAAAAAACCCGTCCCCGAAATCATGGAAAATCTTTCCCGCAAAGCGATCGAAAACGACGACAAAGATGACACAACCCTGATCGTAGCAGAAATATCCCGTATTTAGAGTTGGCACATCAATTGCTTCGTTTAATAAGGAATTGTGTTAGCGGAGTAATTTACGTAAAACGCTTGCGCGATTCAAACTTGGAAATCCTTTTTCCAGACAAACAAATCAGACCAATGGCAAAATACCGACTCGATTATATCTGGCTGGACGGCTACACACCCGTTCCTAATCTCCGTACTAAGTGCTGCATCAAAGAATTTGATGAGTTTCCAACTCTCGAACAGCTTCCTGAATGGGGCTTCGATGGATCTTCAACCCAGCAAGCAGATGGTGGTGATTCCGACTGCGTGCTCAAGCCCGTCGCAATCTACGCCGACGGAACCCGCGAGAATGGAGCGCTCGTCATGTGCGAAGTGATGCTCCCGGACGGCTCTCCTCACCCATCCAATGCCAGGGCCACAATTCTCGATGACGAGAATGCATGGTTCGGTTTTGAGCAGGAATATTTCTTCAAAAAAGATGGCAATATCCTTGGTTTCCCGAAAGGCGGATACCCTGAACCACAGGGCGGTTACTACTGCGGTGTTGGTTACAAGAATGTCGGTGATATCGGCCGTGCTATCGCAGACGAGCACCTAGACCTCTGCCTCTATGCCGGGATAAATCACGAGGGCATCAACGCCGAAGTAGCTATGGGACAATGGGAGTTCCAGGTCTTCGGTAAAGGTTCCAAGCGCGCAGCAGACCAAATCTGGGTTGCCCGCTTCCTTCTCGAGCGACTTGGAGAGGAATACGGTGTAGACATCGAGTATCACTGCAAACCTCTCCAAGGCGATTGGAATGGTTCCGGAATGCACTGTAACTTCTCCACCGAAAAGTTGCGGGAAGAAGGTGGTAAGGAATACTTCGACAAACTCATGGCCTCTTTCGAGAAGAATTGCATGGAACACATCGCGGTCTACGGGCCCGATAACGACCAGCGACTCACTGGACTCCATGAGACCCAGTCCATCGACAAATTCTCTTGGGGAATTGCGGACCGTGGAGCCTCTGTCCGAGTTCCACACTCATTCGCCAAGAATGACTGGAAAGGTTACCTTGAGGACCGCCGACCGAATTCACAAGGCGATCCCTATGCTATCGCCAGCCGCGTTCTTAAAACGATCGCTGAAGCCGACGAAGCTTAAACCACCACTCTCAGAACTTTCAACGGTCACTGGGTCTTCCGGTGGCCGTTTTTTATTTTTGCGTAATAAGTCGATACTCAGGGCTCTCGCACAGATAAAGGCTCCAAGACTATACTGAAAACACTCTAAGGAAGACGATACAATTTTCCAAACCCAACAAATTTTATTTCAGTTTATCCCAGTCCACTTTGGTTTTTTCATCTTTTTGAAACTCCATCAAAACTTTCCAGCCACCCTCTTTCTTAACTAGAAGAGCTTCAAGTTCAATGTACGCAACAGTCTTTTCACCACCTTTCACCTGACTGACGTATCGAAAAATCCCTGTCTCATGGGCCGTGGAATCGTCACCCCACCGTTGTCTAAAACGAAAGTCGACACTCGCCTTCATCCCACCTGCTTTCGTCTCATCAAATTCCTTTTTCCACTTCTTTAAAGCTGATGCCAAGGGATAGCTACTTTCGCTCTTTCCAGAAACCAAAACTCCCGCAGGATGACAAGTCGCGACATACCCTTCAAAATCACCCTCCGCTACCGTTCTTGAAACTTCAGCCCAATAGGCATCGAGCTCTTCTAATCGCGAGCTCTCTTGATCAAGTTCCTTCACCTTGAGATCTCGCCAAACAATCATTCCACTTTTCGCCTTGTGCACTTGAAGGGCAAAATAGCCCGATCGATATGTCCCGTCCCCTTTCCAATGAGCGGCCGGAATCCCATTGACCCAGGTCTTTATCGTCTGTCCCTTGGCCATGACCGTCACTCGATTCCAGCCCCCTTTATTCAACGCCCCTCTTACTTTTGAATGCTCCTTCAACCAAAGAGGATACCAATATCCGCCACAACTCTGTCCATAGATACCGCCTGACCAACCACGATTTTTTTTTATCCCTTCCATTTCCACCTGCGGTCCAAAAACGACTTTCTTCTTGTCGCTTTTTGCGCGAAACATAATCCCTGAATTTAGATCAATTTCCCACCTCATCTCGCATGTAAAAACAAAATCGCTGTAATCGGTTCGCTTGGTAGATAGGTAAGTACTCGGCTCACCGGGAACACAGGTTCCAACAATCATGCCATCTTTGTAATTAAAGGACGATCTTCCTCCTTTACGCTCCCAATTGGATAGATCCTTACCATTCAGCAGAGAGACAAATCCATTTTCAAGTTCTGGCTCTTTTTCGGTATTCAGCAACATTTCGCCAGGTTTCGGAGCATTTTCCTGTGTGCTATATTTTTGAAACCACGCCGTCTGGGAAGAGTCTAACTCGCCGGCGCAACACTGGCCGAAGACTGAGACCAAAACGAAAATTAAAACTTTTTTCAAATCCACCCTAATAGAGCTATCAGAAGCCAGTCAGATCTACCAGCGCGCAACGGCCACCCCGTAAAGATCTGATTCTCGAAGCTTAGATCTTACTGACCAAGAAAATCACGAACTCTTCGATACCCGTTTTGAGAGTCACCCGCTCAACTTTATCTATCTCCTCAGGAATAAGATCAACTAGACTCTATTCGTCTCACAGTTCCTTGCACAGTCACATGGAAATACCATTCACCAGCGAATTCCCGGATGGAGAGAATCTCTAGTTTTACAAGAAGGTAGATTTCAGTTTCATGATTAAGAAAATCATTAAGAGGCACCCACGAATCACGAGCTGCGAAATGCTGCCTAAGGTTCTCTAATTTCCCCGCGACCTCGTTACTCGGGCGGATCAGCGCCTTCTTTTCATCAGAAATCCGGCTAATCCAGTCTGGTCCTGCAAGAATTAAAGCGAAGAACCCCTGCCCAAGTTGCCCGTAATCTTGGTTACTCATTCGAGCCAAGCGCATCCCTGGTTTCATGTCCGACTTTTGAGCAATTCGTTCCCAGTCCTGCGGCCCATGCTTTTTGAGATAGAAATGACCAAGAACAAACACCCCAATCCCGACCAAGATACAAAAGATGGAAATAGACAGCGTCAAAGATCGATGACCAATGAAGAGACTCAGGAACACCCAAGCAAATAAAAAGACAACTAAGAAAACAGCCGAAGCACCGAGAACACACAAAACAATCCGACCAAGACAACAGAAGTTGTGGCGCCGGATCATTTTGCGCGTAATGATCAATGGAAAAACTGACATAAATCAAAGAAGAGACGACCTAACATCGCAGATTCTTAGTCCCGCCACGGAGAGAGGATCTTCAATAGCGCATACCGAAGCTTCACCTTTGGTTCAATTGGCGTGAAAACTTTGAGAGTTTTACCCGTGTGAGAAAAATCAACCATCGTAGAACGCCCCCAAAGTTCTCCATCGATTTCCATCGGAACGTCTTCCTTACTGGTCACTTTAAGACCCTCCGCCTGAACATATTCAACCGAATCTCCATGCGAGTGAAGATCAATTCCACCGTTTACCAATCCCCCTAACGAATCCTTTACAAATTGATAACCAGCTTTTTTAAAAAC
>TARA_B100001057_G_scaffold401180_1_pt1 | contig 10579 bp, 12 predicted proteins | sample TARA_B100001057 | Tara Oceans TARA_B100001057 (sample SAMEA2621839) | marine metagenome | biome: marine biome (ENVO:00000447); feature: surface water layer (ENVO:00002042); material: "saline water (ENVO:00002010), including plankton (ENVO:xxxxxxxx)" | depth 5 m | reverse complement strand
GTAGAAAAAATTGTTGGAAAAAATGGTATTGATGTTGTCTACGATGGCGTTGGTATTAAAACGTTCAAAGGTTCAATAGAAACATTAAAGATAAGAGGCATGATGGTAGCTTTTGGAAATGCTTCTGGTTATGTAGAAACACTAAATATTAAAAAAGATATTAACGCTAAAGGATTATTTTTTACACGTCCATCGATAGCACATTATACTGTTAAAAGAGAAGAGCTTGTCGAGTCAGCAAAAAAAGTTTTTGATGCTATTTTATCAAAAAAATTTACTGTTAAAATTTCTAAAAAATACTCTCTTAAAGATGCTGCTCAGGCTCACAAAGATTTAGAAGCTAGATTATTAACTGGCCCAGCAGTTATTATACCTTAATCTAATCTGACATCCATATCCGACATATGTAGTCTCAGAGCGTTTGTCGAAATATGAATTTCCCTAATAAAAAAAAGTATTGAAATCATCATTGATAAGCAACAAGATCCAAAAATTAATCTTGCTATAAAAATTTCATTTAAATAAAGGCCTAACACCGTGAGCATGTTAAATAAAAAACCAAATGCTCCAAATAGTATTGACCATCTTAGTAAAGTAATTCTTCCACTTAAATTAATAAATTGCTTTTTCCATTCTGGGGGCACATGTTTTTCATAAACATGTTCATCATGTAATTCCCTAATTAGAGCGCTTAAAGAATGAAACCTATTACTGTAAACTCCCATTATCAATGGAATTGCTGGAAACATTAAAGCTGTAACAGTATAGTCTATATTCATACGAATCAATTTGATTATCAATCTTGCCTTTGTTATTTACAAGTAAATTTTATAATGCAATTAAACTTATTTATTGAATTAATTAGGCTAAAAAAACCCATTGGATATATGTTGCTTTTTTGGCCATGTGCCTGGGGACTTACAGTAGTCTTTGATTTTTCTTCAAATTTAGATGTTTATTTATTTTATTTGATTCTTTTTTTTCTTGGTGCAGTCTTAATGCGATCAGCAGGTTGTATAGTTAATGACATATTAGATAAGAATTTTGACTCAAGAGTATCAAGAACGAAAGGTAGACCTATTGCCTCTGGAAAAATCTCTGTACGATTGGGATTATTTTATGCAAGTTTTCTGTGCTTATTAGCTTTAATAATTTTAGTAAATTTTAATTATTTTACAATTATGATTGCATTAGCTTCCATGCCTTTAGCATTCACTTATCCTTTGATGAAGAGATTTACTTATTGGCCACAGCTTTTTTTGGGAATAACATTTAACTATGGATTAATTTTAGGTTGGTCTTCGATCAGCTCAGATATTGTAAGCATTCCTCTAATCTTTTATTTTGGAGCCATATTTTGGACACTTGGATACGACACTATATATGGATTTCAAGATATTAAAGATGATGAAATTATTGGGCTTAAATCAACATCAATAAAATTCAAGAATGATCCTTATACCTTTTTATACTTATGTTATTCAATCTTTACACTTAGCTTAATAATAATTGGGAATTTGTTAAAAATGAATATTTTTTATTATATAATGTTAGTTCCAATAACTTTTCAAATGTTTTATTTGCAGTTATATAAATTGGATATTTCCAATCCATCTATTTGTCTCAAAACTTTTAAATCGAATAATTTTTTAGGTATTTTAATCTTTATAACTTTAGTTATAGGCAAAATATAAAAGATGAATAACAAACAAATACTGCTGCGACTATATAAAGATTATACAAAAAAATATTTAAATAAAATTTTACTATCAGTTTTTTTTTCAGTTCTTCTAGCAGGAAGTACTTCATCTGTGGCTTATTTATTAGATCCAGCCATAAAAGAACTTTTTATTAAAAAATCAGAAAATTTAATATTTGTAATTCCTGGACTAATAGTTTTAGCATTTTTGATAAAAGGAAGTTCACTATACTTAGCTAAAGTAATTATGATTAATGTTTCAGAAGAAGTAAGAAAAGATATTCAAACTGATATGTTTGCCTCCCTTGTAAGAGCAGATACTCAATTAATAGACAATAAGCACTCAGGTAGATTCATTGGAAATTTGTTAAATGATGTCAACATGATTGTAAACTTAATTAGCACTGCAATCTTAAATATTTTTAAAGATAGTCTTACACTTTTAGGTTTGTTAACTGTCATGTTCTATCAAAATTGGAAGCTTTCTTTAATAGCGATCGCAATGATACCTTTAGCTAGTATTGCGGCAAAGTTATTAGGAAAAAGAATGGGCAAAGTTTCAAATCAGCAAATGCAACGTCATGGGACTTTGGCATCTTATTTAATCGAAATTTTTAAAAATCATAAACTAATCAAAATTTTTCAAAAAGAAGAATATGAAAAAAATCGAGCTAATGAATTCATAGATACATTGAAAGAGTCCAATAGGAAAATCAATATAATTTTTGTTAGAGCGTCTCCAATAATGGAATCACTTACTGGAGTAATGATTGCTTTGATAATATTTATTTCTGCTAAACTAATAATGAAAGGTGAATTAGAAGTTAGTAATTTTTTTTCATTTTTAGCAGCTATGATGTTGGCTTATCAGCCTGTTAGATCTCTAGCCACTTTAAATATTGCCATACAACAAGGATTAACTGGAGCAAGAAAAGTCATACCTATCATAGATGAAATAAACCAAGTTAAAGATAGAGAGGATGCTAGAAATATTAACATAAATAACGGTGAGATTAGATTTGAAAATGTTGAGTTCTCATATTCATCTGATGAAAGAAAAATTCTAGGAGATATAAATCTTGATATTCCAGGAAAAAAAATGACGGCCTTAGTAGGTTTAAGCGGCGCGGGTAAATCAACAATAATGAATCTCATTCCTCGATTCTATAATGTTATTAAAGGAGATATAAAAATTGATGGCCAATCAATTTATGACACAACTCTTTATTCACTCAGAAAGAATATATCTTTTGTGAGTCAAGATACAACGTTATTTGATGATACAATTATAAATAATATATCTTACGCAAAAATTGATGCAACTAAAGAAGAGGTTGAAGAAGCTGCAAAATTTTCTTTCGCAGATGAGTTCATAAATAAACTACCAAAAAAATATCATACCTTAATTGGCGAGAATGGTGTTAGACTTTCTGGGGGGGAGAAGCAAAGATTGTCTATTGCACGTGCAATTTTAAAAAAAAGTCCCATAATTTTACTAGACGAAGCTACTTCTTCTCTTGACGCTGAAACAGAAAATAAAATTCAAGAAGCAATTGCTTTTTTAACAAAAGGTCGGACTACAATTGTAATTGCACACAGACTCTCGACTATTCTCAATTCAGATAAAATTTATGTAATAGATAAAGGTAATGTTATCGGTGAAGGAAACCATGAAGAACTGATAAACTCTTCCAAAGAATATAAAAATTTTTACGAAAAACAGATAAAAAAAACATAATGCTCTTTATTTATAGATTTTTAATTAATCTTATATTTATTTTATCGCCCTTAATAATAATTTTAAGACTTATTAAGAAAAAGGAGGATATTCAAAGATTTAAAGAAAAATTTTGTTTTTTTACAAAAAAAAGACTCAAAGGAAACCTGATTTGGTTTCATGGAGCTAGTGTGGGAGAAATTAAAAGTATAATTCCTATTTTAGAAAAGCTTGAAAAAAATATAAATGTCAATCAGATTTTAATAACTTCAAATACTCTAAGTTCATCAAAAATTGTTCAAAAATTAAATTTTAAAAAGATAACTCATCAATTTTTTCCAATTGATACAAATTATTTATCAAATGTTTTTTTAAATTACTGGAGTCCCTCTCTTGCTTTTTTTGTAGACTCAGAAATTTGGCCTAATACTTTTTCAAATTTAAAGAGGAAAAATATTCCTGTAAATCTTATAAATGGAAGAATTACGAGAAAAACCTTTAAAAGATGGAATTTGTTTCCAAATTTTTCAAAAAAATTATTCAGTATCTTTAATTTATGTTTGTCCTCAAGTATTGAGTCAAAAAAGTTTTTAAAGAAACTTGGTGTTAAAAATATAAAATTCATTGGCAATCTTAAATTTACTCAATCAAATGAAATAGGGATTAAACAAAAAAGTAAAATACAAAAATTTTTTTCCTCAAAAAAAATGTGGTGTGCCTCAAGTACTCATGAAACAGAGGAATATTTATGTGGGAAAGTTCATACTGAACTTAAGAAAAAACATAAAGATCTTTTAACAGTAATTATTCCTAGACACGTCGAAAGACTACATGCAATAAAAACTCAATTAAATAAACAAAATCTTAAAACTTATACTTTTCAATCGAATAAAAAGATCAGTAAAGACACAGATGTATTTATTGTAGACTCTTATGGAAAAACTGGTTTTTTTTATAACTATTGCAAAAACGTATTTTTAGGTGGATCTATAATAAATCACGGTGGACAAAACCCTCTAGAAGCTGCAAGATATGGTTGCAATATTCTGCATGGCCCCAACGTTCATAACTTTAACGAAATATATAAATTTTTGAAAAAAAATAAATTATCAAAAGTGATAAATAACCATAAAGAAATGGTTCATTTTTTGGATGCACTTTTAAGTAAAAAAACTAATACTAAAATGATACAAAAAAAAATAAATAAAATTGGTCAAAAAATTTTAAAGATAAGTTATCAAGAAATTAATTTGTTAATAAAAAATGAGATTTAAGAAACCCAAATTCTGGGATTTTAAAAAACCGAATTTATTATCTTATTTTTTGTCACCTTTAACCATTCCTATAAGAATTAATAATTATTTTTTAAGCAAAAAAATAAAAAAAAGATTTGGAAATATAAAAACTATATGTATTGGAAATATTTATATTGGAGGCACTGGGAAGACACCAACAACTTTAAAGATATATAAATTCTTAAATGAATTGAAAATTAATGTTTGTATAGGAAAAAAATTTTATCCGTCACATTTTGATGAAAAAATTATTTTAGAAAAGAAATCAAAATTGATTTATTCAAAAAGTAGATTAGACATAATAAATAAAGCTATAGAAACCAATCAAAACTTAGTAATTTTTGATGACGGTCTTCAGGATAAAAATATTTCATATAATTTAGAATTTGTTTGTTTTGATTCAGAAAACTGGATTGGAAACGGTCATCTAATCCCATCAGGCCCTTTAAGAGAAAAAGTTTCAAGCTTAAAAAAATATGATGCAGTTTTCTTAAAAAGTAATAATCAAGTTCAAAAAGAAATTATAGATATAATTAAAATGATTAATCCAAATATTGAAATTTTTGAAACATTTTATGAAATTTTAAATATAAAAAATTATGATACTTCAGATAATTACTTGATATTTTCAGGTATTGGAAATCCAAATAATTTTAAAAATACTTTAATTAGATATAATTTCAATATTAAAGAAGAAATGATTTTTCCAGATCATTACAACTTCAAACGAAAAGATATTGAAAAAATAAAACAAAGAGCAAAAGAAATAAACGCAAAAATTATTACGACTGAAAAAGATTATGTTAGGATTTCAAAATCTGAGACCAATGACATAAATTTTGTAGAGGTAGAGTTAAAGATAAAAGATAAATCAAAACTAATAGATTTTATAAAATTAAAAATTAATGAATAATATTAAATATTTTATACAATTCATATTTATACTGGTCTTATTTCTGATTTATAAAATACTGGGATTAAAATATTCGAGTTTATTATCAGGAAAAATTTTTACTATTATAGGACCGTTGTTTAGATCAAAAAAGATAAGTCATTCAAATTTAGCAATAGCATTTCCAAAATTTAATGAAGCACAAAGAAATCACATTCTCAATAAAATGTGGTTTAACTATGGGAGAATATTTGCAGAGTATCTTTTTATTAAAGAATTGAAAAAATCAGAAAATATTATCGTAGAAAATCAAGAAGTTTTAGATGTGATTAAAATGAATTCTGAACCTGTAATTTTTATTTCAGGTCATTTTAACAATTTTGAATTAATGGCTATGCATATTGAAAGAACAGGAATAGATCTTGCAGCAATTTATAGACCATTAAATAATAAATTTCTAAATCCAATAATGGAATACATTAGAAAAAAATATATTTGTAAAAAACAAATTAAAAAAGGGATTGCAGGCACTAAAGAACTTCTTCAAAATTTTAAAAATGGTACGTCTATAGCTTTGATGATCGATCAAAGAGTTTCTCAGGGAATAAAATCTAATTTTTTTAATAAAGAAGCATTAACCACAACAATTCCTGCCCAATTTGTAAAAAAATTTAAAACCAAGATTGTTCCCATTTACATTGAAAGAGAGAATGAGAAAAAAAAATTTAGACTAAAAGTTTATAAGCCTTTAGTATTTAAAAATGAGGACTCTATAGACACGATTACTTACAGATTAAATAAAACTTTAGAGGAAATGATAATAAAAAATCCTGACCAATGGATTTGGACTCACAATAGGTGGAAATGAATTTGGGCTAAGAATTTCTTCTAATTGAAGCTTCAATATAAGAATAATATGGCTCTTGTAAATCTACGTTCCAATAATTTAAACTTTCTAAAGGAATTTTTTTTCCTGATATAGCACAAACAACAAAGTCTCCTGGTTCTATTACCTCAAAATTGTTTGGTAAATATTTTAATTTAGCTAATTTTTTTAACATTTTTAGTTTATATATTGTTATATGAAAGTTGGAATAATAGGAAGTGGTGGTAGAGAACATGCTTTTTGTCTATCATTAAAAAAATCGAGTAAAATAAGCAAGATCTTTTGCTTTCCAGGAAATGCTGGTACAGCTTCAATAGCAGAAAATGTTGATTTGGACATCGAAAATTTTGATAAACTCAAAGAGTTTATAATAGACAAGAAAATTGAGATAATTATCGTTGGTCCAGAAAAACCGCTCGTTGATGGAATTGAGGATTTTTTAAAAAAAAATAACATTAAAGTATTTGGGCCTAATAAATTAGCTTCTCAACTAGAGGGTTCAAAAATTTTTACAAAAAAACTTTGTGAAAAATATAATATACCAACTGCAAAATTTGGAGTTTTTAAGTCATCAGATGAAGCAAAAAAATTCTTAGATAAATGTTCACATCCTATTGTTGTAAAAGCAGACGGGTTAGCTGCAGGTAAAGGAGTTTATATTTGTGAAGAGACAAAAGAGTCAAAAAATGCTGTAGAGGAAATCTTTGAGGGTAAATTTGGAAATGCCGAAAATATTTTAATTGAAGAGTTTTTAGAAGGTGAAGAGATGAGTTTTTTTATTATTTCTGATGGTAAAACTTTCAAAGAATTTGGAACAGCCCAAGATCACAAACGAGTGCTTGAAGGAGACAGGGGTAAAAACACAGGCGGTATGGGAGCATATTCACCATCTAAATTAGAAACTGATGAATTAAAAAAAAAAATTTTAAATAAAATAATTAAACCGACACTCAATGGACTAAGAGACTTAAATACTTATTACAAAGGATTTTTATATGCAGGACTTATAATAGTTAAAGGAGAACCATTTTTGATTGAATATAATGTCAGAATGGGTGACCCTGAATGCCAAACAATTCTTCCAAGACTAAAGACTGATTTTGGAAAAATAATTAATTCAGTTATTAATGAGGAATTAAACTCACTAGATATCGAATGGAGCAATGATAAAAGTTTATGTGTTGTAGTTTGCTCAAAGGGTTACCCTGATAAATATAAAGATAATATTGAAATTAAAAATTTAAACCTAATTAATTTAAAAGATAACGAATATATTTTTCATGCAGGGACCAAAGAAGATAATTTTAAAGTTTTTTCAAATGGTGGTAGAGTTTTGAACTTTGTAATAAAATCAAATGACTTTAAAAAATCGAGAGAAAAAGCAATAAATTTAATAGAAGAATTAAACTGGGATAATGGATTTTTCAGGAAAGACATAGGTTATAAAGTAATAAATAAATGAGAATTATTGGAGGGAACTTTAGGGGAAAAAAAATTATTTTACCAATTGATAAAAAGACGAGACCGTTAAGAGACCTTGTTAAAGAATCAATTTTTAATTTAATTAGTCACTCCAAAATCTTTAGTTGCGTAATACATGGCTCAAATATCTTAGATTTATTTTCGGGTTCTGGATCTTTTGGGCTAGAATGTTATTCAAGAGGTGCTAGTAAAGTTTTTTTTATAGAAAATTACCCAGAGGTTTTGAAAGTTTTAAAAAAGAATGTTAAGTCAATCTGTAAAGATGAAAATTGTAAGATTGTTGACAAAAACTGCTTCAGTATTTTTGAGAAAAAAAATTTTTTTAAGTATAAATTTGATATAATCTTCATCGACCCACCTTATAAAGAAAAAAAAATAAATTATTTATTAGATAGAATTTATGAAAATAAAATTTTAAAAAATAGTGGTTTAGTAATAATTCATAGGCATAAAAAAGACAATGTTGAAATATCAAATAGATTTAAAGTGATAGATCAGCGTTCATACGGAATATCTAAAATAATTTTAGGAACATTAGTTTAAAACAATTTTTTAGTTTCAGTTTTAATTAGTTCTACAGCTGGTTGGTTATAAGGATCAATGTTCATCGCTTTACCTAATAATATTGTTTCTAACATGAAAAAAGTAAATAACATCCCCAAAGTTTCCTCATTTCTCTTTGAAATAAAAAAACTTCTAAAAGGTATATTTCTTTGTTTAAAAACTTTTTGAGTAGCATAAAATTGCGCTAACTTTATATCGTCTACATTCTTATTTCTTAGGTGTGCATGGGAATTTAATATCTCTTTATTTCTTATTCTCTTAGTTGAATTTTCTTTTACAAAAAAAAAAGTAAAAAAATTATTCTTCTTTCCTGCTAGATAAAGTTGCATTAGGCTGTGATTGTCTTTTGGCATATTTGAGACCACAGGAAATAATCCTTTGTTATTTTTTCCTAAACTCTCAGCTACCAATTGTTGATACCAATAAAATAGGTCAGAAGAATTTTGGTCATAATTTAGGATAATTGAATTAGTTTTATTATTTTTTATTAAATCCAATGTGCTTGAAACATTATTGATTAATGAATTTATAAACTTTTTATTTTTAATTAAATTATTAAATTGTCTAAATTTTAAACAATTAAGGCCCATTATTTCTGCAGGAAGCATTCCAACTTCAGAGAGAACTGAAAATCTTCCTCCAATAAAATTATTATGATGTACCACTTCAGATTCTAATTTTTTAGCCAAGATGCTCAAATAATTTTTTTTATTTTCAGTGATAAAAACATTTTTTTGATTTTTTTTAATATGAAAATTTATATTAGCAATTGTTTCAAGAGTATTTCCAGACTTGGAAATTATTAAGTTTAATCTATCCTTTTTAATTTTAAATTTTTCATTATTTAAATTATCTAAAAAAATGAAATTTTTTTTAATATATCCTTTAAAAAAATTGTAAATTGAACGCGATCCTAGAGAAGACCCCCCAATCCCAATTAAATTTATATATTTAAATTTTCTTAATCTAATGACTAGGTTTTTGCTGTAAGAGTTTTTATATGAATTTCTAAAAGACTCTATTAATGGATTTTTTCCAATAACTAATTCATTAAATAATTTAATTATTTTTTTTTTTGGTTTTTTATAGCTAAAGTTTTTAAAGTAAATGTTTTTAGATATATTCATTAATTCTTAATTTTTTCTAAAATATTTCTTTCCACTTCATTTGAATTACTACCAGCACTTGAAGTACTTACTGTACTTCCATTTTTATTTAAAAGTTCCTGGATCTTACTTGATGAAATTGTCTCTTGTTTTTTTTCATTTCCCTGTGGGGCTGGTAATTCATTGAATTCTGGTGGTAAAACAAGTGGATTTTTTTTTTCAACTAAAAATTCATCTGCACCATCAGATTTTTTTTTAAGAGTAAGTCCTTCTTTCATCGAGGAACAACTTACCAAAAAGAATGAAATTATGATCGTTATAAAAAATTTAAACATTTTTCTCTCTAAATAAATCTGAACAAATTATCAAAATTACTCCAAGTGTAATAAATATATCAGCAACATTAAATATAAACCAATGAAAATTATTAATATATATATCTATAAAATCAGGTACAGCTGAGTAATAAAGTCTGTCTGCAATATTTCCAAATGAGCCACCAGCAATAATTGAATAACTAAGTTTTTCAAAACCTTTGGACTTAAACATTAAAACAATAATTATTAAAGTAATTAAAATAATCAAAAAAGTTAAAATATTATAATATAATTTCTGATCAAAAGATAATAGTCCAAAGGCAATACCCTCATTCCATATTAAATTTATATTTAAAAATTTAGATGTAAACAAATTAGAGGATAAATTTGTTTCACTTTTTAAAATAACATAGAATTTTGAAATTCTATCTAAAGAAAAAATAATTATTATTATAAAGATATAAACAAAAAAATTTTTTTTTAAATACTCCGGCATTTAAGGATGTCTCTCACATGGGTCAGGACTAATTTTCCAACACACTGGACATTTCTTACCTGATGCCTTTTGAGTCAAGACTGTTACATCATTTTTATCATCAAAATTAATTTCTACTTTAGAGG
>TARA_B100001057_G_scaffold52276_1_pt1 | contig 10582 bp, 12 predicted proteins | sample TARA_B100001057 | Tara Oceans TARA_B100001057 (sample SAMEA2621839) | marine metagenome | biome: marine biome (ENVO:00000447); feature: surface water layer (ENVO:00002042); material: "saline water (ENVO:00002010), including plankton (ENVO:xxxxxxxx)" | depth 5 m | reverse complement strand
GATCATAACCCCTATTGCTATTTCTGGCGGTGTTTTAAAAATTAAAACTAATATGTAAGCAACTATTGGAAGAATTACTAATTGCAAAATAAAGCCAACAATAAAATCTTTTGGTGCTTTTAATATTCTTGAAAAATCCTCAAGTTTTAATCCTAGACCTAAGCCTAGCATTATTAGAGCCAAGATAATTGGTGCTATTTTTGTTACAATTTCCATAGATAACTCTTGAAAAATTAAATAAATTTTATTGAAGATTTAAGAAATTACAAGAAGATTCAAAACTTTACGCAAAAATTTCGCCTTATATTTAAAAACTTCAGCTTGATAAGGTAATATTTTTTTAAAATTGAGTGAAGAAAGTTCGTATTGTTTCTTTTCGTTTACTTTAAGTAATTCATTATCTGTTAAAAATTTACATTTTCTAATAATTGTCGCCCTAGGAATATTGGTCATATCTGAAATTGACATAGCACTTAGACCAGAGGTAGCACCAACATTATGAATTAAAATTTTACTTGTCTCTAAATAATCAAGAGGAATAAAATTTGTATTTTCATTCTCTAAAATTTTTGAAACATTATATACTTGATTCATAGCAATCGTACCCCAAATATGAAAAGTAGTTAAATCTTGCATAAATTGATGATAACCAATTATCATCGGTATTTGCATTCGATAAAACCATCTCCAACACAATGAAAATTTTTCTTTTATTAAATCTTCAATTATTTTTTGATCAAGTTTTTTGGAATAAATCTTATCCCTATTTAAAGCTCGTGAAACTAAGAAAATATATTTCGAAGAAAATTTAATTTGATTTTCAGGTTTTACAAATGGAAAAGCTTTTCTATTAATTATAATTTTTTTTTTGTTTCTGATAATAACTCCTTCATTTTCAAGTTCTAAAACTTTTCTTCTTATAGTTTCTTTTGGTAAATCTAATTTTTCACAAAGTTCGGAGATGCTAAATTTTTCAATTTGTAAAAAAGATTTAGAGTAATATTCATCATAAGAATAATGAATATTCATCTGATCATAAAATTGGAGTGTTTTTTCAACTAATGAAATTATTATCATGTATTTATAATGATCTTTAAATGCCCAGTAGACATTATTCATCCAATTCCACTGATGAGTGATCCATTCTTTACTTAAATTAGAATAATTATTCATTATTGTCTCATATACTTGATCATCAGTAAGAGTCCTGGATAAATCTACTTGTGGATAGCTCATTTTTATAAAAGTTTATTTGAACCCAAAATGAACATGAGTCAATTAAATACTGACCCATTTTGAACATTGGTATTTTTGAACCACATATTAAAGTGTGATTTAATCAGTCATTTATGAAAGGCTTAGATGTAGATAAAGTCATGGATGAGACCCCAAAAATCATAAATGATGCAGATAAGCCTTTAAAATCCGATCAATATTTGAATAAAAGAGTTGATATTAATGTTCTTAAGGCAAGAGCAAAAGCAGTTCAGGATAAAGAAAATACCAAGAATGCCATTATTGTAGTTTTTTTTCTAATTGCCCTTGGAGCGACAGGAGTTTACTTCTCAATATAAATCATTTGTAAATACTACTTTTTGATGTTTTAATTAATAAATGAAAAATACTTTCTCCTCAATAAAAAAACATCTTATGCTGAAATATACATTAGAGGATGAAAGTTTAAATAGCGCGAAGTCAACGAATATAAATATTTTGTTAAACAGAGTAAGACAAGACAAAAAAAGAGAAAGTCGAAAAAAAATATTATTTACAGCAGCAACATCTTTAGGACTGCTTTTATTTGGTATTTTAGTATTTTAAAAAAAAATTTTTTACATATAAATAAAAAATAACTAATTAATGTAGTCTAAATGCTAATGGCATAGGGATTGACAATAACTTGATTGTACTGAAATAAAAATCTATTATAAATCAACGTTAATATAGAGGCGGGGTAGCTCAGTTGGTTAGAGCGCGGGACTCATAAGCCCGAGGTCAGTGGTTCGATCCCACTTCCCGCTACCAAATAATGAATACAATTTTTAAAGCTTTTAAATCTTCACCAAAATTCTCAATTAAATGGAGTAACTATTTTGAAATTTATGAAAATATTTTAAAGAAATTCATAAATAAAAAAATTACTTTAGTTGAAATTGGGGTAGGCAATGGTGGATCTTTATTTATGTGGAAAAAATTTCTCGGTAAAAAGGCCAAAATAATAGGAATTGAATTAAATCCAGAAGCTAAAAAATTAGAGAAACACGGTTTTAATATTTTTATTGGAGATCAATCTGATCCTGAATTCTGGAAAAATTTTTACAAAAAAACTGGTAAAATAGATATTTTAATTGATGATGGGGGACATACTAATCTTCAGCAAATAACGAGTGTAATGGAATCTATTCCTTATATTAAAAATAATGGTGTTATGATTATTGAGGATACACATACAAGCTTTATGAATTATAAAGGATTCAAAAATCCCTCAAAATATTCTTTTATAAATTTTTCATTACATTTAATTGAAAATATTCATCAAAGAAATCCAATGGTAAAAAAGGATATGAATTTTGTATCTAGAAAGATACATTCTATTAATTATTATGACTCTATTGTTGTTATTAATTTCAATAACAAAAATATGAAGTATAGTAAAAATCTAAAAAATAATAATAAATTAAAGTCTTTTTTTGTAGATTTTAGATTTTTAAGAATAAAAAAAATTTATAATAATTATTACCTTAATTTATTTGAGATGCTTAAGGCTCAAATATCAAAAAAAGGAATTTTGCAAAAAATATATGAGGAATATATAATTAGAAAGTACATAAACAAGTTGAAAAAATAAATAACTTAAATTGAGATTTATTAGAAAAAAATAAAAAAATTATTTTTTATTTAAAGTTTTTTTTAATTTATCTAAATTCATAGAATGATTAAGGGGAATTTTTTTTTTTAAAATTTTATAAGAAGAAACTCCTTTGATATTTTTATTGAATTTAATTGCAAATTTATACACACTCAATTTTTTTCCACCTACATTTAAAATACCTTTTTGATTTAACAATTTTGGAAAAATCTTAACTATTTCTTCTTGAAATATGAAATTTGTAATTTGATCTTTAAATGCAATTTTGTGAATGAACGGTTTTTCTGTCATACAAAGTCTAATTATTAAAGAATTTTTATACATTTGTACTGCACATTCACCACCTAATTTTGACCAAGCATAATTGTTATATGGTAATAAAGAATCAGTCTCTTTGTAGTTACCATTTATTCCAGGATATACATAATTTGTTGATAGATAAATAATTTTTATTTTCAAATTTTTACAAACTTTGACAAGATTGCATGTGCCAATGATATTTTTATCGATACTTAAATTAATTTCTTTATCATGAATATCCATTGGTCGTGATAGACCTGCAGCATGGATAACAATGTTAATCTTTTTTTGTTTAAGATATTTTTTTATTGATGAAATTTTTAAGATATTTAGCTGGTTTTTACTAGGGTATCTTATATTTCTTAGCTTTGATTTTTTCTTAAAGATTCTACCAAATCTTCCGTTTCCACCTGTAAAGACTATGTTCATTTTTAATATAAAATATATTTATTAGATATAACTATGTAAACAATCTATTTAAATTAAATTAATTTTTTTAAATATTTTGAATATTCACAATTGCCATAAAATTTTATAGAATTTTTAATATTTTTTTTACTTACCCATTTATTGTTAAATGCTATTTCCTCTAAACATGCAATCTTAAGTCCTTGTTGATTTTCTATTGAGGAAACAAAAGTGCTTGTTTTATAAAAATCATCCATAGATCCTGTGTCGAGCCATGCTCCACCTCTTCCGATAAGATCGGCATATAATTGATTTTTTAATTTATAAAAATTCAGTAGATCTACGATTTCTACTTCACCTCTTTTTGATGGTTTTAACTTTTTTGCGTATTTTACAACATCATTATCAAAGAAATATAAACCTGTAATTGCCAGATCTGAAAAAAATTTTTTAGGTTTTTCTTTAATTTTTAAAATTTTGTTTTTTTTATTTGTTTTAGCGACACCAAAAAGCTCTGGTTTTGAGACTTTATGCAATATTACCCTGGCTCCTTTCTTAAGTTTCGTATTGTTTGAAAGTATTTTAGTTAAGCTTTGGCCATAAAAAAAATTATCTCCTAAAATCATAGCCACTTTTTCTTTACCAATAAATTTTTCACCTATAACAAAAGCATCGGGAAGCCCTTTTGGCTTACTTTGTTCAAGGTAACTTATTTTAATACCTAAATTTTTTCCGTTAGGTAAAATTTTTTTATATTGTTCTAATTGACCTTTGTTAACGATTATTAAAATATCTTTTATTTTTGCTAACATTAAAATAGATAAAGGATAAAAAATTAAAGGCTTATCGTATATTGGAAGTAATTGTTTATTTACAGCCTTTGTTAAAGGGCTCATCCGTGTTCCTTTCCCACCAGCTAATATAATTCCTTTTTTAATCATGATTTACCTAACCTTTTAATAATATCTTTTTTTGAAATTGATTTATAGTAGGATTTATTTTTAAAATACCAATCAAGAGTCAATTTTAATCCTATAGAAAAGCTTGTTTTTGGTTGCCAATTTAGTTCTGATTTAATTTTATTACTATTCAAAGCATATCTAACATCATGACCAGGACGATCTTTTACAAATTTTATTTTAACTTTATGGCCCAAATTAATTATTTTTTTTGACTCATTTAAAAGTTTTTTTGTAACCTCTAAATTATTCAAATTTTTATTTGAACCAATATTATAAAAATGACCCTTTTTTCCTTTTTGAAAAACTTTTATTAATGCTTCACAATGATCTTTCACATATATCCATTCTCTCGAATTTGTTCCTTTACCGTAAATCGGAAGAGGTTTGTTATATAAAATGTTGTATATAAGTTTTGGAACTAATTTTTCTGGATGTTGTTTGGGTCCATAATTATTTGAACAATTTGTTATCATTGCATCTAATTTATAAGTTCTCACATATGAACTTACTAAATGATCAGAGGCAGCCTTACTTGCTGCGTAAGGGGAGCTCGGCTGGTAAGGGTATTTCTCGTTTGATCTACCATTTAATACATCTCCATATACTTCGTCTGTTGAAATATGAATTAATTTTGATTTATGTTTTCTTGAAAAATTTTTAAAACTTTCCAAGAGATTATAAACTCCAACAATATTACTTTGTATAAAACTATCAGGATTATCTATAGATCTATCGACATGGGTTTCAGCTGCTAAATTGAATATTCCATGAGGTTTATATCTAAATAATATAGTTTGAAATTTTTTACTATTAATATCGAGTTTAAAAAATTTATATCTTTTTATATTTTTAAATTCTCTCACATTGTAATGATTAGATGAATATGTTGCCTTATCTATATTTATTACATAAAAATTTTTTTTTAACAAAAGTTCTATTAGATTACTTCCTATAAAACCTAGACCACCAGTAACTATGATTTTTTTCATTATTTGATTTTTACATTACAAAAAAGTGTTAGTATAGTCGAATAAACATTCATCATGTTAATAAGTAGGCAAAATTTATCAGTAATAATTGTTAGCTTTAAGAGTGAACATGTTATTCATCGTTGCATCAGTTCAATAGATAAAGAGATTGAAATTATTGTAGTAGATAACTCAAATAATGCAAAATTCAAAAATAATATTGAAGCAAAGTATAAGAATGTAAAATGTATATTATCCTCATCAAATATTGGAATGGGTGCAGGTAATAATATTGGAATAAAAAACTCTAATAAAGATTTTGCTTTAATTCTCAACCCAGATGTAATTTTAAAAAAAAATACAATAGATGAAATTATTAATGCATCTAAAGTATTACAAACTTTTGGGATTATTGCGCCAATTTCAGACAACTCTAAATATCCAAATTATAAATTTGATAAAAATCAAATTCAAAAATTTAATCAAACTAACCCTTTCAAAGTAAAAAGTGTTGATGGATACTCTATGCTTTTAAATTTAAAAAGATTAAAAAATTTGGTTAATTTTTATTTTTTTGATGAAAATATTTTTTTATATCTTGAAAATGATGACTTTTGTAAAAGATTGAGATCAAATAATGAAGATATATATGTAGTACCAAAATCTGAAATTCATCACCTCGGTGGTGAAGCAGTTGATCCCAAACATCAATATGAAATTGAACTTTCTAGAAACTGGCACTGGATGTGGTCAAAGTTTTATTTTAATAAGAAACATTACGGTTATGTCAAAGCTTTTACAAGTATTTTTAGCAATTTGATTTCTGCAAAAATAAAATTTTTTTATTTTCTGGTTACATTAAACAACCATAAAAGAAAAATATATCAAATGAGATTATTAGGTTTATATAATTCTATCATTGGAAAAAAATCTTTTTACAGACCAAAATTAGATAATTAGTGACCAGGAAATTCTATTAAATTTTCAATTTTATAATTTTTTTTAATTAGTTTATCACATCCACCTAAATCAAATAAATTTATAACAAAAATAAATGCTGACACTTTGCCTCTAGAAATTTCTACAAGTTGTGCTGCTGCTTCAGCTGTTCCACCTGTAGCGATCAAGTCATCAATGATCAATACATCATCATCTTTCTCTATAGAATCTTTATGAACTTCTATAGTTGCAGTTCCATATTCAAGTTCAAAATCAACAGAATGCACATCTGCTGGTAATTTATTTTTTTTTCTAAGCATAATAAAAGGTTTATTTAATAAATATGAAACTGCAGAAGCAAATACAAAACCTCTTGATTCGATTGCAGCTATCTTATTAAAGTTAAATTTTTTAGATTTTTCAACAATTTGATTAATCGTTTCAGCAAATGCTTTTTCATCTTTAATTAAGGTAGTTATATCCCTAAATAAAATACCTTTCTTTGGGTAATCTGGAATAGATCTAATAAAATCTTTTAAATTCATATACTTAATTATAAATGTATAAATAAATTATATTTTTAACATGACAATAAATAAATTAGCAATAATTGGAGGAAGTGGCTTATACGATGTTGAAGAATTTAAGGACAGAGAATTACTTGACTTAAATAGCCCATGGGGGAAACCATCTGATCAAATCTTAAAAACAAGCTTTAAAAATAAGGAAGTTTTTTTTTTACCAAGGCATGGTCGAGGTCATTACATATCTCCATCGAATATCAATTTTAGAGCAAACATTGATGCTTTAAAACAACTTGGTGTTACAGATATTGTATCCATATCAGCAGTTGGCTCATTGAAAGAGTCTTTAGCACCAGGAAAATTTGTCATTGTTGATCAATTTATTGATCGAACTTTTGTTCGAAATAAAACTTTCTTTGATGATGAAATTGTTGCACATGTTTCTATGGCCCATCCAACATCAAATGGTCTGATGAATGCATGTGAAGAGGCGATTAAAAAATCAAATATAGATTATCAAAGAAAAGGTATCTATGTTGTTATCGAAGGGCCACAATTTTCAACTTTAGCAGAGTCAAATTTATATAGATCTTGGAAAGCTGATGTAATTGGCATGACAAATATGCCGGAATCAAAATTAGCAAGGGAAGCAGAAATTAGATATGCATCAGTTTCCATGGTAACAGATTTTGATTGTTGGCATCCTAATCATGAAAATGTTAATGTACAACAAGTTATTAATGTACTTTTAAGAAATGCTGCTAAAGCAAAAAATATGATTAAAAATCTTATAGAAAATTTTGAAGACCATATTGATCCAAACGATCCAACAAATAATTGTTTGGATGTTGCAATAATTACCGCTCCAGAAAAAAGAACACAAAAGACAATAGATAAATTAAAAACTGTGGCAGGAAGAGTGCTTAAAAAATGAGACTCATATTTTTATTTTTATTATCTTTATTTGTATTTACAATCAATGTGAAAGCAGAGTCGCGTTTTGGAGATTTGACAGAATTAAAAGATGATAGAATGAGGGGCAAGGAAAATCAATGGGTGAGACCTCATCCAGGTCCATTTGTATGGAACAATATAGAAAAGGAAAAAGGAATTTTTTCATGGGATAAAGCTGACGAATATGTGACTTATGCTCAAAACCAAAATCAAAATACAATCGCAACAATATGGCCTTATTCTAACTGGGAACAAAAATCGTGTAAAAGAAAAAAAGGAAGAAGCCCTTTTGGAAAGCGTTTTGCAAAATACTTAAGTAAACCTTGTTCAATGGAAAATTATAAAATATTCTTATCTGCTTTGGTTGATAGGTACGATGGTGATGGAATAAATGATATGCCAGGTTTAACAAAACCAATTGTTTATTGGGAAGTAATGAATGAGCCAGAATTTAAAATGTTTTTTAAAGGAACCGAAGATGAGTTTGTAGAAATTTTTAATTTTTCATCAAAATTAATTAAATCAAAACAAAAAGACGCAGTTATTATTATGGCTGGTGCTGCAGGTATGTTTCCAGAAAGTAAAAGGTTTTGGAAATCAGCGCTTCCAAAAATAAAAGATCATTTTGATATAGCTAATATGCATCACATTACACCACCTGATGGTAAATGTGATAGAGATTTTTGGGTAGGTGAATTTTCTGAATTATTACAATCTTTGAATATTGATAAACCGATTTGGGTAACTGAAGCGATGGTAGGTGTATGCAAAGTAATTCCAACTTATATTAATACATTTGCAAGTGGCGCAGAGGTGATTATTGATGTGGGAGTAAATGCACCAGGTATGAAAATGAGCAAAAGTAGTAGAAAAAAACTAAATAATTTTATTAAAGAAGTGGACGGATTTAAAGACATCAAATTGATTTCTAAAAAAAAAGCTGAGTTTACTTTTAATAACGGAACAAAAAAAATAATCGATTTTTAGTAAAATGAAAAAATTTACAACATTATTAATTGTCATTTTTTTTAACACAAATGTTTTAGCTGAAAAAATGACAAAGAGTGGATTTTTGACTAATAAAGTAAGCTATCTAAAAGAGCAAAAAATATTAAATCCGCAAAATAAAATTCTATTAATTTATAATCATGGTCAAACTACTCACGATGGTCCTTCCAGTGATTGTGCATGGAAGGGAGGAATGAACAATATGTCATCTTTAGTAGGAAAAAAAATTAAAGATAAAGAAATAGTTGTCTACCTTTTTTGTACAGGCAAACTAAAGGGAGATGATTATAAAAGATTATGGAATAAAAAAAAATTTAAAGAACCATATAAAGGTAAACCAAAACTTGAAAAAAGATTAGATGCTAATTTAAAACTTATTGAAGACTTTACTGCCCAAGGTTTTAAAAAAGATCAAATTTTTTTAACTGGAAGATCTTGTGGAGGATGGATGACAATGATGTTGCTTAGTAGATATCAAGATATTGTTGCTGGGGGTATTTCTTTTGTACCTGAATGCTATGGTCGCTTAACTAAAGCGTATAAAGTAAATAAAATTGGAGAAGAAGAGGCTTTAAAAAAATTCAAGGAAAAAGAAGGCTCTGGACCGGCTAATATGAGACAAAAGCAAATAGATGAAATTAAAAAAAGCCCAAATTTACCCCTACTAGTTTTTACTCATCCAAAAGATCCATTTGGTGGATTAGTATCTGATTGGGTAGAGGAAGTCTCAGGTGTTGAAAGAATAGTTATTTCTCAAAACAATAAGGTTAATGGGAAAAGTTGTAGTGTATGGGGAAAACCAATTAAAAATTATCATGATATGGATAGAGCAACGTGTTTTAAAGAATATAATCCAAAGATTTTAGATTTTATTGCCTCAAGAATAAACTAAATGAAAATAGAAGGTAAAGAATATCGTACTATTTGGTTTGAAAATAATGTTGTAAAAATTATTGATCAAACAAAACTTCCACATCAATTTATTATTAAAAACATAAAATCAGTAAATGATACAATAAATGCTATTAATACAATGGAAGTAAGGGGAGCACCATTAATAGGTGCTACCGCAGCTTATGGACTAGTATTAGCTATAATTGAAAATAATGACCAGTCATTTTTAAAAAAATCTGCAGAAAATTTAATTAAATCAAGGCCAACAGCAATAAATCTTAAGTGGTCTGTTAATAGAATGATGGACAAATTATCGGGTGTTAATAACGATAAGATTTTAGAAATAGCCATAAGTGAAGCTAAAGAAATTTGTGAAGAAGATATTAAATTTTGTAAAAATATAGGGTTAAATGGACTTAAAATTATAGAGAAAATTTATAATAAAAAAAAAGATACAGTTAATATTTTAACACATTGTAATGCTGGATGGCTTGCAACAATTAATTGGGGCACTGCTACTTCTCCAATTTATCATGCTCATAAAAAAGGCATTCCTGTTCATGTGTGGGCTGATGAAACAAGACCTAGAAATCAAGGTGCAAATCTTACTTCTTATGAGTTAAATGAAGAGGGTATCAAGAATACAATCATTGCGGATAATACAGGTGGAATTTTAATGCAAAGAGGCGAAGTTGATATATGTATTGTTGGTACAGATAGAACTTTATCCAATGGAGATGTTTGTAATAAAGTTGG
>TARA_B100001057_G_scaffold280822_1_pt1 | contig 10586 bp, 10 predicted proteins | sample TARA_B100001057 | Tara Oceans TARA_B100001057 (sample SAMEA2621839) | marine metagenome | biome: marine biome (ENVO:00000447); feature: surface water layer (ENVO:00002042); material: "saline water (ENVO:00002010), including plankton (ENVO:xxxxxxxx)" | depth 5 m | reverse complement strand
CAAAATGGGATGAAAGACCACTTTTATTTGTTGTTTCAAACTCTGGTAATGAGATTGAAAGAGAGGAACTTGACGAATTAATGCTAAAGAAGTTCGAAAAGTGGCAACTACCTGACCAAGTGGTATTCTTAAAGGAATTGCCAATAGGAGCAACAGGAAAGGTTAAAAAGATAGATTTAAGAGAAGAGTATAAAGAACATTACATGTAGGAGAAAATTATGCCGATGACATTTGTAAAACCTGAGGAGTTAGATAGTTATGTCGGAAAGTCACTTGAGCCAAGTGAGTGGCTTACCATCGATCAAGAAAGAATAAATAATTTTGCTGATGCCACAAATGATCATCAATTTATTCATGTCGATCCAGAGCAAGCTGAACCAATATTTGGCTCAACTATAGCTCATGGTTTTTTAACCCTCTCTCTTACATCAGGTATGGGTGAGGAAAATGCATTGGTTGTTGAGGGTTCAAAAATGAGTCTTAACTATGGACTTGATAAAATAAGATTCCTTGCACCTGTTCCTGTTAATTCCAGAATTAGGATGCATTCTAAAATTGTAGATGTTAATGAAAAGAATCCAGACCAGTTTCTTATAAAAAGTGAAGTAACCATGGAGTTAGAAGGCTCTGAAAAGCCTGCATTTATTGCAGAACAGTTAGGGCTTTGGGTAACTTAGGATCCTCTAACTAAGCAGTTTCTTCAAAATATTATTTACACTTTCAGGATTTGCTTTTCCTTGAGTCTCCTTCATCACTTGACCAACAAAAAAACCAAATAGCTTATCCTTACCCGCCTTGAAGGCAGCAACTTGATCTGGATTAGTTTCAAGGATTTTTTGGGCAATGTTCTCTATCAATGATTCATCTTGGATCTGCACTAAACCCTGCTTCTTAATAATTTCATCGGTATCTTTCCCAGAATCCCAAATATCAGCAAGAACAGTTTTGGCAATCTTCTTTGATATAGTTCCATCAGATATTCTTTTAAGCAAAGTATTAAAATTGTAACTTGAAAGCTTAGATTCATTTATTTTTATATTATCCTTATTTAATAGAGAACCTATCTCTCCAACTATAAGATTTGCAGCAAGTTTAGGATCACTTTCAGAATCAACAGCAAGTTCAAAGAAAATTGAAAGCTCTCTTGATGAAGAAATTATTTGAGCCTCATTCTCATCTATTTTAAGCTCTGAAATATACCTCTTTGATTTGTCATGCGGAAGTTCAGGGAAAGAACCTCTGATTTCATCCATTTCATTATCAGAGATTATTACTGGAAGAAGATCAGGATCAGGGAAATATCTATAATCGTTTGCAAATTCTTTTGATCTCATAGGCCTTGTTTCATCCTTAAGACTGTCATAGAGCCTTGTTTCTTGGATAACTTTATCGCCATTTTCAAGAACTTTTATTTGTCTTTTAATTTCGAAATTTATTGCTTTCTCAATGAACTTGAATGAATTTATGTTTTTAATTTCAGTTCTTGTACCTAATTCTGAATCACCGGCTTTTCTTATTGAAACATTTGCGTCACATCTTAATGATCCCTGTGACATATCTCCATCGCATACATTAAGAAATGTAACAAGCTGATGTAGAGCCTTCATATAAGATACAGCCTCCTTTGCACTGGATATTTCAGGCTCAGAAACAATCTCAAGTAAGGGAGTTCCAGCTCTATTTAAGTCAATAACAGATTTATCAGGATATGCATCATGTATTGACTTCCCTGCATCTTCTTCTAGATGAGCCCTAGTGATATTTACTGTCTTTATATCACCATCGACATTAATTTCAATTGATCCACCCTCAACAATAGGCTGAGTCATTTGAGTTATTTGATATCCCTTTGGAAGATCAGGATAAAAGTAATTTTTTCTATCAAAAGTTGACTCTTGATTTATATTTGCATTAATCGCTAATCCAAATGTTATTGCTTTTTTAAATGCGTCTTTATTTACAACAGGTAAAACTCCAGGTAAACCTAAATCAACTAAATCTACTTGAGTATTGGGTTCTGAGCCAAATTTCGTAGATGCACTCGAAAAAAGTTTTGTTTTTGTCGAAAGCTGAGCGTGAACTTCTAGACCAATTACTGTTTCCCAACTCATGAGTTCTCTCCAAAATCTGGATTTCTTATGTGCCAATCAGTATTTTTTTGATACTGATGAGCAAAATTTAATATTTTAGACTCTTCAAGATAATTACCAATAAGCTGAAGACCTATTGGAAGATTATTTGAAAAACCATGAGGTATGGACATTGCTGGAACACCAGCTAGATTTGAAGATATTGTAAATAAATCTTCAAGGTACATTTCAATCGGATTTTCCGTTTTCGATCCAATTTTAAAAGCTGAGCTTGGTGATGTAGGAGACATTATCACATCTACTTCACTAAAAGCTTTTACAAAATCATTTTTAATCATTCTCCTAGATTGCTGAGCCTTCTTGTAGTATGCATCATAGAAACCAGCAGATAGCACATATGTTCCTATAAGGATTCTTCTTTTTACTTCATCACCAAAACCTTCAGATCTTGATTTTATATATAGGTCCTCCAGATCATTTATATTTTCAGCCCTATATCCATATTTAACCCCATCAAATCTGGATAGATTAGATGAACATTCAGCTGGCGCTACGACATAATAAGTTGGAACAGATAATTTAATATTTGGCATGGAAACTTCAACGAAATTAGCTCCTAACGATTCAAATATTTTTTTTGATTGTTCAAAAGAATCTTGAACTTCTTTGGTAAGATTTGAAATATCAAACTCCTTAACAATACCAATCTTTTTACCTTTAATATCATTATTAATATTTTCTAGATAGTTTTCTTTATCTTTGCTCAGCGAAGTTGAATCTTTTTCATCATGGCTACAAATATGGTTTAGCATCAGTGCACAGTCCTCAGCAGTTCTTGCAAAAGCACCTGCCTGATCAAGGCTAGAAGCAAAAGCAATCATTCCCCACCTAGAAGCTCTGCCGTATGTAGGTTTAATACCTGTTATTCCACATAATGCTGCTGGCTGTCTTATAGAGCCACCTGTATCAGTACCAGTTGCCGCACAAACTAAACCTTCAGCGACTGCTGCTGCAGACCCTCCTGAGCTTCCTCCTGGAACTCTTTCAAGATCCCATGGATTTTTCACTGTTCCAAAATAACTAGTTTCATTTGAAGACCCCATTGCAAACTCATCCATATTTGTTTTACCAACGCAGATGCTTCCAGCTTTTGAGAGATTTTCAACGACTGTAGCATTATAAGGAGGTATAAAATTCTCCAAAATCCTTGAACCGCATGTAGTTCTTAAATTTTTTGTACAAAATAAATCTTTTTGAGCAATTGGTAATCCCGCAAGGTCACCTTCGCACTCTCCTTGATCAAATTCTTTCGCTTTACTTAAAGCAGCTTCCTCATTCAGTGTTATAAATGAGTTTGTTTTGCTGGATGATATATTTTTTAAGGTTTCCTCCACTAATTCAAAAGATGAAATATCTTTTTTTTCTAAAAGCTCTTTAAGTTCAGACAATGTTTTATATTTAATGCTCATTCAACAACTTTTGGCACTATAAAATAATCTTGATCTGACTGAGGTGAATTTTCAAGAAATACTTCTTTTCTATCCTTTGAAGTCACTAAGTCTTTACGTTTTGGTGCTGTCTTCTCAAGCGGGTTAGCAAGCGGAATTACGTCGTCTGTGTTTATCTCTTGAAGCTCACCTACAAAATTTATTATATTTTCGAGATCTTTAGTTATTTTATCTTTTTTGTCTTTATCAAGCTTTAGTCTTGCTAAATAAGAAATAGTTTCAACTGTTTTATTGTCCATATATAGGATATTATATTAAAGTTGCGAGATATTAACCTAACGCAGCAAAATTTTATATATATTTGAGGTAATTTGTGGAATTTAATTTATTCAAGACTGCAAGAGGCTTATTTTCTAACGATTTATCGATAGATCTTGGAACTGCTAACACCCTCATCTATACGAAAGACGTGGGCATTGTGCTCAATGAACCTTCAGTTGTCGCAATAAGAGAATCAAGAGGCCAAAAAACAGTTGTTGCTGTTGGTGCTGAGGCGAAGAAAATGCTAGGCAGAACTCCTGGTAATATTACTGCAATTAGACCTTTATCAGATGGTGTTATTGCAGATTTCCAAGTAACTGAAAAAATGCTTCAGCATTTCATTGCTTCTGTTCATGAACAGAGATTTATTAAACCCAGCCCAAGAATACTGGTTTGTGTGCCTTGTAGGTCTACTCAGGTTGAAAGAAGGGCTATTAGGGAATCAGTTCTTGGAGCAGGCGCTAGAGATGTAAAACTTATTGAGGAACCCATGGCTGCTGCAATTGGTGCAGGACTTCCTGTTGAAGAAGCGAGTGGAAGTATGGTTATTGATATTGGAGGAGGTACTTCGGAGATTGCAATACTTGCTCTAAATGGTGTTGTTTATGCAGAGTCTGTAAAAATTGGCGGCGATAAGATGGATGAAGCAATCGTTTCATATATACGAAGAAATTATGGTTGTGTTATTGGAGAATCTACTGCTGAAAAAATAAAACAAACTATTGGATGTGCATCTGAAGATTCGGAAAAGCAAGAAATGATGGTTACTGGAAGAAATTTAGCTGAAGGTATTCCAGAAACATTCAGTCTCTCAAGTGATCATGTATATGATGCAATGAAAGACCCCCTCAATGGTATTGTTCGAGGGATAAGAGATGCTCTTGAGCTTTCACCACCTGAGCTCTCAGCTGATATAGCAGAAAGAGGAATTGTATTAACCGGCGGCGGCGCTTTATTAAGAGATTTAGACAGATTGATATCTGCTCAAACTGGAATACCAGTCATTATTGCAGAAGATCCTCTGACATGTGTTGCACGGGGCGGTGGCCAGGCATTAGAAATTATAGATAAATACAACATAGATCTATTATCAACTGAGTAGTATGGCAAGATTGCCTGATAAATCATCAAGATTTATATTGATATCAGTATTTCTTTTTTGTTCTTCTTTTTTGTTTCTTGATTTCAGATTTAATACTTTTAAACCAATACAAAACTTTTATAGCTCAACTTCTATATTTATAAAAGTATTCTCAAAGGAAGTTATCTTTTCACCTACATTCAATTTAGCTTCAAGCATAGTAAATTCAAAAAGTATAAAGGAAGAGAATGAAGAATTAAAAGCAGAATTAAATTATCAGCTGATAAAGAATTTCATAATTTCTAATGAGGTAATTGTTAATAGAAATATTTTTTTTGGTGAAGTTGATATCGAAAAGATAAATTCTGTATTGATTCCTTCAAGAGTTGTTAGTTTTGATGTCAATCAGTACTTTTGTTGTGACAAGCACAGAATTTTTTTAAAGCCAGAAATAGATGATGATGTAAATTCATATAAGGTGCTCATTAATTCTGAGGGCATAATAGGTCAAACTATTCAAATTAATAAGGGTCTATTTGAAGCTATTTTGTTGAGCGACAAGGATCATATTATTCCTATTCAAGACGAAAACAATTTCTATTGCGAAGCAAAAGGATTAGGAGTGCCTAAAAAAATATTCTGTGATATTGATTTAACACTTGGAGTTAACTCTTTTGAAGTAAATCAAAAGTTTCTTTCTTCTGGTCTAGGAGGCATATTTCCAAAAGGAGTGGAAATCGGCAATATTTCTGAGATAAAAGAATTATCAACCAAAGAAGTTAGGCTCATAATTGAACTAAATGCAGACCCACTGTCATCAAACTTTTTTGGAGTTCTGAAATAATGAAATTATCTGAATTCATATTTTTGACATTCATTTTTATAATTTTCAGTACAATTGATTCGAAATTAAATTTGTTTTTATACGATTATTTAATTCTCTCGAACTTAACATATTTACTTCTTTGTTATTTAGCTTTTAAAAATCCACAAAAAGTTAATTCTTTCTTTGGTGCTTATATTGGCTTCGTAATAGATCTTCATCAAAATATGTTTTTTGGACTTCACGCTTCGTTATTTACATTAACAATTCTTATTATCAACTATAACTACTTCAGGTTGAGAATGTTTTCGACACTACAAATTACAATTGCTTTTAGTTTTTTTGTTTGCTTTTTCGTTGGCTTTAAGAGTATTTTAATTTCGACAATGAATTTTCAGTATTTAGTGGTTTTTTTAAGTTTCTTTTTTGGATTCATTTCTTATCTACTTATACCCAGTATTGGAAAATTCTTAATTCAAAAAACAAAAATCTAGAAAATGAATAATAGATTGGCTTTAAGATTATTATTGATCATATTTACACCACTTTTAGTGATTACATTATCTTACTTTCTATTCCTTTCTAAACCAGATCTCTTTTCTAAAATCCTTGAAAGATATAAATATCAAGACTTCTCCTTTATCATCGAAGGAGTCTCTACCAACAAAAATCCTTTATATCCTGAGATAATTTTTAGACATGCATCCCTTCAGACTCAAGCCAAAAATATCAAAATCGATGAGATAACTATTGGCCTAAATCTTTTAGGATATATTTTTGATAGTTACAAAAGAATTAATTATTTAAAAATATATGCATCCCAAATATCAACTGAGGACTATATATCTCTTCTTCCAGCAGACTCAGAAGATTTAAAAAATACTTTATTAGAGCTAATTGATGAGGGGCATATAGAAGAACTTTTTTTTGAGCTTATTGATGGAGCTGAAATAAGAGTAAATAATGAACTTCTAATTTCTGATGTTGTTCTCAATATCAGGCCTGAGATAACTCTCAATGCAGGAAAGGCTTTTGTAACAGCAAACTCCAAAGAAGTTAAAATAATTCTAAAAAAAGGTTCTTATGACAGCCTTCCATTTGAGAGGATCTCTGGATTATTTGATTTAAAATTAAGAGAGTTGGAATACACTTCCTATCACAAGTCTATCAACGAGTATGCTGAAGATATTCTTCCACTAGGCGTACTAAATTTTAAAAATGATATACAGCTATTTACATCTGGCTTTATAAACTTTGAGAAAAATGAGAACAAAAACTATGGTTTTATAAGTTTCCAAGATCTTTCAGAAATTAAATATTTTGAAGATGGGTTTAAAGTTAAAACTAATATATTTATAGAGGATTTTAGTAATGTTTTCTCCCAAAATTTTATTTCTTTTAATGATGTTGCGGTGAATCTTTACTTGTCGGGAAATGAAATACAAAAATCATCTGTTATTAATTTTTTTACAGATTCAAAATCAGATATTTATCTGTCAGGATCTTTTAATGACGGTAACCTATTATTAGATTTTAATAGTGAAAATCTCAAAGGATCGATAGCCAGAGATAAATCAAATTTTTTCAGAGTTGACCTTTATGACTCGAATATAGATTTTAATTTTGGAGAATCCGAGGAAGAAACTTTCATTCTTCCAAATTTAAAATTTAGAGTAATTGGAAGAAATATAACTTTAAATGGGGCAAGGCTTGATTCAATAGATTTTTACTATCTAAAAAATGGTGAAGTTCTTACGTTAAATAATATTAATATTGAAAGTGATTTCTTAAAAATTTCTGATTTTAATAACGAGCCAGCATATTTCTCAATTAATACCACTCAAGACTTTTACAAAATTAGAGGTTTGTATGAGTTTAATGATGTTAAGAATTCATTAAAGTTGCAAAGCTTTCCGCCGATAGACTATTTGCGATCAAATATAAATATTCAGTGGAACAATCTCTTTGAATTGAAGAATATTGAAGGCAGCCTTGATTTTCTTGCAAAGGACTTTCAAATTAATCAAAACAACCCTAATTCTGCTTTACTAAATTTGGTTGGGTTACTAAATGTCCAATCTTTCTTTGATGGATATGATGGTTCATCAACAGATGAATACATAAAATTTAGAAGAGGAAGTGGAAGCATTATCTTTTCAAAAAAATATGGAAGGATAGTAGATGAGTTTTCATTTGATGCTGATTTTGGAAAGATGAATTGGAACGGATTTATTCTAAAAGATGATTCTGGTTTTTTCAAAGAACTAGATTTGGGTCTGTCAATGAAGCTAAATCTTCAAGAAAATATTCCTTGGTATGCTGCTATATTTGGAGGTATTGGAGTTGCTGCAGGAACAGCCATTATTGGAAATGTTTTCGAGGAACAAATTGAGGAAATATCAACAATAGAATATAAAGTCAGTGGACATCTAAACTCACCTATGCTTGAAAGATTATAAAAGAAATATTGTTGCAAGACCTAGGAACGAAACAAATCCCACAACATCAGTCACTGTAGTCACTATTACACTTCCAGCTATTGCTGGATCTTGATTAAGCCTTCTTAAAATAATTGGTACAAATACTCCTGCAAAAACCGAGCTTAATAAATTAATTATCATTGCAGCAGCTATTAATAAAGCTAGAACCAATTGATTAAACCAAAGATATGTAACTAGACTTATTATCAGAGATAAGACGATTCCATTGAGTATTGATACAGCAAGCTCCCTTTTAAAAAGCCAACCAAGATTGGAGTTTGAGATTTGCTCTAAAGTAAGGCCTCTTAAAACTATGGTTAATGTTTGAGTCGCTGCAACACCACCCATGCTGGCAACAATTGGCATTAAAACAGCTAGGTACACAACTTTTTCAATAGTGTCTTGAAAAATATTTATTGCCAATGCAGCAACAAATGCTGTAACAAGATTTAAACCCAGCCATATAATTCTTTTTCTTGCAGCTCTTGCTGGCGGCGAAAAGGTATCTTCAGCAATACCAGCCATACTAAGAAAATTTTGATCAGCATCTTCAATAATTACATCAACAACATCATCGATTGTAATTCTTCCTATGAGCTCATTTCTATGATTAATTACAGCAGCAGAAATTAAATCGTTTTGTTCAAAATATCTTGATACTTCTTTATCAGACTCGTTTACTCTGAATGAGTGAGGTTCGGTATCCATGATATCAGATACCTTTAGATTTGGATCTGAAGATATCATCTTAGAAACCTTAAGCTCACCTATAAAATTATTATTCTTTGAAACAACAAATAACTTATCAGTATTTTTAGGAATGCTACCAACTGACCTTAGATACTCAAGAACCAAATTTAGAGTTGAATCTTTTTGAACGCTTATAATGTCGTTATTTAATAAGCCACCTGCAGAGTCTTCAGGATATTCTAAAACTATCTCAACTCTCTGCCGATCAATTTTTGACATCATTGATAAAAGGGAGCTTTTTCTTTGTTCAGGAAGATTTTGAAGAATATCAACCATCTCATCAAGTTCAAGATTCTGAACCAAATCCAATAATTCTTCATTTGAGATTTCATCAAATAAATCTTGTTGTATTTCTTCACCTAGCTCACTTAGAACTTCGGCTTCATTTGATTTATCAATTATTGACCAGATTACTTTTCGGTGTTCTGAGGGAGTTGACTCCAAGCAATGAGCAATCTCATGTGAGTCCATTTTAGAGAGAATCATTTGAACTTGACTAAACTTATCCTCAGATTTCTCATTAAGAATTTCAAATATTCTTTCTTGATTATTGGTTTCCATTAATCAAAAACCCTACCAAAGTACTCCTCTTTAATTAATGAACTATTGATCAAATAATCTTTTTCGCCTTTATCAAGTATTCTTCCATCTTTAATGACTATTGAATAATCACAAATATCAATAGTTTCTCTTATATTGTGATCAGTAATTAAGATGCTTATGCCTTTCTCTGAGAGGCTCTGTAGTACATTCTTAATATCTTCAATAGCCAGAGGATCTATTCCTGCAAATGGCTCATCTAAAAGAATTAATTTAGGTTTTGAAGCCAGACATCTTGCAATTTCAACTTTTCGTCTTTGCCCACCAGATAAAACATATCCTAATGAATCTTCAATATCTATCAAACTAAATTCTTTCAGAGTTTTTGTATAGAAACTTTTGAGCTCTTCACTGTCCAAGAAATTCTTCTCGGCAACACCTAAGATATTTGATTTAACTGAAAGATTTCTAAATATTGATGGCTCTTGTGGTAGATAGCTCATTCCAACTTCTGCTCTTGAATGAGGAGGCATCTTTGTTATCTCTTTATCTTGAAGAAAAACTTTTCCACTATCTACTTTTATTAAGCCTAAAATTGAATAAAAGGTGGTTGTTTTTCCAGCTCCATTTGGACCCAAAAGCCCAACTATCTGACCTTTAGCTATATCAAATGAAATATCATCAATTATTAGATTGTTTTTAATTGATTTTGATAGATTTTTTACACTTAGAACATTCATATTAATTAATTTGAAGCTCTCCCGAACTTATGTTGAATTTTACAAATTCGCCCCTTATTCTGGATGAATCACTGTCTAGTAAAGCATCTCCAGAAATAGTTATTTCATCTTCATTAATGATTATGATATTTGAAAAACCTTTAAAAGAATTTTCTTCACTTATTATTTTGAATTTAACTGGCGACCCTTTAATTTTTATTTGGCCCATACCTCTATCATACTCTGCAATTTCACCAAATATCTCGTATGAATTAGATTTAAAAACCACATTGTTTTTGAACTCGATTTTATTCTCTTTGATTTCTATAATGTC
>TARA_B100001057_G_scaffold127583_1_pt1 | contig 10591 bp, 12 predicted proteins | sample TARA_B100001057 | Tara Oceans TARA_B100001057 (sample SAMEA2621839) | marine metagenome | biome: marine biome (ENVO:00000447); feature: surface water layer (ENVO:00002042); material: "saline water (ENVO:00002010), including plankton (ENVO:xxxxxxxx)" | depth 5 m | reverse complement strand
TATTTGATAATAAAGATAAAAAAGATCTTAATACTTTATCTTTTTATTATATTTTTTTAAATAAAAATTTAAAAAAACTGAAAATAAAATTAATAGCAATCCAATATAAAAGTTAGAACTCATTTGTTCAGATTTTCCAAAAATAATTAGGGCTAGGATAATTCCATATATCGGTTCTAAGTTATAGGCCAGTACAGCAGTATAAGGGGTAATATAATTAAGCAAGTATACAGCTGCAATGAATGCATAGGCAGTACAAATAATACCTAAAATAAAAATGTATAAATAATTCAGAGAAAAATAACTTTCAATTAACAAATAATCAATTCTACCTGTGATAATTAGGAAAATAGATATAAATATGACTCCAAATAGAAATTCATAAAATGTTATTTTATATGCCTTATCATTTTTGATTAAAAGACCATTTAAAACAGAGAATATTGAGGCAAAGAAAGCAGAAAATATTCCCAAAATTATCCCAACCGAATAATTAAACTCAGAATTTAAAATCAAATATATGGCTATTATAACCAAAATAGATAATAATAATTCATGAGCTATAATTTTACGCCTAAAAAAAAATGGTTCAATAAAAGATGTAAAAAAAGCAGTTGTTGACATCATAGAAAGTGCTATTGTTACATTTGAATAATCAATTGACATAAAAAAAGTTATCCAATGAAGAGATATTACAAAACCTAAAATAGAATACTTAAGCATATGTCGATATGATGTTTTTAGTTTTTTCCTCGTGAAAACGGAAAATAAAAAAATTACAATTAAAGCGATAAACATTCTGTGCCATACTATTGAGATAGCAGAATTTGTAATTAATTTACCCAAAATTGCAGTAAACCCTGCGATAAAAACTAAAAAATGTAGGTGAATGTGATGTTTGATATTATCTTTTTGCATTATATACAAGATAAATAGACAATAAACCAAAAATAATATTTGGAAGCCATACTGCAACTATTGGAGATAAATCAGACTGAAGAGCTAAAACCCCAAATATCTTATCAAAGAAAACATAAACCATAGCAATTACAATCCCAAAAGCTAAATTCACACCTGTACCACCTCTTCTTTTCTCAGATGAAATGGCAAAAGCAATTAAAGTCAAAATAAAAATTGAAAAAGGAATACTCCATTTTTTATATTTTGCAACCAAATAACGATCAATATTGGCAGAACCCTTTAATTTTTCATTTTTAATAAACTCAATTAACTCATTATATCTTAATGTCTCAGCTATATAATTAACGGGGGTTAAATCTTCAACTTTAAAATCAAAAATTGTATCCAAAGATCTCTTATTGTATATAATGTCTACTGAATCTGTTATTGTTCTTTTTGAAAAATTATTTAGGCGAAATTTATTAGACTTTTTAAGAAAACGAATACTAGATGCACTAATTTTAAAACTCATTTTTTCACCTTCAAAATTTTCTAAAGTAAAATTTGTGCCAACATTATTTTTTGGATTAAACTGAGTTAAGAAAATGTACTCCCTTTCATTAATTTTTCGAAAAATATTTTTACTGTCAATTGCTTTTTTATTTCCTCTCAAATATTTGTATGAAAAATCGTTATAATTTTTAGTTGATTCAGGAACGAGAAACATTCCAAAATAAAGTGAAAAAATCGCAATAATAAATGAACCTATCATATAAGGTTTTAAAATTCTTTTTAATGATATTCCAGATGAATATAAAGCTACAATTTCAGAATCATTCGAAAGCTTTGATGTAAACCATGTGGTTGCTAGAAATAAAAATAATGGCAATAAACTAGATGAAAAATATATACTAAAATTATAATAATGATTTAATATCTCAACTATTGGAACTTCTTTAGCTATCAACTTATCAATATGTTCAGCTAAATTTACAACAATTGCTATAGGAACAAACAGAAGTTGAATTAACAGATATGTGCTAATGTATTTCTTTAAAATGTATTTGTCAATTTTATTCAATTATAGTCTATTTGAAAGTTTCAATACCATTTTATTTTTCCAATTTAAAAAATCTCCATCAATAATTTTATTTCTAGCTTCTTGCATTAGATTTCTATAAAATCCTAAATTATGAATAGATGCAATTTGTTTGCCTAGCATTTCATTCACTGTAAATAAGTGTCTAAGATAGGCTTTTGAGTAATTATCAACCCAAGTTGTGTTTTCAGGGTCAATTGAACTAAAATCATTTGCCCATTTTTTATTTTTAATATTGATGATACCCTCCGATGTAAAAAGCATTCCATTTCTTCCATTTCTTGTTGGCATTACACAATCAAACATATCAACACCTAAAGATATGTTTTCCAACAGGTTTGCAGGAGTTCCAACACCCATCAAATATCTTGGCTTAGATTTTGGCAAAATTTCACAAACATTTCCAACCATTTCATATATTTCATTATGTGGCTCTCCTACAGATAAACCACCAATTGCATTTCCAAAACATTCTTTTGAAGATATTACTTTTGCAGATTCTTGTCTTAGGTCTTTATATGTACTGCCTTGAACTATAGGAAAAAAGATTTGTTTAAATCCATATTTTCCATCAGTTGAGTCAAATTTCGACAAACATCTATCTAGCCACCTATGTGTCAAATGCATAGAGTTTTTTGCATAACTATAATCACATGGATAAGCCGGACATTCATCGAAAGCCATAATGATATTTGCTCCAATTGAGTTTTGAATTTCAATGGCACGCTCAGGACTAAATAAATGTTTACTGCCATCAATATGACTTTTAAATTCTACTCCATTTTCATTAATTTTTCTGTTGGATGAAAGTGAATAAACTTGATAACCACCAGAATCAGTTAAAATATTTTTATTCCAGTTCATAAACTTGTGAATACCCCCAGCATTTTCAAATACTTCAATTCCTGGTCTTAAGTAAAGGTGGTAAGTATTTCCTAAAATTATTTCTGCTTTAATATCATTTTCAAGTTCCCTTTGATGAATCCCCTTTACTGTTGCCTGTGTACCAACCGGCATGAATACTGGTGTATTAATCTCTCCGTGAGAGGTTTTAATTAAGCCTACTCTTGCGCTAGAGTTTTTATCAAATGAAATAATTTTAAAAACAGGATCCATTAAAGGCAAATATAATTAAGATAGACATCATTGACCATATTTGTTAATAAATGAAATATTATTTCTTTTTTAAGTTTTTAAAATAGCATAAATTGTAAATAAATATAATAGTGCTTTACATGTCAGAAATAGACAGGCTAGAAAAAATCACAATTCAAACAAGAAGAGATATTTTGAGGATGGTTCACAAAGTAAATTCTGGTCACCCTGGTGGATCATTAGGATGTTCTGAATTTTTAGTGACTTTATTCAATAAAATAATGAAAAGAAAAGATGGTTTTTCAATGGATGGTATTAATGAAGATCTATTTTTTCTTAGTAATGGACATATATCTCCAGTATTTTACAGCGTTCTTGCTCGATGTGGGTATTTTAATATTGATGAATTAAATACTTTTCGACTAATTGATTCAAGACTTCAAGGTCACCCAACAACACATGAGGGACTTCCGGGAGTCAGGATATCATCAGGATCTCTTGGTCAAGGATTATCTGTAGCTATTGGTGCAGCATTATCAAAAAAACTCAATGATGATTCATCCATTGTTTATTGTCTTATGGGTGATGGTGAACTTCAAGAAGGTCAAAATTGGGAGGCTATTATGTATGCATCAGCCAAAAAAGTTGATAACATAATCGGAGTTATTGATTTAAATGGACAACAAATTGATGGTAGCACAGTGGATGTTTTAAACATGGGTGATTTAAAATCTAAGTTAAATTCATTCGGATGGGAGGTAATTGAAATAGATAATGGAAATGATATTAAAAGTATTATTGCGGCAATGGCTCAAGCAAAAAATTATCTTTTTAATAATAAACCTGTTTTTGTATTATTAAAAACAATTATGGGAAATGGTGTAGATTTTATGATGCATACCCACGAATGGCATGGAAAAGCTCCAAATGATGAACAACTTGAACTCGCATTAAAACAAAACAGTGAAACATTAGGTGATTATTAAGATGAAATACTACACTTACACAGAAAAAAAAGATACCAGAAGTGGTTTTGGAGATGGATTAGCTGAGTTAGGTAAAAATAACCCAAATGTAGTAGCATTATGTGCCGATCTTACAGGATCTTTAAAAATGGGAGAATTTAAAAAAAATCACCCAAATAGGTTCTTCCAAGTAGGTATAGCAGAGGCAAATATGATGGGTATAGCTGCTGGAATGACAATTGGAGGTAAAATTCCTTTTACTGGGACATTTGCAAATTTTTCAACAGGAAGAGTTTATGATCAGATAAGACAATCGATTGCATATTCTGACAAAAACGTTAAAATTTGTGCTTCTCATGCTGGGATCACATTGGGAGAGGATGGAGCTACCCATCAAATTTTAGAAGATATTGGTATGATGAAAATGCTTCCAGGTATGACTGTTATTAATCCTTGTGATTACAACCAAACAAAATCTGCAACTCTAGCGATTGCAGATCATCATGGACCAGTCTATTTGAGATTTGGAAGACCAAAAATACCTGTATTTATGTCAAAAAATCAAAAATTTGAAATTGGCAAAGCAATCAATTTGAGAGAGGGAAATGATGTGACAATTGCTGCGACAGGTCATCTTGTATGGGAAGCTTTAGAAGCTTTAAAAGTATTAGATAAATTAGGAATTAGCGCTGAAGTAATAAATTTTCACACCATAAAACCTTTAGATGAAAAAACATTACTTGATTCAGTAATTAAAACAGGGTGCATTGTTTCTGCTGAAGAGCACAATTTTCTGGGAGGATTGGGAGAAAGTATTTCAAGAATACTGTGTAATAAACTACCAACTCCTCAAGAATTTGTTGCTACAAATGATACTTTTGGTGAATCAGGCACCCCTGCACAACTTATGAAAAAATATGGACTTGATTCTAAGACCATAGTTGAAAAGTGCAAGCTTGTAATTAAAAGAAAATAATATCTAATCCGTCCTTGAGGCAGTATCGTCAGAATCAAGATAATTTGGAACACCATCTCCATCAGTATCATCATTAGTAGGATCGCCATCTCCGATATCATTAGTAGGGTCGCCATCGCCATCTCTATCAACAGTCAAATCAGAATCAGGCTCCAAATCTTCGTCAATAGTTAAGGTCCCATCATTATCATCGTCGTTGTCAAGAAAGTTATTTAGCGGATCATCGTCAGAATTATCATTTGTCAAATTTAAATCACCATCAAGATCTTCAAGATATGTTGGAACATTATCATTATCATGATCATTAACTTCTGATTGAAACAATTTAAACTTAAATATTAGATTTGAATATACAGGTACAGATCCTGCAGATGATGAAAAATAAGCTAAACCTGATGGCAAAAACATTACTCCTATCCCTGGATTTGTATATGTAACGGTTCCATCATCATTAATAGAAAAACTCTCTGCATTATTAAATTGAGAAATTACTTTCCCCCAACCGGAAATAGTAGCAATTAAATCAAAATCAGTTGGATTAACAGAAGAGTCAAATGTATTACCATTCATAAGATTACCCTCGTATGAAACTCTCACTTTATCACAAAAATATGGAGAGGTATCTCCCCCACCTTGGTTAATTCGCAGGAAATAAAATTCATAATCTGTTTCTAGATATGTAGTTGAATATGTCTCTATAACATCAATTAACAGAGAATTTTGATCAGCATTTGGTAAAATACCGTCATCAGACAAAGGATTAATTATTATGTCATCAAGTGAAATAAACTGGTTATCAATAATTGAATTATCTATGTAATGTGTGTTAAAGTATCCTAATAGCGAGTCATTATCAATAACCTGTTGTTCTGTTCGATCTTGTTCAGCAATAGCAGGTGGGGCATTATCATCTTTTCTACATGAAAGGCTAATTATTAAAACTGAAAGTAAAAAAAGACGTAATTTAACACTCATAATAATTAATTTTGCTAAACAAAAATACAATTAATATACAATTTCTAGAATGCAAAAGAAGAAAATACTAGAGAATACTCAAATCTTGAACAAAATAAAAAGGATTTCCTTGCAAATTATTGAATCTAACCTGGATTCAAGTAAGATAATAATTTGTGGAATTGAAAAAAATGGAGCTTTACTTGCTCAAAAAATTTGCACAGAATTAAATCATATTTCAAAAAAAAATATAATTTTTTGCGCGATGAAGATTAATAAGTTAAATCCAACTGAAAACATCCAATTATCTATCGATATAAATGAATGTAAAAATCAACCTGTTGTGATTGTTGATGATGTTCTTAGTTCAGGCAAAACTTTAACTTATGCTCTCAAACATTTTTTGGATATCAGAGTTGAGAGTATTAAAACTGCAGTTTTAGTTAATAGAAGTCACAAAAAATTTCCAATCAGTGCTGATTTTAAAGGAATAAATCTTTCTTCATCACTTCAAAATCATGTAGATGTAGTATTAACGAAAGATAAAATAGAAGCATTTTTATTTTAATGTTTCTATTATCTGTTTACTTATCAGATCAATAGATTTATCATCACAATATATCGTATTTTTTGCCATTGAGTAATAATACTCTCTTTCAAATAAATGTTTTGAAACAAACTCAAGCAACTTTTCTTCAGACTTAAATTTTGAAATTAAAGGTCTATTTTTTTTTATTGCAAATAATCTTTTTGATAAATTTTTTCTAGAGTATTTTAGATAAAAACTAATATTATTATCAGTATTAAAAATTTTATGATTTTCACAGTAACAGGGCGTACCTCCCCCAAGAGATAAAATAATTTTGTCTTCTTTTATGATTTCATATAAATATCTTGATTCTATTTTTCGGAAATAAATGTCGCCCTTTTTTTCAAATATTTTAGTAATTGAAGAGCCTTCTCTTTTTTCAATATATTGATCAAGATCAATATATTTTATACATAGTTTTTCAGAAAGCCTAGCCCCTATTTTGGTTTTTCCACTACCCATGTATCCGGTTAAAATAATATTCATAATATTAATATTAGTTTATTAATCAAAAGCGTTGTAATATACAATTAAACATTTTATATTTGCACCCTCTTAAGTAACTAAATTTGACCTGGTAGCTCAGTTGGTAGAGCATCTCCCTTTTAAGGAGAGGGTCCTGGGTTCGAGCCCCAGCCAGGTCACTTTTTAATTACCAATTCCTTATATTTCTGTATATCATATCCTTCTTTTAAAGTAGTAATATTAAGTTCATTATAAGAACTTCCTTCGTTACTTTTTTCAATTTTCATCATGTATCTTTGACGATATTATTTAATGGTGAGAATTATATTTATTCTTTTAATACTTTTTTTTTCAGAGTCAATTGCATCTCAACAGTCATATGTTACAAAAATTGATACAAGCGATACTGAAACCCTGGAAAAAGTAATTATTACGGGAACAAGAACCAGAAGGACTCTTGCCTCTTTGCCTCTAAATGCAGAAATAATCACTAAGAATGATATTGAAAAAAATAATTTAAGTAGACTATCAGATATTATTAATGAACAAACAGGTTTAATTACTATTCCAGATTTTGGAGGAGTTGAGGGAATCCAAATGCAAGGACTCGATTCCCAATACACTTTAATTTTATTAGATAATCAACCATTAATAGGAAGATCAGCGGGTACATTTGATTTAAATAGAGTTACGCTTGGAAATGTTAATCAAATTGAAATTATTAGAGGAGCATCCTCTAGCTTGTATGGGAATGAGGCACTAGCAGGTGTTATTAATATCATTTCAGAAAAACCAAAAAACGGATTTACCAGTACTGTTTCCAGTTTGGTTCAAACTAACAATACATTTGATAATAGCATTAGTGTGTCGTTTAAAAATAAAAAATTTTACACATCTATTTTTCATAATATATATTCCAGTGACGGCTATGATTTAAAAGCTGATGATCAATTAAGAACAGTTAATAAATTTAATAATAATACATCTACTATAAATTTAGGGTTCAAATTAAATAACGAGTTTAAAGCAGATATTAATTTTAGAAGGTTTAAGCAAACAATTAATAATATTTCTACAAATAACTTGAAGGGAGAAAGTGAAATTGATGAAAAAAATAGCTATTTCAAAATCACATATAACTCGGATTTATTTACATCACAGTTTAATTATTTTACAAGTAATTATAACACATATGAGTATCTAAATGATATTTCAGGAAATTTATATAGTGACAGTTATTACAATCATAATTTACAAAAGCCTGAACTTATAAATACTATTAATTTAAAAAACTCAAAAATTGTATTTGGATTTGGATATAAATCAGAAAAACTTAATAGAACTTTTTTTTATGAAAATCCTAAGCAAAACTCCCCTTTTATTTATCTTCAACATGATTTAAATATTGGCGAAAAAATCAATATTATTACTGGAGCCAGATACGATAAGTTTTCTAATTACAGGTCCCAAATTAGTCCAAAACTTGCTATGAAGTTTAATATCAATGATAAAAACTCTTTAAAGTTTTCTGTAGGTTACGGATTTAAATCACCAGAATTCCGACAACTCTATTTCAATTTTGTTAACAGTACCATTGGCTACTCTGTTGTAGGATACAATGTTTATGAGGAAGTAATAAATCAATTAATTGATGAAGGTCAAATTGCAGGGATCATAGTTCCCATAGAAGAATTTAACAATAGACTAAAACCTGAAAGTTCATTGAGTATAAATTTGGGATTCGATCATACTTCAAAACAAAAGTTTAAATTAAAATCCAATTTCTTTCTAAATAAAGCAAGAAATTTAATAGATACTAGAATCGTTGCTACTAAAATAAATGGTCAAAGCGTGTTCAGTTACTATAATATTGACAAAGTATCAACTTTCGGAATGGAAGTTAGTTCTGATTTCAGGATCAATAAGAATTTAAAATTTTTATTCGGTTATCAACTTTTATATGCATTTGACACAAATGTATTACAAGAGTTTATTGACGGAAATGTATATGCAAGAGTTAATCCAACATCCCCTGCATTCCGCCTAAAAAAATCTGATTATTTTGGGCTATTTAACAGATCAAGACACATGGGGGTTTTTAAAATAAGTTATGATAATATTTTACACGATTTTCAAACTGACCTTATGATTAGATATCGTGGAAAATATGCATTATATGATACAAATGATAATAGTTATTTAGATAAATTTGATAATTTTATTAAAGGCTATTTTATTACCAATTTTTCAATAAACAAATACATTAATTACAATTTAAATATTTCAGCAGGTATTAATAATATTTTTAATTTTAGAAATCCAGAAAATATTTCAAATATTTTTGGCAGATTATATTACTTTAGACTAAAAATTAATTTTATTCCTAAAAGATGAAGAAAATATATTTTATACTTATTTCTATTTTTATTTTTTCATGTAATTCTGATGAAACTGTAATTGAAAACACAAACTACAATACAATATATAATTTACATGCTCCCTCCGAAACAAGTTTTACGAAATTTGATTTTGATTCAGGAATGGAAACACCAAGTGAAAATGAATGGGACATTGCGTTTAAAACTACAACCATAATTGTAAACGGTGGAAGCAAGTTTACAGACGAAGAACCAGAGAGAACTGGTAATGCCGGAGCATATATTTATAATGGTATTTTAAGTGATGTAGAATTCGTGGATGATGAATTAATGATTCAAGACTCTGATCAGGGCTATGCAATAGCTACCGGAAGTGGAAATGGGTGGTATAGTTATTCCGGCCCCCCTAATCACATAATTACACCTATCCCAGGAAAAGTTATTATTTTAAGAACAAGAGATAATAAATATGCTAAAATTGAAATACTTAGTTATTATTTAGATGCCCCAGATAATCCAGATTATACAATTAACGACTCAAGATACTACACCTTCAACTATGTATTACAATCTGAGCAAGGGAATACTACTTTCAACTAGTTTAAAATCCTTTCGGAAATCAATTCATTTGGATAACTGCAGCTCTGTTTCTTTCCAAATATATTATAGCGTATTTTTGAGATTAATAGGTAAAAAATATCTAATATAAATGATGGTATTATATTGAAAATAAATCTGAAAATCGGATTTATATCAGTTTGATTGATACAATGTTTGACCGCTGTAGATCTAACCAAAATTTGTTTATTTTCATCAATAACATAAACAGTATTTCCAAGCTTAATTTCAGGAAGGTTTTTCTTTATATATTTACTTTCAAAATGTGTGAAATAGATGTTTTTAGTCTTATTTCTTTTACTCAACCAAAGTACATATTTGCTGCACATAATACAATAGCCATCAAAAACAACAATATTTCTTTTCATATCAAAATTTAAATTGAACCGTGCAATAATAATTCCTAGGTGGAGACGGGATAATACCAGGACCCGGGTAACCTGTAGCACGTCTAGTAAAATAATAATTATCTAAAATATTATTAATACCTGTCTCAATTCTAAAAGCTTTAAAACTATAATTCGCAGAAAAATCTAAAATATCATATGCTGG
>TARA_B100001057_G_scaffold174861_1_pt1 | contig 10592 bp, 9 predicted proteins | sample TARA_B100001057 | Tara Oceans TARA_B100001057 (sample SAMEA2621839) | marine metagenome | biome: marine biome (ENVO:00000447); feature: surface water layer (ENVO:00002042); material: "saline water (ENVO:00002010), including plankton (ENVO:xxxxxxxx)" | depth 5 m | reverse complement strand
GAGCACTGGTTTGTGGTGCCGGGGGTCGTGGGTTCGAATCCCATCAGCCACCCCAAAAAAGAGTTGATTTAATCAACTCTTTTTTATTTTAATCTACCAAGACTTCTAAGTAGTTGTTGTTTAGATTTAAATCCTGGAAGTTGAGCAACTTTTTTGTTTTTCCCATCTACAATAACAATAGTTGGCCAATAAAAATTTCCTTTTGTTGGAGAAACTAATTCAAAAAAAAGATTGTGTCTCCATGTTGAGTTGGGATCTTCTTCAATAGATACATCATTAATGTATTTTTTTCCATTATAAATAATTGGTTTTTTGCTTTTACCATTTAATTTTACAGGAAAGAAGTTTTCGTTAATAAGCTTTATAATTTGTGGATCCGAAAGAACTTCATTTTTCATTCTTTTACAGTAATCACAATTATTTCTGTAAAAATAGATCAACATATTCTTATTATACTTTTCAGAATATTTTTCTGCTTCTGAAAGAGAAACCCAGTTTATTGAATTAATAGGTTTTCCTTGAGAAAATGAAAGTAATGGAATAAATGAAAGTAAGAAAAGGAGTTTCTTCATTTACTTCTTACTAAGAATTTTATTTGCACCATTAATCCAATTTGTAGGACCCCCAGCAACGTAACCTTGTGAACCAAGTCTTTTAAAATTTACTTTTTTATCCTCAATTTCTGGAACAACAAACCAACCAGTTGGATAACCTCTAACTGCAAACATTTGTCTTAGGTTGTCGTTTTGTTGTTTTAGAGACTCATCAAGTTTTTTTCTTCTTGGAAAGTCAAGTTCAACAAGAATTAGATTTTCTTTTGCCCATTTTATAAAATCAGGCTTAAAGAAAACTTCTTTCTGTAATCTAATACACCATCCACACCAATCACTACCAGTAAAGAACATAAATAATGGTTTTTCACTTTCTATTGATAATTCAATAGCTTTATTAACATCTGTATGCCAGTCTAATTCTCCTTTTTGAGCAAATACATTTATAGTTAGAAATAATAATAATATTGAGATTAATTTTTTCATATTTTTAATTTTAGTGAATACCATGCATTAATTTTTTAATATATGGAGATATAATAACAACGAAGATAGCTATAAATATTGTGACAAAACCAATTTGACCGTAAATACTATTGTACTGTATTACAGTTGCAACTAACTCATTTGAAATGTCAGGATAGCCCATAAACCAATCAGTTAAGTCTGAAAGCCAATTACTTTCATTAGAGCCACCCGTAGTAGTAAGTTTTGCAATTTGTCCTGAAATGTAATGTGCAAATGTTGAGGATATAAACCATACACCCATCATAAAAGCTGCAATTTTCTTAGGAGATAATTCGGTTACTTTTGATAAACCAATTGGAGAAAGAAATAATTCTCCTGTAGTAATTAAAAAGTAACCAAGAAAAACAAAAAGAAAAGGTACTTTTCCATTTTCTCCAATAAAATGAGCTGTAGATGCAAAAATTAAAAATCCAAGACCAAGTTGAAAAATTCCTAAAGCAAATTTCATTGGCGTATTTGGATTACGTTTTATATCTCCTAACTTAGTCCATAACCAACTAAATGGAATCGCTAAAAGAACAATGTAAGCTGGATTAATTGCATTAGTTTGAGATGCATTCATGCCAACAAGATTAACACATTTATCAGCCCAAACTGTAATAGAACTACCAGCTTGTTCAAAACAGGCCCAAAATATTGTGCAAAACACTGCTAAAATCATTATTGCAATAAGTCTATCCCCACTTTGATGATCTTTTTTAACAAATTTATAATCAAAAATTATATATCCAACATAAGCTAATACAGCAAGCCCTACTATTGTTAAAACATTACCAAGAACTTGCGATTCTTTGTCTAAAACAATTAAGTAAGCAAAAACTGGTACGAGTAGGAATCCTAAAATGTATATAATGTTAGTTATTGAAATTCCAGATATTTTTTTGTTAATGTATTCAGTTGGCTGTAATCCTTTATCTCCTAAAACATTAGCTTGTATACCTTTCCAAAAAACAATTAAGCCTGCAAGCATTCCTATTCCAGCCGCACCAAATCCATAGTGCCATCCATATACTTCTCCTAAATATCCACAAAATAATGGGGCAATCATAGCACCAAGATTTATTCCCATATAAAAAATAGTAAAACCTCCATCTCTTTTAATATCTCCTTCTTCATAGAGTGATCCAACTAAAGTTGAAATATTTGGTTTGAAAAATCCGTTACCCATAATTAATAAGCCAAGTGCACCATAAAAGAAAAACTCTGTTGGAAAAGCCATAAAGAAGTGACCAAGAGCCATAAGAATACCACCAAAAAGAATAGATTTTCTGTAACCAATGTACTTATCTGCGAGATATCCACCTAGAAGGGGGGTTAAATAAACTAAAGCGCCATAAGCAGCATAAATTCCGTAGGCAATTTCTTCGTTATTTTGGAGATCTTGATAAAAATCTTTAATTAAATAAAGAGTTAGAAGTGCTCTCATCCCATAAAATGAGAAACGTTCCCACATTTCAGCAAAGAATAAATAAAATAGCGCTTTCGGATGTCCTTTTTTATCTAAGTATGCTTTTGCAATAATTAAAATTAGGGCAGTAAATAGCACATAACCAATTAATTGAATCATAATTTGTTTTGTTATTAGGTTTTAAGTTGCCGAATTTAATAAAACAATTATAAATTGTCTAAGATGAAGTTAGTTATTTTTTTGTAGAGATGATATCTTGTGTTTTTACCATAAATACCATGATTTTTATCTGGGTATACAAATAAATCAAACTGTTTATTAGCTCTCACCAATGCTGATGACATTTCATAGGTGTTTTGAACATGTACATTGTCATCTGCAGTGCCATGAATTAATAAATACTTACCCTTAAGTTTTTCCACATGATTAATTGGAGAATTTTCGTCATAGCCGCTTGGATTTTCTTGTGGGGTTTGCATATATCTCTCTGTGTATATATTATCATAATAACGCCAATTCGTTACAGGTGCTATAGCAACTGCCAAACTAAATACATCTGCTCCTTTAGTTATTGCAAGAGAAGACATATAACCTCCATAGCTCCATCCTTGTATGCCAATTCTTTTTTCATCTATATAATTTAAACTCCCAAAATATTTTGCTGCGTCAATCTGATCAATTGTTTCATATTTTCCTAGCTCTTTATATGTCATTTTTTTAAATTCTGCCCCCTTTCCACCAGTTCCTCTATTGTCTACACAGGCAATTACATATCCTTTTTGAGCTAACATTTGATACCAATAAAAATTATTTCCTTCGTATCTGTTTAGTACTTTTTGAGATCCAGGTCCACCATAAAGAAACATAAATAATGGATATTTTTTATTGTCGTCAAAATTTGGAGGTTTTATTATCCAAGCATTTAAATCAGCATTGTCAGTATATATAGTTATAAATTCTTTTTCTGATATATTATATTCTTCTAATTTGTTTTGAAATTCTGTATTATCTTCTATTGTTTTGATTAGAGAACCATCAGCTTTGTGAAGTGTAAAAATGGGAGGGATGTTGGCATTTGAATATGTATTTATATAATACTTTAATCCATTACTAAATTTTGCTGAATTTGTGCCTGTTTGAGTACTCAGTTTTTTTCTTTTACCTGAGTCAAGATCTAAACAATAAATAGATCTATTTATAGATCCATCTTCAGTTGAAGAAAAAAAGATTTCCATTTTATCACTGTCAAGACCATAAAAAGAAGTAACCTCCCATGATCCTGATGTTATTTGCTCTTCACTTCCATCAAGGCCTTTCAAATAAATATGATTATATCCTTTCTTTTCAGAAGTCCATATAAAAAAGTTATTAGGTAAAAAAGTTAAATTATCATTTATGTCAATATAGTATTTGTCTTCTTCAGTAAATAACACCTTATTGCTTCCATCTTTGGAATCAACAACAATAAAATCAAGCTTGTTTTGATGTCTGTTTAAACCAATCATAGTTAAAATATTTGGATCATTTGACCATTTTATTCTTGGGATGTATTCATAATCTTCTTCGGTATAAATTAATTTTTTTTCTTCATCATCAATATTGTATAAATAAACACTAACTGTTGAATTTGCTTCACCTGCTTTTGGGTATTTAAATACTTCTTGTGTTGGATATAAATTTCCATTAAACTTATCCATTGAAAATTCTTTTACATGAGATTCGTCAAATTTGTAAAAAGCAATAGTTCTACTATCTCCTGACCACTCAAAGCCTCTTACAAGCTTAAACTCTTCTTCATATACCCAATCAGATGCTCCATTAATGATATTGTTTTTTTTACCATCAAACGTAATTTGATTTTCTTTTCCGTTTGTTATATCCTTGATGTAAAGATTATTTTCAAAAACGAAGGCAACTTTTGTTCCGTCAGGAGAAAAGGTAGGGTATCTAACTTTATTATCTGATAGTTTTTTTATTTTGTTATTTTGAATATTAAAAACATAATAAATTGCTTTTTTAGAGTATCTATAAATAGATTCTATTTCTGTTGCTAGAAGCATTAATCTGTCATCGTTACTTAAAGAATAGCTATTTATTCTTTTAATTTTAAAATCAGAACTTTTAAAAAGTCTAACAACTCTTTTTCCATTTTTAAAACTGTATTTAATAATTTCTTGCCCTTCCTCACCATTTTTTATTTGAGTGTAAAATTCACCATCATTCATTGAGTTTAAACCTCTGTAGCTTTTTGGATAAAAGTTATAATTCTGCCAAATATCTTCTAAAGTAATTTCTTTAGATTGTGAAAAGCATGCAATGCTAGAAAAACATAAAAAAAATATAAATAAGATTTTTCTCATTATTTTTTTGAATTGTAAGGTGCTAATTTACTTAAATTTGTCTGAAACATACTGATATGATTTATTCTAAGATTAACAATGATGATGTATTGTTTTTTCAAAAAGCAATTTCAGATAACAATGTTTTTTTAGATGATAAAACTTTAGATGAATATTCTCATGATGAAACAGAAGATTTAAAGTTTTATCCTTCAATTGTTCTAAAGCCAAATAACACAAAAGAAATTTCTGCAATATTAAAATATTGTAATGAAAGAATAATACCAGTTACACCATGTGGAGCACGAACAGGTTTAAGTGGTGGTTCGCTTCCTATAATGGGTGGTGTTGTATTATCTACAGAAAATCTAAATAGTATAATTTCTATTGATGAAAGAAATATGCAAGCTACTGTTGAGCCAGGAGTTATTAATCAAATTTTTAGAGATACTGTTGAAGAAAAAGGTTTGTTTTATCCTCCAGACCCTGCAAGTAAAGGAAGTTCTTTTTTGGGCGGTAATCTTGCTGAAAATTCTGGCGGTCCAAAAGCATTAAAGTACGGTGTAACAAAAGATTATGTACTGAATTTAGAAGTTGTTTTACCCACTGGTGAAATTATATGGACTGGTGCTAATGTTTTAAAGAACTCAACTGGATATGATTTAACTTCATTAATGGTCGGTAGTGAAGGTACCTTAGGGGTAATTACAAAAATAGTTTTTAAACTAATCTCTTTGCCAACAAAAGATATAACGCTACTTGTTCCTTTTGATTCAGCTGAAAATGCATGTAAAGCAGTATCTGCTATTTTTATATGTGGTATAACTCCATCAGCTCTTGAATTTATTGAAAGAGATGCTATAGATTGGACAATAAAGTATACAGATATAAATATGAAAATAGAAGATAATGTTCAGGCACATTTGCTGATAGAAGTTGATGGTAACGACATAGAACAATTATATGTTGATTGTGAAAAAATATCTGATGTTTTAAATAATTTTAATTGTGGTGCTATTTTAATAGCAGATAGTAATGAACAAAAGGACAGATTATGGAAAATGAGAAGATTAGTTGGCGAGGCGGTAAAATCAAATTCAATATATAAGGAAGAAGATACAGTTGTTCCCAGGGCTGAATTGCCAAAACTTTTGAAGGGAGTGAAAAAGATTGGGGAAAAATATGGTTTTCAATCTGTTTGTTATGGCCATGCAGGAGATGGTAATCTGCATGTAAATATCATTAAAGGCGATATGTCAGATAAAAAATGGAATAATGAATTATATAAAGGAATTAGAGAAATATTTACACTTACTAAAAAATTAGGAGGTACAATCAGTGGTGAACATGGTATAGGATTAGTTCAAAAACCATATATTGATATTGTTTTTTCTAAAAAAGAAATTGAAATTCAAAAAGAGATAAAAAAAATATTTGACCCCAACAATATCTTAAATCCAGGAAAGATATTTAATTAATTAAATTTGCAGATTATGAAAGCAAATATTGGAATTCCAAAGGGAACACGTGATTTTAATTCTAAAGTAATGTTTAGAAGAAATTATATATTCAAGCAAGTTAGATCTTGTTTTGAACGCTTTGGTTATTCCCCTATTGAAACGCCTTCAATGGAAAATATTGAAACATTAACAGGAAAGTATGGCGATGAAGGGGATCGTTTAATTTTTAAAGTATTAAATTCTGGCGATTTTCTTTCAAAAACTAATGTTGATGACAAGACAACATCAAAATCTATTACAAAAGATATTGCTAGTAAAGCTTTAAGGTATGATTTAACTGTTCCATTTGCTAGATTTGTAGTAAATAATAAAAATGACATTTCTTTTCCATTTAAGCGTTATCAAATGCAAAATGTTTGGAGAGCTGATCGTCCTCAGAAAGGAAGATATAGGGAGTTTTATCAATGTGACGCTGATGTTATTGGTTCTAATTCATTACTTAATGAAATTGAATTAATTCAACTTTGTGATGAAATTTTTTCAGAATTAGATATTCCAAATATTCAAATTTTAATTAATAATCGAAAGATACTTTCTGCGATGATTGAAATGATGTTTGCTTCAGATTTTTTTGATGAATTTGTAATAATTCTTGATAAGATAGATAAAATTGGAATAGATAATGTAAAGAAAGAATTATTAAAAATTGGAGTAAATCAAGAAAAAATTGATATTCTAGACAAATTCTTGAATATTCAAAATGTAAGTGAGTTATCTTCTTTAATAGGAAACTCTTCTATTGGTCAAGAAGGAATATCTGAAATTAATTTTATTTTTAATAGTATTGAAAAGTTAGGTCTTAAAAATTCAAATATAAAATTTGATATTTCACTTGCAAGAGGGTTAAATTACTACACTGGTGCAATTTTTGAAGTTAAGTCACCTGATGTTGGAATTGGTAGTATTGCTGGTGGTGGACGATATGATGATTTAACTAGTATTTTTGGATTAGATAATGTTTCTGGTGTTGGTATTTCTTTTGGAATTGACAGAATTTATTTAGTTATGGAAGAATTAGCTGTTTTTCCTCAAAATATTGATGTTTCATCCAAAGTACTGCTTTTAAATTTTGGAGAAAATGAATCGGAATATTGCTTAAAATTACTTCAGGAATTAAGAAAAAATAAAATTAATTCTGAATTATATCCATCTAATGATAAGATTAAGAAGCAAATGAATTATGCAAATAACAAAGGAGTCCAATTTGTTATTATGGTAGGAGAGGATGAAATAAAATCTGGAAAGTTAACAGTAAAAGATATGAAAAGTGGTGAGCAAAGTAAATGGAGTATTTCAGAAATAATAACTAAATTATCTTAAATGAAAGTTTTTAAAGTTGGCGAAAATAGATTGTCAGTTGACTTATTAAGTGAAATTATTTCAAATAAAATAAATCTTTCAATTTCCTCTGAAGCAAAAAAAAGAATTAAAAATTCAAATAATTATTTAAAAAATAAGATTAAATCATCAAGTGATCCTATCTATGGAATTAATACTGGATTTGGTTCATTATATGATAAAAAAATTTCTAAGGATGATTTAGGAAACTTGCAGAACAACCTTGTAATGTCACATGCTTGTGGATTAGGTGATGAGGTTCCTTGTGAAATAGTTAAATTAATACTACTGTTAAAAATACAATCATTATCTTATGGTAACTCAGGAGTTAATCTAAAGACAATCGAAAGATTAGTTGATCTGTATAATAATGATATACTTCCTGTAATATATGAGCAAGGTAGTTTAGGAGCTTCAGGGGATTTGGCACCTCTTGCTCATATGTCATTAGCCCTGTTGGGATTAGGTGATGTAGACGTTCTTGATGCTTCCAAAATTGATTATTACAAGAGAATAAGTTCATCTAAAATCTTAAAAAAAATGGGGTGGTCTCCATTAAAGCTTGGCCCGAAAGAGGGTTTAGCATTATTAAATGGAACTCAGTTCATGAGTGCTTTTGGAGTATGGACTTTAGTTAAGGCAAAAAAGCTTTCATATTTAGCAGATTTAATTGCTGCAGTTTCATTGGATGCATTCGATTGTAGAATAGATCCATTTGATAATTTAATACATAAATTAAGACCACATAAAGGGCAAATTAAAACAGCTAATAATGTAAGAGAAATTTTAAAAGGAAGTAATATTCTTAAAAGAAAAAATAAGCATGTCCAGGATCCATATTCCTTTAGATGTATTCCTCAAGTTCATGGTGCTTCAAAAGATGTTATATCTCATGTTGAATCTGTTTTTAATACTGAAATAAATTCAGTAACTGATAATCCAAATATTTTTGAAAATAAGGATAGAATAATTTCAGGTGGAAATTTTCACGGTCAAATACTTGCTATGTCCATGGACTATTTGGCAATTGCATTGTCAGAACTTGGATCAATTTCAGAAAGAAGAACCTATAAATTGATTTCAGGTGAAAGAGGACTTCCTCCTTTTCTAGTTGCAAGCCCTGGTTTAAATTCTGGAATGATGATAACTCAATATACTGCAGCAAGTATTGTTAGTCAAAATAAGCAGCTTTGTACACCGTCATCTGTGGATAGTATTGTTTCATCAAATGGACAAGAGGATCATGTAAGTATGGGAGCAAACTCAGCTACTAAACTTTTTAGAGTAGTTAATAATCTTGAAAAAATTCTTGCTATTGAATTATTAAATGCATCACAAGCAATTTCTTTTAGAGAAGAAAAATCATCAGATTTTATTCAAAGCTTTATCGAATCCTACAGGGGAGATGTTAGCATAATTGAAAAGGACAGAGTATTAAATAGTGATATTGAAAAAACTATTTCTTTTATAAACAGTATCAGCGTTTCAAAGGAGCTAATTTAATCTAAACCCTTAAAAACATATTCTATAATATTTGAACCCATTTTTAGTGCCTTGATACGTGTTTCATAGCTGTCATTATGTACTTCTGGATCTTCCCATCCATCGCTTAAATCTGATTCGTAGGTATAAAGACATAAAAGTCTTCCATTGTCAAAAATACCTAATGCTTGAGCAGGTTTTGCATCATGAATATGGATTTTAGGTAAGCCATTAGGAAAAGAAAAACTTTGATTAAAAATAGGGTGACCTGAATTAATTATTACAAGATCCTTTTCAGGAAAAACTTTTTTAATTTCTCTTCTGAAAAATTCATCCATACCATAATTATCATCAACATGTAGGAATCCTCCAGCCAAGAGGTATTTTCTTAAGTTATCGGCTTCTTCAAAATTAAAAATTATATTACCATGACCAGTCATATGTAGCAGAGGGTAGTTATATATATCAATACTGCCAACATCAACTATTTCAGGAATTTTTTTAATATTTGTCCCAATATTTTGATTAGAAAAATCAATCAAATTTGGTAAAGCAGTTGGATTAGCGTACCAATCACCTCCACCATTATATTTTAATACTGCCAAAGAATAGGTATTTTGAGAAAAAGCAAAAACAGGTGTAAAAAGAAATATTAAGATTCGAACTAACATAATTAAAAGTGCAAATTTACTGAATGAGTTGCTACAATACCAGCTGTTTCTGTTCTTAATCTACTATTTCCTAAAGTTATTGGAAGGTATTTTCTTGTAATTGCTAAATCAATTTCATTTTGAGAGAAATCTCCTTCAGGACCAATTAAAATAACACATCTTTCTTTTGTTTTTTTATCAAGCTTGATTTTTTTTCCTTCTTTGCAATGTGCAATAAATTTATCTCCTAATTTTTTTTCTTTAATGAAGTTATTAAAACTTATTGGATTATTAAGTTTAGGTAGATGGTATTTTATTGATTGTTTAATTGCTGTAACTAAAATCTTTTCACATCTATTAAAATTAATTGTTTTTCTTTCAGATCTTTCGCAAATTATTGGAGTAATTTCATCAATTCCAATTTCAGTAGCTTTTTCAAGAAACCACTCAAATCTGCTAATGTTTTTTGTTGGTGCTAAAGCAATGTGTAAATAATATTTGTGTGTTTTTTCTTTTTTTTCTCTTTTGGTTATTTCAACTGTAGATGATTTTTTATCTTGATTTATAATTTTCCCAGTGTACAAATAGCCTTTTCCGTCAATTATGAAAAGTTCGTCATTAATTTTTTTTCTAAGAACTTTAGTAAGATGTTTATTTTCCTCTGAAGTAAATATTACTTGGTTTTCTACGATATTAGAAAAGAATAGCTGCATAGTTAAAAAATTAATAAATCTTACTTACAACTTATTTTATTCTGGGTGCAGCATTTAATATTT
>TARA_B100001057_G_scaffold107276_1_pt1 | contig 10600 bp, 10 predicted proteins | sample TARA_B100001057 | Tara Oceans TARA_B100001057 (sample SAMEA2621839) | marine metagenome | biome: marine biome (ENVO:00000447); feature: surface water layer (ENVO:00002042); material: "saline water (ENVO:00002010), including plankton (ENVO:xxxxxxxx)" | depth 5 m | reverse complement strand
GATATACCTGAGAATCTAAATTTGGGCAATACAATAGCTGTGGATGGCGAATTCATGGGACTAAATGTAAGACGAGACCCATTATGTTTAATTCAAATTTCATCAGGAAATTCTGATGCTCATATAGTCCAATTTGATAGAAGTAAATACTATGCGCCCAATTTGATTAAATTATTGACTGACAAAAATATCAAAAAAATTTTTCATTATGCCCGTAGTGATTTGGCTCATATTAAGTATTACCTTAAAACTGATGTAAATAATGTTGAGTGTACTAAAATCCAATCTAAAATTGCACGTACTTTTTCTGATAACCATTCACTAAAAACACTAATTAAAGAATTTATAAATATTGATATTAGTAAACAATTTCAAACTACAGATTTTGGCGGCGAACTTTCTCAAGGTCAGCTTAAATATTGTGCAAATGACGTAATATATTTACATAAGATTAATGAAGAACTTAATAAAATATTAGTTAGAGAAAATAGAATTAAACTTTATCAAGAATGTTTAAAATTTTTAAAAACAAGAGTTGAACTAGATCTTGCTCAATTTAAAGAAGATATTTGGGCCCACTAATGAAAAAAATGAACTACAAGGCTATTGCTAAAAACGTTATAAGTCTAGAAATTAAAGCGCTTCAAAAATTAAAAAAATCTCTAAATAAAAATTTTGATAGAGCAGTTGATGCAATTGTTAATTGCCAATCAAAAGTTATTTTGTGTGGAGTTGGTAAAAGTGGAATAATTGCTAATAAAATTTCTGCAACTCTTTCTTCTGTTGGCACACCATCTTTTTCTTTGTCCGCTAGTGATTGTTCACATGGTGATTTAGGGAGTATTACTAAAAAAGATATTCTGATTTTAATAAGTTACTCGGGCAATTCAGTTGAATTAAAAAATATAATTAATTACGCTAATAGAAATAAAGTTTTATTAATTGGTATAACCTCAAAAAAAAACTCTGACTTATATAAAAATAGCGACATAGGTTTGATCACTCCAGAAGTTAAAGAGGCTGGATTAGATATAGTTCCAACATCAAGCACAATTAATCAACTAAGTATTGGAGATGCTTTAGCAGTATCAACTCTTAAAAAGAAAAAAATAAACAATTTAGACTTTAAAAAATTTCATCCTTCTGGAAGCCTAGGAGAGAAGTTAAAAACTGTAGAGGATCTAATGTTAACTCATAATAAGATACCCTTTATAAATGAAAATATTTTGATGAAAAAAGCACTTAAAATAATGACTGAAAAAAAATTAGGAACTTTAATAATTAGAAATAAAAAAAAATATACCACAGGAATTATCACTGATGGTCAAATTAGAAGGTTAAATTCAAAAAATATTGATTTTAATTTACTTAAAGTGAAAAATGTAATGACCAAAAACCCAATAAAAATCGAAAAAAATACACTAGCAACTAAGGCCTTATCAATAATGAATGAAAAAAAGATAACATGCTTATGTGTTTATGATGAAAAAAAAAAAACTAACACAATTGGCATCATACATGTTCATAATATTCTAGAAAATAAGATTTATTAACTAAATGGAAAAAAAAAAGAGTTTACAATTTTCATTGTTAATTTTATTGATTTTATTTTCAATATTTTTTTATAAAAAATTTTTTAGTGAGAACGTAAATTCAGTCCAAAAAAAATTAGATGAAAAAAAAATAGAGGATAATAATTCTAATAAAGACACAGATAGCAAGGTTTCTAATGTAATTGAAACTTTAAAATATGTGTCTCAAGATTTAGCTGGTAATACATACATAATAAATGCCGACACTGCAAAATTTGAAAAAGATAAAGTAGACAATGTTATTCTTTTTAAAGTCAATGCTGAAATAATTCGTCAAGATGATGAAATTATTAAAATTTATTCTGAAAAAGCTAATTATAACAAAAAAAGTAATGATACGGTATTTAAAAAGGCTGTAACAGTTAAGTATGGTGATCAACTAATTAAATCAGAGGTGGTAAAGCTCAATTTTAGTGAAAATTTAATAGAAATAATGGAGAATGTTTATTATATGAATAATAATACAGAATTATATGCTGATAAAGTTGAGCTAGATTTATTAAAAAAAAAAATGAAAATCTCAATGATTAATCAAAATGATAATGTTCAAATTAAAGGGAAATACTAGTTGTGGCTATAATTAAAAAATTCCGGATTAAAAATTTCAAAACAAAAAAAGAACTCATCAAGTTAGATAAGATTTCAATTTACTTTGGAAAAAGAAAAATATTTGAAGATTTAAATTTTAGTTTAAATCAGGGAGAAATTCTTGGATTACTTGGTCCAAATGGTGTTGGGAAATCAACAATTTTTAATATTATAATAGGATTATTAAAACCAAATTACGGTTCAATATATATTGACCAAGAGAATATTACAAACGAGCCAATATTTGAAAGAACTAAAAAATACAAAATTGGTTATGTCCCACAACACGGTGGATATTTTTATGATCTTACTTTGAGAGAAAATTTAAAAGCAATTAGCGAAATGGTAATCAAGGATAAAAAATTAAGAGATGAGAGAATTAATTTATTAATCTCGAAATTTGAACTTGAATCTTTACAAAATATAAAAGCTGAATTTTTATCAGGAGGGCAAAAAAAACGGTTAGTAATATGTTTAGCTTTGTTAAGTAATCCTAGAATTTTATTATTAGATGAACCTTTCGCCGCTTTGGACATTATGACAATAAAAAATCTTCAACAAACCATTGTTGATCTACAGACTCAAAGTAATATTTCAATAATTTTATGCGATCATCAAGCAAGAGATTTATTATCATGCGTTGACTTAGCAATTGTTCTATCAAATGGAAAAGTAATTGCTAAAGATACACCGAATAATCTTATAAAGAATATTGATGCTAAAAATGCTTATTTTGGAGACTCATTCAAAATAAATTAGAGATGTCTTTCATAAAAATAGAAAAAAAAATCAAGAAATTTGATAAGAATTTAACAACGTCAGGTGACAAAAGTTTATCTATTCGATGGGCACTTTTAGCCTCTCAATCACCTTATAAAAGTAAGTCTTATAATTTATTAGCATCAGAGGACGTTCTCAACACTATAGACTGTCTTAAGAAACTTGGAGTAAAAATAAAATTAACAAAAAAATTTTGTGAAATATTTGGTGTAGGATTAAATGGTTTCAAATATAAGAAACGATTGTCTTTGAATGCTGGAAATTCTGGGACATTGGGAAGACTCATAATGGGACTTTTAGTGCATTGCAACGATAGTATAATATTAAAAGGAGATAAAAGTTTATCTAGAAGAGATTTTTTAAGAATAACAAAACCTTTGGAAAGATTCGGTGCAAAATTTAAAACAAATTCTGGAAAACTTCCAATATCAATCAAAGGTACTGATAATCCATCACCTATAAGTTATAATGAAACAAGAGGATCGGCTCAATGCAAAAGTGCTGTTATGCTTGCAGCATTGAATACTAAAGGAGAGACAACAATCAAAGCAAAAAAATCAAGAGATCACAGTGAGCTACTTTTTAAATACTTAAAATTACCTATCAAAATAAAAAAAAAGAAAAACTATGACCTAATAAGAATAAAAGGAAAAAAAATAATTCCCTCAATTAATTATAGAATACCAGCAGATATAAGTTCTAGCGCTTTTTTTATTGTTTTAACCGCGCTATCAGAAAATTCAAAATTAAGAATTAAAAATATTAATATCAACCCCTCAAGAACAGGGATTTTGAGTATTCTTAAAATGATGAAAGTAAAAATTAAAATAATAAACAAAAGAGTTTATAAGGGTGAACGTATTGCAGATTTGCTAATTCATGGATCAAAGAAATTTAGATCTATCAATTGTCCAATAAAATTTAATAGTGCTGCAATAGACGAATTTTTGTTAATTTTTTTAGTTGCAGCTAAGGCGAATGGAATATCTTTTTTCAAAAATTTATCTGAATTGAACGAGAAAGAAAGTCCAAGATTAGAATGGGGTTCAAAAATATTAAACAAAATTGGAATAAAAAATATTGTAACAAAAAATAGCATTAAAATTTATGGTAACCCAAATATCGAGGTTGATAAAAAGATTGTAATTAAAAATTTTTTGAAAGACCATAGAGTTTTCATGACTAGTGTAGTCGCTGCACTTACATTAGGAGGTAAATGGCAAATACATGATAAAGACTCAATTAACACCTCATTCCCATCTTTCTTAAATAAGATGAATTATCTTGGTGCAAAAATTAAGTATTAATATTTACATCTAAATTGGGTAAAAAATTAGGATTTCACTGTATTTACTATGTTATTTCACATAATTTTTTTAAAATTCAATCTTGATTAAAATCATAATTTTATCTAAAAGTTCGATGTTTTAAAAAATAATAATAAAATTTAGCTAATGGAAATATATAAAGACCTTTCAAACCCCGCATCGAAAGAATTTGAAAAACTATTAAACAGTCAGCTCTCAAAAAATACAATTGAAGAAGGTAAAGTTATTGATGGTAAAATAAACAAAATAACTGAAAAATTTGTTTTTTTATTTGTTGAGGGTTTAAAAAGTGAACCTGTTCTAGATATTAATGAACTTAAAAGTATGGGATTATCAGAAAATATAAAAGTAGGTGAGACAATTTCAGTTTTATTGGAAAAGATTGAAGATAAAAATGGAGAAGTAATTGTTTCAGCTAGTAAGGCACTTAAAATTAAAGGGTGGGATAAATTAGTTGAAGCGTATGAAAAAAAAGAACCAATTATGGGTAAAATTGTTTCGAAATGTAAAGGTGGATGTATTGTAGAACATATAGATACAGGCTCATTAATGTTCTTACCTGGGTCTCAAATAAGTGACAAACCTCTTAAAGATATAAGTCATCTTATGAATGAACCACAAAAATTTGCTTTAATTAAATTAGATAAGATCAGAGGAAATGCTTGTGTATCAAGAAGAGAGATAATTTCTTCATTTAAAAAAGAGGATAAAGCTAAAATAATAGAAAAATATAAAATTGGAGATGTCATTAAAGGCGCTGAAGTAAAAGGTTACAGCTCTTTCGGATGTTTTTTTAATGTAAATAATGAATTAGACGTATTAGTTCATCTACAAGAAATTTCATACAGCCGCGTAAATCACCCAGACGAAGTATTTAATATTGGAGAAAAGCACGACTTAAAAGTTATTAGCGTTGATAAAGAAAAACTTCAAGTCGGCTGCTCTGTAAAACAATTATCTCCAGATCCATTTGAACATATCGAAAATTATGAATTAAAAAAAGTTTATAAAGTCAAAGTTGTAAAAATTATGGATTTTGGTGCATTTTGTGAGTTAGAGCCGGGTTTAACAACTCTATTACATTCAAGTGAATTGAGTTGGACTAAAAAAAATGTTTCTGCAAAAAAAATGTTTAATGTTGGTGATGAAATCGATTGCGTTATAACTGAAATTGATAAAGACAAAAGACGGGTTGCAATTTCACATAGACTTACAAAAGAAAATCCCTTTGAAGTTTTTGAGAAAAAGTTTCCTGTTGGAACAATTGTTGAAGGGATAGTTGTAAACAAAAATGAATATTCATTATTTTTAAATGTTGAAAATTTAGAGATCGATGCATTTTTACATTGTAATGATTTGACATATCTTAATAATGGAGAAGAAGAACTTAAGAGGTATAAAAAGGGTGATAAAATTAAAGTAAAGGTCTTAGAGATCAAATCTTCAGATCAAAAAATAAGAGTAGGATTGAGGCAGACCCAACCAGATCCATTTGATTGGTTCAAAGATAAAAAAATAAATCAAGTTATTACAGTTAAAATTATTTCATCTGACAACAAGGGCTTAGTTGTAAGGCCTGAGAAATGTGAAATGGACTTTGTCATTAAAAAAAATCAGATAGCAATAAATGCCGCAGATGCAAGGCCATCAAGATTTACGGGGGGTGAAAGAATTGATTGTGCTATATCGGATTTAGATTTAGATAAAAGAAAGGCAACTTTAAGCATTAAACTATTAGAAGAGTTAGAAAAAAAAGAAGCCTTAGAAAAATATGGAGCTGAAGACTCTGGAAAAAATCTTCCTTTTTCATCACTATCGACAGAGCTTGATAAAAAAAATAAAAAGAAATAGAAATTTTAAAAATAAAATTGGCTATAGTAAAATCTAACCTTTTGAAACAACTCTCAAAAAATTACCCTAATTTTTTGAAAAAAGACTTAGAGAAGTTCGTAGATATAATTTTTAATGAAATAAAAAGAAGTCTTAAAAAAGGAGAAAGAGTTGAACTAAGAGGTTTTGGAGTATTTTCTAGCAAAATTCAAAAAGCTAGGATATCTAGAAATCCAAAAACCAATGAAAAAATTGATACACCAGAAAAAAAAACAATTAACTTCAAAATGTCTAAAGATTTGTTTAAAATTTTGAATAATGAAAAAAAATAAAATATTTGTTGCTTGCGATAGCACTAATATTTCCAAAATTAAAGAAATAATCAAACATACCTCTCATACAAAGCTCAAAATTGGATATAAGTTTGGTTTAGAGTTTTTAAATTCAAAAAATGGTAGAAATTTTGTATCTAAATTAAAAAAAAAGATTATTTTTGCAGATTTAAAATTGCATGACATACCAAATACTTGTGTATCAACAATAAGAGCTATAAAAGATTTAAAAGTAAATTATTTAACAATTCATATAAGCTCTGGGTTGCAGGCTCTTAAAGCAGCAAAAAAAGTTTCGGGTTCAATACGTCTAGTCGGTGTAACTATTCTTACTTCTTTAGATAACAAAGAATTAAAAGAAATCGGATTTAACAAAGATGTTAAAAAGTTAGTAGTGCTCCAAGCAAAACTTGCAAAAAAAGCTAAGTTGGATGCTATCGTATGCAGTGCGCAAGAGGTAAAAATAGTGAAAAAAGTATTTAAAAATGAAATAATAACTCCTGGGATAAGGTTTGACTCAAAAACTAATGATCAAAAAAGAGTTTTAACCCCTAAACAAGCTTTCAAAAATGGAGCTCATTCTCTTGTAATAGGAAGAAATATTACCAAAGGTAATATAAAAAAAAATGTTAAAACACTTATTAATCACTTAAGTCAATGATTAAAGGTTTGAAAATTTGTGGGATCTCAGATCCTATAACTTTAAACTATATTTTAAATCATAGTAATCGGCCTTCATTAATGATGATAGGTTTCATTACAAACTATGAAAAAAGTCAAAGATTTGTCGAATACGAAAAGTTAAAAGATTTGATTAATGTTGATAAAAAAGAGGTAAAATTTACTTCTGTTCTGGTAAATCCCTCTGATGAAACCTTGGAAAAAATAAGAAATTTAAATTTTGATTTTTATCAATTGTACGATGTAAGCCCTAAAAGAACAAAAGAAATAAAATTAAAATATAAAAAAAAGATAATTACAGCGATTACTGTCTCAAACAAGGATGATGTGAAAAAATATAAAGATTATTCTAATATCTCAGACATAATTCTGTTTGATTCAAAAGGTTATCATAAATCTGAAAGTTTTGATCATAACTTACTTGAAGAAGTACCTTATGAATTAAATAAAATGATTGCAGGAAATATTCAAATAGATGATATTCCTAGTTTTAAAAATAAAAGCTTTATAATCGATTTAAGTGGAGCAGTAGAAGATAAAAATGGAAAAAAAGATATTGGTAAGATTGATAAATTACTAAATTTATTTACAAAGATATGAAATTAAAAAAAGGAATTCCAGTAATTGATCAAGGAGATAAACTTGGATTTTGGGGGGGTAAATTTGGAGGAAACTTCGTTCCTGAAACATTGAAAAAACCAATAGAAGATTTGGAATTATTATTTAATAGACTTAAAAAAGATAAAAATTTTATAAATGAGAGGGATAAATATTTCAAAAATTGGATTGGAGTACCTACTCGTTTTATTAAATTAGAAAATTTGACAAATTATGTTGGGGGAGCTCAAATTTGGTCAAAAGTTGTATCTGATGCAAATGGAGGAGCACACAAAATCTATAATGCCACCGTTCATTGTTTACTTGCAAAACGTTCTAATAAAAAAGTTATTATTGGTGATACTGGAGCTGGCTATGCAGGTAAAATGTTAAGTATGGCAGCTAAAAAATTTGGCCTAAAATGTATAATTTTTATGGGTGCAAAAGATATTGCAAGACAACAACCTAATGTAAAAGCCATTAAAAAAAATGGTGCAGAGGTCATTCCAGTTTATTCGGGAAGTCAAACTCTCGTTGATGCTGTTTCTGAATGTATGAGATACTGGGTTGCTAATTGTGACACAACCGCAATGTGTGTGGGAAGCACTGTGGGACCAGCTGTGTTCGTTCGTATTTGTGGATGGAGTACTAGCCAAATCTCAAGAGAGCTAAAAGTTCAATTGATTGATAAGTTTGGTTCAATTCCAAAAAAACTAAAATTATATAATTGTGTAGGGGGTGGAAGCTCAAGTTTTGGATTTTGGAATGAATTTATGGATTATGATAAAAATCAATGCGAGTTTATTGGCGTAGAAGCCGGAGGGCCTGCAAGAAGCAAAAAGCATGCAGCACCATTAACTTATGGTTCTAAAATTGGTATCCTTCATGGCGCAGCTCAATACGTTAATCAAAACTCAGATGGCCAAATTGAAGAAACTGAGTCAATTTCAGCAGGGCTTGATTATCCTGGAATCTCTCCTCTTCATTGTTTTTTAAAAGATACAAAAAGAGCAAGATATACAGCTGCAAGTGATGAAGAAGCCTTAAATGCTTACAAGCTTGTAACAAAATTTGAAAAATTAAGACCTTCTCTCGAACCAAGTCATGCTTTCTCAGTTGCAATTAAAGATGCAAAAAAGTTTAGCAAGGATACGATCATTGTAGTTAATAGTTGTGGAGATGCATATAAAGATAAAGGAATTATAGAAAAAAAATTGGGAAAGAAATATGTCAAATCCAATTAGTATAGCATTCAAAAAAGCAAATAAGGAAAACAGACCAGCTTTATTGACTTATACTGTTGCAGGCGATAGCTCAAAAAAACAATCTTTAGCAATATTAAAGTCAATTTCTAAAAATGCTGATATTCTAGAAGTAGGTGTTCCTCACAACACTCCTGTCGCGGATGGGAGCCAAATTCAAACTAGTGCTTACAGAGCTATCAAAAACGGAATAAAAATTAATGACATCTTTCAAATTGTTAAGGACTTTAAGAAATTAGAAAAATCTAAACCAATTATATTAATGGGATACTACAATATGATTTTTCAGTATGGTGAGAGCAATTTTTTAAAAAGATGTAAAATTTCAGGAGTAAATGGATTAATAGTTGTAGATTTACCTTGGCCTGAAAATAAAAATTTTGCAAAAAAGTGTAAAGATAAGTCAATTTGTTTTATTCAACTTTTGTCACCCACAACAACAAATAAAAGACTAAAAAGAATTATACGAGACAGTCATGAAATGAATTATTTTATTTCAATGCTAAGTACTACTGGAGGAAAACTTAAAGTATCACCACACGAAATTCTTAAAAATTATAAAAAGATAAAAAGAATTAATCCCAAAAAAGAGACTGTGATTGGTTTTGGAATTACAGAAAAAACTATTGATAAACTTAAATCTGCTGATGGATTAGTTGTAGGAAGTGCTATTTGTAAAGAAATTACAAGGAGTTTAAAGAGTAGACAAAATCCTGTCATAAATGTAGGTAAATTAGTAGGTAGATTAAAAAATAAAATAAAATGAATTGGATTACCAAAATAATTAAAGCAGGTGAAAAAATAAAATCTGCGATACATAAAAGAGCTTCTAAAGAAGAGATTGCAAATAGTGATTGGACATCTTGTTGCAAAGGTCCAATTTTAAAAAAAGATTTAGAAGAAAATCTTTGGGTTTGTCCTGATTGCAATAAACATCATAGAATTAAACCAAAACAAAGATTTGATATTCTTTTTGGAAAAAATAATTATGAAATATTTAAAACACCTATACCAAAAGATGATCCTTTAGAGTGGAGTGACTCAAAATCTTACAAAGATAGATTAAAAAATGCTAGAAAAAAAACTGGGATGGATTGTGGAATGATGGTTGTAAGTGGGTCGATTAATAATATCAAAATTACAGCTGTTGCATCTGATTTTGATTTTTTAGGCGCATCAATGGCAGCTTCTGAAGGTGAAGCTTTTTTATATGGCATTCAACATGCAATAGAAAATAAAACTCCATTCTTATGTGTTAGTGCTGGTGGTGGTATGAGAATGATGGAAAGTTTGATCTCACTATCCCAAATGACAAGAACAACCCTTGCGATCAATGAACTTAAAAAAAATAATCTTCCATATCTAGTATGTATAACTGATCCGACAGCGGGCGGTATAACAGCTTCGTACGCAATGTTGGGTGACATTCATATTGCTGAGCCAGGAGCTTTAATAGCTTTTGCAGGCGCAAGAGTGATCCAAGGTACCGTCAAAGAGGAACTTCCTGAAGGTTTTCAAAGAAGTGAGTATTTAGAAAAGACTGGATTTGTAGACATAATTATAGAAAGAAAAAATCTTTCTGAAAAAATTGGAACTTTATTATCAATATT
>TARA_B100001057_G_C22870135_1_pt1 | contig 10600 bp, 7 predicted proteins | sample TARA_B100001057 | Tara Oceans TARA_B100001057 (sample SAMEA2621839) | marine metagenome | biome: marine biome (ENVO:00000447); feature: surface water layer (ENVO:00002042); material: "saline water (ENVO:00002010), including plankton (ENVO:xxxxxxxx)" | depth 5 m | reverse complement strand
TGAAATATAAAACCTAAAAAAATTGTTGATTTGAAAAATAATATGAAAATTTTTATCAACCTATTCTCTCTATTAAAAATTTCAAAAATTAATATTACTAAAAATAAAAAACCAAATAATATATAAAACAACAGTAATCTAGAAAAGTGAAATGGGTTAACTTTATTGTAAAATATTTCTAATTCTATTTTGGATTTTGAAGGGATGATTTGATCTGCATTATCTCTCTGGTAAAAAATGATATCATCAACTATACTTCTAAATTCTAAATCATTCAAACTTTCAATAGATTGTTTTATAGAGGAAAAAAAAGTTGAGGCCTTATATTTTTTATCAAAGGTCCACTTTTCATTAAGAATAACTTTCTTAAGATTTTTATCAGAATTTTCTTTAGGTAATTCTTTAGGGAAAAAGTTCAAATGCACATCAGATGAACTATCAATTGTTCTATATATTGAATTAAAAATAATATGACAAATATTGAATCTTTCATCTAAGTCAATAATGGCATTATCAAATTTATTTCTTAATCCTGGTTTTTTTGCATATGCAATTTCCACATAATCTTTTAATCTGTAATTAAAAGCCCTCAAGTCTAATGAGGGAACAAAAATAATTTTCTTTTCTCCTCTTTGGATTGTGAAAACAACTTTTTGTTGAAATGAAAAATTTTGATTAGGAAAAATAACGCCTTTAATTCCCTCATTTTCTCCATTTAAAATCATATATTTTATTGTATCGGGAGAACTTATATTAATAAAACCAGCATCCAAAGTTAAATTTATATGACCATTTAATTCTTTATAAAATGAAAAATCAAAGTCATTTAAATTAGCACTTTCTTTGGAGGAAAAAATAGTTGTATCTAGTTCATTAAAAGATGTTGGAGGAAAGTCAATCTTTAAACCGGGCTTCCAAAAATCCCAGTAGGAGAAAAATTCTTTTTTAATTGGAAAAATATTTTTTACTTCTTGATTTCTCCCAACAGTTATTAAATCAATTTTCATCCAATCTGATGGAAATAATAACATTCCAAGTAAAATTTGATCGGCATTCATTTTTAATGATTGACCATCATAATTATAAGAAAGAGATTGTTTTCTAGAAATTTTTCTTAAAATATCAGAACTTAATGTCTGAAAAGGTTTAATTCTACCATCATTATCCTCTATTAAAACATTTGAAAAATAACTTGAATTTTCAACACTGATTTTATTCAAATTAAATAAAATACTATCTTGATCATATGAGAGGATTTGAGTTGAATAAAATAAAAATAAAACTAATGTACTTTTTATTATTTTATTGAACTTGCTGGTTTTTATAGTTTTATTTTTACTATTTAATCTTTTTGACAATGTGCCAAATCTAGTAGATCTGGAGATTATTACCCAAATTACTGCTAATAAAAGCAAGAAGTATCCGAGATAGGTAACAAACGTACCTAACCTATCTTGATTAACTGAAAGAATTGTTCCAGATTCATCTGGAAAATAAGAAGCTTGAAAAAATCTATATCCTTTATAATTTAAAATATTATTCATATAAATTCTGTAATCAAATTTTTTATCATTTGAATTTTTTAAAGAAGGGATAACAGAAATTTCACTTGCATAAGAAGAAGGACTATCTGATCCTGGATACCTTTCCATTTGAAAATCATTTAATTTTATACTAAATGGTAAATCAATTTCTCTTGAACCATATGAAATTTTAAAAAAAAGAGAGTCAAGATTAAAATAAATAGGTTCACCAACTATTCCAATAGCACCGTCAAGAGATATAATAGTATCAAAATCTAAGTATTTTATATTTAATTTTAATAAATCTGATACCTGCTGTTCATTCTTAATAAAATCTTCATTTACTGTATTATTTAAAATATTTACATCTGCTTCAATTGAGTTATTATAAGAAAAACTAACTCCTCCTTTTTCTAAATAGTCTCCTTCAAATAAATAAGAAACCTCTTTACCAGAAGTTATTAACTCTAAAATTTTTTTATTGTCTTGATTTTGAATCGCTCTAAGCAAAAAAGCGTTATTGTTAATAAAATAAGGAGTCATTTTTTTAAAAGGATGAAGAATATTTTTATTTAATATCTCTTGACTACTGGGGTCATTCATATTTGCTTTTAAAATTTCAAATTTTGATTTAAAAACTAAATCATTAAGTTTTAGCGAGTGGTCTGCAATAAAATCGTTATAAGATAAAATTACTTCTCTATTTTTAAAGTCTTTAGTGGAAACTTTAAAAAAATTATCTTTTAGTTGAGATAATAATAATTTTTTTGGAAACATCTTCCATTGCTTTTTAGTATCATGAAACTCAAAATCTAAATATGCTTCAGTAGAAATAAATGTATTTTCAGTTTCACCCTCTGTAATCGGCATTGTTCCTTCTTGACTAATATATCTTGTAATTCCAGCACCAAATAAAATGAAGATAAAAGATAGATGTAGAAGAAGTATTGGGATTTTTTTCTTTAAATAAAGTTTATAATTAAAAATATTGTAAATGAAAATAATAGTCAATATAATTAGTATTAGTTCAAACCACAGCGAGTTAAACACAAGTATTTTAGCTTCAATAGTACCAAAATCATTCTCTATAAATGTAGCGACAGCCATACAAACTGCAAAAACAAATAGAAAAAAAATACTTGAGTAAATTGATAAAAAAAATTTCAAAAACCTTGTAACCATATTTTATAATTATTTTCTATACAAAAATATTTATTTTTTATGTTATATTAATGCATATTTGAACTAAAAAAATGAATATCTGTATAATTGGTTCTGGAAATATTTCAATGAATATCGGATTGGCATTAAAAAAGTCAAGCTTTAATATTAACAAAATATGCTCAAGAAATGAATTAACAGGTTTAAAGCTTGCGAAAAAATTAGATTCTAATTTTTCAAAAGAAATCATCATCCCCAAAAATACTGATCTTGTTATCCTTGGTGTTCCTGATGATCAAATAAGTAAAATTTCAAAAGAAATTAAATGTAAAGCTATAATTCACACTTCAGGAACAAGAAATATCAATATTTTAAAAAACTGTTCTGAAAATTATGGAGTTGTATGGCCAATTCAAACATTTACAAAGCAAGAAGTTAATTTTAAGGATATACCTATATGCATTGAAGCCAATAGTAAAAAATTTGAAATTTTATTAAAAAGTTTATTCTTGAATTTATCTGAAAATGTTTTTGAGATGAATATACAAAACAGAAAAATTATTCACCTTTCAGCTGTATTTTCGTGTAATTTTATTAATCATTTATTTTACATTTCTAAAAATATTTTAAATGATAAAAAAATTGATTTTTCAATATTGAAACCAATTATTTATGAAACTACAAACAAAGCATTTAGATACAGTATTAGAGAAAATCAAACTGGACCCGCAAAAAGAAAAGACTTTAAAACTATTGAAAAACATTTAGGAATTTTATCAAAGGCAAAAAAAAAGAAATATATTAATATTTATAAATCCATGACCGATAGTATTATCGCAACTTATGAAAATAAATTATAAAGAAAAGTTTCAAAATATAAACTCATTTATTTTTGATGTAGATGGAGTTTTAACTAATGGAGGTTTATATATTTTTCCTGATGGAAATTTTGTTAGAAAAATGAATGCAAAAGATGGCTTTGCATTAAAACTTGCATTAAAAAAAGGGTATAATATTGCTGTAATTACAGGGGGAAGAGAAAAAAATATCAAAGAACGTTTAGAGAAATTAGGTATAACTAATATTTACTTAAATGCTCATAATAAACTGCCCATTTTAAATAAATATTTATCTGATAATAAAATTGATCCAAACACTACCCTTTATATGGGTGATGATATTCCAGATCTTAAACCTATGAAAAATATTGGATTAGCTTGTTGCCCTAATGATGCCGTTTACGAAATAAAAGAAATTAGTCATTATATTTCAAATATAAATGGGGGAAATGGATGTGTAAGAGATGTAATTGAACAAGTATTAAAAGTAAATAATGATTGGGATTATGAAGATGGAATGCAATACTAATCTAAATAAGTACAATATTATCCTTGGGTCAAAATCTCCACGTAGAAAAGAATTATTAGATAAAATAGGTTTAAAATTTATTATTAAAACAAGTGAGGTAAAAGAAGAATTTGAAAATTATAAAAATATTGAAAATGCTGCAAAATCTATGGCGTTATTAAAAGCTAAAAGTTTTAAAAAATTAAAAGATGATGATATATTGATTTGCGCTGATACACTTGTTTCAATTAATCAAAAGATATTAGGAAAACCTAAAACAAGTACAGAGGCAATAAAAATGTTAAGAATTTTATCTGGAAAAGAACATAAAGTAACTACTGGAGTAGTAATTAAGTCTATTAAAAAACAAAAAATATTTCATGATTCAACAATTGTTATGTTTAAAGAATTAAGTGAAAAAGAAATAGAATATTATATTAAAGAATTTAAACCATATGATAAAGCTGGATCCTATGCAATTCAAGAGTGGATAGGTATTATTGGAATTAAATGGATTAAAGGTTCTTTTTTTAATGTTATGGGCTTACCAACTGAAAAAATATATAATGAACTAATTAAATTTACTGATGAAGAAAGTTAATATTTTCTGGGCCTCCTCTCCTATTGCTTTGTTAATTAGTTTGCTATCAATTAATGTAATAGTATTTTCTGAAAACGCTACCTCTGGCCCAAATCAAATAGCTTTAATTTTTTCTGCAATGTTTGCTTCAATTATAGCAATAAATTTTGGATTTAATTGGAAAAATCTTCAAGATGGTATAGTAAGTAGTATAGCATCTGCAATGGGAGCTATTATAATTTTACTTATTATTGGAAGCCTTACTGGGACTTGGTTAATTGGTGGTATTGTACCAGCAATGATATATTATGGAATTCAGATAGTTGACCCTAGTATTTTTTTATTTGCTAGTTGTATAGTATGTGCGATTGTTGCTTCGGCAATTGGAAGCTCATGGACTACTGTTGCAACTATCGGTGTAGCCCTAATAACCATCGGTAAAGCTATTGGAATCCCAACAGAAATAAGTGCAGGTGCAATCATATCAGGATCTTATTTTGGAGATAAAATATCTCCATTATCTGACACAACAAATCTAGCATCTGCAATGGCTGAGGTTGACTTAATTAAACATATAAAATATATGTTTTTTACTACTATTCCATCAATTGTAATCTCATTGATTTTATTTTTAATTTTAGGATTTAAATTTTCTGGAAATATAAATTCAAATGAGATTAATCAAATTATAGAAACCATTGAAAAAAACTTCTATATAGGACCAGAACTGTTCATTACTCCACTAATAATGATTTATTTAATTTTCAAAAAAGTCCCCGCTTTTCCAACTTTATTTGTTGGAACAATCTTAGGTGGAATAACCACAATATTGTTTCAAGAAAAAATAATTTTTAGTATTTCAGAAACAAATGCTTTAACAATTCTTACATACTATAAAATAATTTTACAAGCTATGTTTGGAGAAATTAATATAGGAGGAGATTTATTGAGTTCAAATGGAATGTATGGTATGTTAAATACTATCTGGTTAATAATATGTGCAATGATATTTGGTGGTGTGATGGAAAAAGCTGGTTTTTTAAAAATAATTGCAAATGCAATAATGAAAAGAGCAAAATCTAATACATCATTAGTAACTTCAACTGCTGGAAGTTGTATGTTTTTTAACTTAACAGCATCTGATCAATATTTAGCCATCGTGGTTCCAGGAAGGATGTATAAAAATATGTTTAAAAAAAATAAATTAGCCCCCGAAAATTTAAGTAGAACTCTAGAAGATACCGGAACAGTTACCTCTGTTCTAATCCCGTGGAATACATGTGGTGCTTACCAAGCAGGTGTTTTAGGTGTTGCCACTATTAGTTATCTTCCCTACTGTTTTTTTAACATAATATCCCCATTAATGACTTTATTATATGCATATGCAAAAATTAAGATCAAAAAAATAAACTAAATGTTTAGAACAAAAAAAAATAAAAAATTTAATTACAAGCCAAAATACATCGATGAAAAAAACTCTAAAAAAAAATATTTTAAGCAAAAAACTGTCCCAAAATCAAAAAATACAGTAATAATATTTTTAATAATGTTATTTTTGTTTCTTTCAATATTATTTTTTTCTTAAATGCATTCAAAAATAAAATTACTACCAAAAAACGTAATTAATCAAATTGCTGCAGGAGAAGTAATTCAAAGGCCTGCTTCCATAGTAAAAGAATTAATTGACAACTCAGTTGATGCTAGAGCAAAAAATATTCATCTAATCATAAAAAAATCAGGAAAAGAAAGTATTCAAGTCATTGATGATGGAATTGGAATGAATAAAAAAGATATATTAATTTGTTTTGAAAGACATTCAACATCTAAAATAAGTACAACTGAGGATATTTTTCACATTAATACATTAGGATTTAGAGGAGAAGCTTTGTCATCAATTGCATCAGTAGCTAAAGTAATACTAAAAAGCAAAGAAGAAAATGGAGAAACTGGAAATCAAGTAATATTAAGTCAGGGCACATTAGAAGAGCAAAAACAAATTATTAAAAATAATGGAACAGATATAACAGTTAAAAATTTATTTTTTAATATTCCTGCAAGAAAAAATTTTTTAAAAACTGATAAAGTTGAATTAAGACATATAGTTGATGAATTTACTAGATCCGCATTAGCAAATAAAAACATCAGCTTTAAATTCACAAATAATAATGATTTGATATATAATTTCAAACAAGAAAATTTAAAACAAAGAATTAATAGTTTATTTGGAAAAAATATAATTGAAAAAATTGTTCCAATTGAGGAAGAAACTGATATTGTTTCAATTTCAGGTTTCTTAGGGAAGCCTAGTTTTGCAAAAAAAACAAGAGGAGAGCAATTCTTTTTTGTAAATGACAGATTTGTTAAAGCTCCTTATCTACATCATGCAGTTACAAATGCTTTTGATGGACTTATTCAAAAAGATGTATATGCCTCTTATTTTATTTTTTTAAAAATTAATACTGAAAAAATTGACTTAAATGTTCACCCATCAAAAACAGAGATCAAATTTGATGATGATAAACTAATATACTCTATTTTACTTTCTTCTTCTAAAAGATCAATAGGGAAATTCAATATCTCTCCAAGCATAGATTTTGAGACAGAATCAAGTTTTAATATTCCAACTTACTCTAATAAAGTAGTTACTGAACCAAAAATTCATGTGAATAAAAAATTTAACCCTTTTGATACAAATTCTAAAGAAAAAAATACTGAAAGTTGGAAAAAACTTTTTGACTCCAAAGAAAAAGAAATTAAGGAAGAGGAACTAATAGATATAGTTGAAATTGTACAAATAAATGAAGGATATGTGATATGTGTATTAAAAAACAATCAAGGTATTTCTTCAACTTATTTACTAGATCAAAGAAAATGTCACCAAAGAATAATTTATGAAAACCAGTTAAAGAATTTAAATTCAAAAAAAATTACGACCCAAAAATTAATATTTTCTCAAGAAATAGAGTTAACTAATAGTGATTTACTGGTAATAAAAGATAATGAATTATTGTTCAATGAAATAGGATATAACATTAAAAAAATTGAAAAAAACTTGATTGTTCTCGATGGAATACCATCCTTTATGAACTCTAAAAATTTGAAAGAGAAAATTGAATTTTTTATTGAAGAAATAAAAAATGAAAATTTAAATATAACCGACAAAGCTTTTAATAAAATATCAAGGTCAGTTGCTAAATCATCTTCTATAAAACAGAACGATAAACTTGAGAAAATTGAAATGGTTGAGTTAATAAAATCTTTATTTAATTGCGAATCACCATTTCTTGGAATAGATGGAAAACCTTGTATGATTAATTTTGAACCTAAAAATATCTTTGATGTATGATAAACAATCACCGCTTTCAAATTTTACCTCCAGTTGTTAAAAATTTACTTATAATTAATGTTTTATTATTTATTGCAACTGGAATACTCCAATCCCCTCCCTTAAATATTGATCTAACAAAAATTTTAGGACTGCATTATTGGAGATCTGAATTATTTAGCCCTTGGCAAATTGTTTCTTATATGTTCATGCATGGAAACATCCCTCACATTTTATTTAACATGTTTGCCGTTTGGATGTTTGGAACACATATTGAGAATAGATGGGGATCAAAAAGATTCCTCAATTATTATTTACTTACTGGATTTGGAGCTGCTTTTTTACATTATTTAATTATTCATTTTCAAATTATTAATTTAGAATCTGCAATGAATTATGATCAAATAATGATCATCTTAAAAGAGGGAATTGTTCCAGAAGGAATTAGTAGAACAAGTGCTCAAAAGTTATTTTTTTTATATAATACACCAGTTGTAGGAGCTTCAGGTTCATTATTTGGCATTCTTTTAGCATTTGGTGTTTTATTTCCTAACACACTACTATATTTATATTTTGCTATCCCTATTAAAGCTAAGTACTTTGTAATAGGGTATGGATTACTGGAGCTTTTTTCAGGACTAAGTAACAATCCCCAAGATAATGTTGCTCATTTTGCTCATTTAGGAGGCATGTTATTTGGTCTATTAATATTTGCATATTGGAAATTTAAAAATGAATATTATTGAGAATTTAAATATATATGTTAAATAAAATCATATTAATTAATTTATTTTTTTTTCTTTTAGCAATTTTCTCAAATTTTACTGAAAATATTGACCTTAGATCCATATTTGGAGTTTCATCAGAATCAATCAAATTTATTAAAAGCCCTTGGACTATCTTTACTTATATGTTTTTACATGAAAAATTAGTTCATTTTGCTCTTAACATGTTTTTTCTGTTTGTGTCAAGTAAAATATTTCTTAAATATCTCAATAATAAAGAGCTTTTAAATAACTACATTATGGGTGGTTTATTTGGTGCTATTTTTTTCATTTTACCAAATATAAATTTTGATTTAGATAATATTTCACTTATTGGATCATCAGCTTCTATTCTTTCAATATTAACAACCAGTGTAATTTTTACACCAAATTATTCATTTAAAATTTTCGAAGAATCAAATTTCTCAATAAAAATAAAATATATAGCTGTTATAATTATTTTTTACTCAATATTTATTCCAATAATTTCAAAAAACTATGGTGGTTTATTAGCACATTTTGGGGGTATATTTTATGGTTTGATTTTTGTTTTTTTACACAAAAAAAATATTTCAAAAAAGAGTAACGCAAATGAGTTGAAAAGAAAATATGAAGATGACTATGACTATAATACAAGAAAAAAAATAGAAGAAATTAAACTTAATAAAATCTTAGAAAAAATTTCATCATCTGGATATAAAAGCCTGACTAAAAAAGAAAAAGATACTTTAAAAAAAATAAGTAACTCATAAATGCTTTTTAACCTTCTTTAAGGATAAAATATTCATAGAATTAACAGAGAAATCTTCAATATCTTTTGAAATAAATCTCACTGCCATGTCATAATAAAGTGGAATTAGAATTGCAGTATCCATTAAAATTTTTTCCATTCTATAAAAAATATCATTCCTAACTTTGTGATCTTTTATTAAAAAAGTTTCGTTGTATAAACTATCAAAATATAAATTTGAAAAATGTGTTCTATTTGAACCAATTGGAGATTTATTTTTTGTTATAAATAATTGTAAATAATTTTCAGGATCAGGATAATCTGCAATCCAAGATCCTCTAAAGAAACACGCTGAACCACTTGAAACTAACTCCCTGTGTACGGAGGGTGTATTTACCTTAATATTTAAATCAATTCCTATTTCTGAAAAATTAGATTGTAAATACTCACAAATATCAAGATATTCTGGTGTTGTGAATAAATCAATAGTACTGTGTAATGGCTTATCTAATTTTAATAAATTATTAATAGAGTCTAGATTATATGAAAATGCTTTGAGATTATAATTTGATAGAAAATCTGGAACAATACCAGCATTTGCAGGAAAAACCATGTTTTTTCTTAAATATTTTATCATTTCATATTTATTTACACTATAGTTCAATGCTTTTCTAATATTTAAATTAGCTAATATACTTTGGTCTTGAATACATTTATCAATATTAAAAGCTAAAAACTCAGTATTTAAATAAGGTGTTTTTTCTAAAAAAAATAATTTATTATACTCACTCTTCATTTCACCATTAGTTGTTAAAAACTCTTCTTGAAAAATTGGGTAATGACCTGAAACAAAGTCAATTTTTGATTGTAAAAAATTAATAAATAAAGACTCAGGATTTTTTATAAAAGAAATATTTATCGCATCTAAATATGGTAATCTATAATTTTTTTCAAATTCAAAGTAATTCTTATTTTTTAATAAAACTAACTTTACATTATCCATCCAATACTTAAATTTAAAAGGACCAGTTCCAACTGGATTTTTAGAAAAATTTTGATTTTCCACAACTTCTTTAGGAACAACAGAAAAATATTTCATTGCAAGAATATTAATAACAGAAGGGAAAGGTTCCTTTAATCTAATAATTAAGATTGTATCATTAATTTCAC
>TARA_B100001057_G_scaffold162587_1_pt1 | contig 10605 bp, 12 predicted proteins | sample TARA_B100001057 | Tara Oceans TARA_B100001057 (sample SAMEA2621839) | marine metagenome | biome: marine biome (ENVO:00000447); feature: surface water layer (ENVO:00002042); material: "saline water (ENVO:00002010), including plankton (ENVO:xxxxxxxx)" | depth 5 m | reverse complement strand
CCAAGACGAGGTATCCTAGGGTTAGATACTACAAGAGGAGACAGACTATTCATTTCACTTCTTGGAAGCGCTTTTATTCATCTTTTTTGGTTGGGTTTAGTTGGAAGTGTTTTATGGATAGCTACTATTCTGTGTATTGGGTATGCTGTAATTGTTTTCAGATATGTTTAGTCTATAACTTTTTTAAGACAAATAATTACTTTTTTCAAATCTTTATAATTCAAACCTAGTCCAGACGGAATATAAAAACCATTTGTTGAGATATTAAGTGAATTAGGAAATTTCATTTTATTATACTTTTTATATTTATGAAGAATTTTTTGTTTGTCCATTGGAAAAAAAAAGGGTCTAGTTTCTATACCCATTTTTAAAAGTTTTTTCATTATTATATTTCTTTTGTTTTTATATTTATTTTTCAAAACAATTCCAAATACCCAATAAATATTTTCTGCATAGCTTAATTTATTTTTTTGAAGGATAATATTCTTAAAATTTTTTAAATTGTGGTAATAAAAATTTCCAATTTTTTTCTTTTTATTAACTATAGAGGAAATATTTTTTAATTGACCTAATCCGATTGCAGCTTGCATATTTGACATTCTATAGTTCCATCCAACATCAGAATGTTTAAATCTATCAAAATATGAATTTGTAAAGCATAAATTTTTTAATGATAAACTAGATTCGTAAATTTTTTTATCATTAGTTAAGATCATACCACCTTCACCAGTTGTAATATGTTTATTAGCGTAAAAACTAAATGTACTTATGTCGCCAAAAGATCCGCATAATTTATTTTGATATTTTAAGCCTATAACTTCAGCTGCATCTTCAATTATCTTTATTTTTCTTTTTTTTGCGAATTTTAATATTTTTTCCAAGTGTACAGGTAAACCATAAATATGAGTTATTATAATGGCTTTAGTTTTTTTAGATACTCTCGATATTATATTTTCATAAGGTGTGTTCCATGTATTTTTGTCACAATCAACATAAATTGGTACTAAATCATTTTTTAAAACACAAATTGCAGTTGATATAATTGAGAAATTTGGAATGATAATTTCTGATCCCTTCTTAAAATTAAGAGATTTAATCGCAATCTCAAGTGCGGCAGTACCATTAGAAACACTGATTCCAAATCTTTTTGAGTGAAGTTTTGCAAAAGATTTTTCAAATTTTGATATAAATTTCCCATTTGTAAGTTGATTATTTTTTAAACAATAAAGTAAATTATTTTTTTCTTGAATATTTAAAAGAGGGGTATTTACCGGTATAAATTTATTTTTTCTCAAAACTAAATCTTTCTTTATCCTTTCCAGGTTCATAAGGGCCTTGTTTTACTTCTAAAAATTTACAGTTTTTTGTTATCTCAAAACCATGCGCACCCGATATTAATAAAATAATATAATTTTTTTTTAGAGTTTTACTTTTTAAATATTTTTTTTTATCATTATAAAAATCAACTCTCATTTCTCCGTTTAAAATATATAAAAATTCATTTGTGTCATAAATTTTTTTTAATTTTTTTTTGTGTAAATGGGGTTTTATGATGTGATTTTTTTTGTGACTCATGAATGCTACTTGTTGAGACAAATAATTAGGAGTGAAAAATTTAATACCTTTTTTCTTCAAATAATTGGGCTTAATTATTATAGCTAAAAGTTTATTTTTATCTTTAATCTTTGTAATCATATTATCTTCTTAAAAAAACTTGAAGAATTCTAACAAAATAGAAAAAACCCAGCAAAAGAAACCTGAAAATATTTGGATAACTTTTACTATTTCCTTCTTCGTCTACGGGTTGTGTATAAGCAATCTCTTTAATTTTATTTCCTTTTATTTCGGCATTGTATAAAAATTCAATCATAAATTCACCATGCCCTGATGCTATTGGAAGTGAATCAAGCAAAACTTCTCGTTTCATGACGAATATACCACTACTAAGGTCATTAATTTTTGATCTTAATATTAATTTTGTAGTTTTATTAAGTAAATAACTCGACCATTTTCTTACAAAATTTCTTTCATCTTTACCGTTATCAACAAATCTTGAAAGAATAACAATATCATTATCTTTCAAATCACTGATCATTTGAGGAAATAATTTAACTACTGAGGACATATTTGAGTCTACCCACCCAATATTGTCGCCGGTTGAATTTATGAGTCCTAATAAAAAAGCTGATGCCAGACCTTTTGATTTTTTTCTTAAAAAAATTTTAGTATTTTCATTTTCTAATTTTTTTAAAATATTAAATGTATCATCAGAAGAGTTGTCATCTACAACTACAATTTCCACATTTTCAATATGCTTTCTTATTTCATTAATTGTTTTTTCGATAGCAATTTGTTCATTAAAAGTAGATAAAATAATTGTAGTTTTTTTTTTCATTTTATTAATCACATATTATCAAAATTATAAATAAAATAAGTATTTAAAGGATAATGATTTTTATAAATATTTTGAAATTTACTTAATTTAACGTCAAATCTTAAATCTTTGTATGATAATGTCTTTAATAAAACTTTGATTTTTTTAATATCAGCTCCAGTTTCTAAAAGTATAGTCGGCCTATCTCGCTTTATACATTTGAACATAGTTTTAATTATAGATAATTCAAAACCATTGACGTCAATTTTTATTAAATCTATTTTTTGTTTAGGCATAACAAATCTGTTAATTTTTAATTTTGTTTTGATTACTTGAATTCTTTTTTTAAATTTGAAATCAAGGTCAATTTGTTTGATTAAAGACTTCTTATTGTAATAAGTATAAGTAATTAGATCTAAGTTGATACCAAAAAAATTATATCTAGGAAAATAAACATCTAAATTTTGTTTTTTTTCTCCTATCGCATAGGGTTTTATATTAATTTTTTTATTCTTAATTTTTTTAATTTTTTTAATATAATTCCGGTAAGGCTCGTAGCAGATTATCTTTTTAACATCTAAATTATTTAAAAAGAACTTAGCAGAAATACCATCGCTAGCTCCAACATCTATTATATTAATTTGATTTTTAAATTTTAAAAATTTAACTCCTAAGGCATCTTCTTCAAAAATATTTGTATATCTTATTATATTCCTCGCAACGAAGTAAATTAATGGATGACTTCTTATAATTTTTTCAAATAAAAATAAAATTCCTGAGTTTGTTTTAGATCTCAAATTCAAATTAATCTCTTTCAACTTCTAAATCATGAGCCATCATTATCTTCACTAAATCGTTGATATTAGTTTTTATTTTAAATTTGAAATCCTTTTTTGCTTTAGAAGTATCAGCGACAAGTGTTTTTGTCTCTCCTTTTCTTAATAATTTTTTATTAATGACTATATATTTTTTATAGTCTAAGTTTACATATTTAAAACATTTTTTGACAAAATCTATTATCGAAGTTTTTTTACCTGATCCTATAATATAAAAATCATTTTTTTTAAGTTGCATAATTTCATAAGCAGCTTTTACATAATCTTTCGCATAACCCCAATCAATTTTTGCTTTAACATTTCCAAGTACCAATTTTTTTTGTTTCCCATAAAAAATTCTTGAAACGCCTTTTGTTATTTTTCTCGTTACATATTCTTCCGGTCTTCTTTCAGACTCATGATTAAAAAAAATGGCACCACGTATTTTTAATCCATGAACATTTCTATACATCTTACAAGCATAATAAGATGAAACTTTACCTAAAGCATAAATACTTAAGGGTGAAAATTCCTCATGTTCAGAAAGCTTTGATTTTTTACTGTTTCCAAAAATATTTGATGAAAAGGGATGAAAATATTTGGAACTTTTTGACTCATTTTTAATAATTTCTAAAATTTTTAATGTGGATGAGCCTGTAACATCAAAGGAATATATTGGTAATTCATTACTCCATCTAACATGATCTTGATCTGCAAAATTATAAATTTCTTCCGGCTTAATTTTTTTGATTACATTTGTTAACGATACAAAATCAAGTAAATCTCCATGGTGTATAATTAATTTATTTTTTTCAATTAAATGCTTTATATTTTTTAGGTTCCCTGTAGCAGATTTCCTTACGTAGGCGTGTACTGAATAATTTTTCTTTATTAAAAATTCACAAATATATGATCCGTCTTGACCTGTTGCGCCTAATATTAATGCTCTTTTTTTCATAATATCTATTTTACTAATTTAAAAAATGGAAATGGCAATATAAATTTACGTCCTTTATTTAACCATTTTTTCTCTCTTTTTATAAATTCTTTTATAAAACCCCAGGGAGTTACAAAAAAATAGTCCGGATCAAGTTCTCTTGCACGTTTCTCGGATATAATTTTAATTCCAGTACCAATAGTATATTTTCCCCATTTATTTTTACTTCTTTCGGCAGCAAATGGGATCAATTTATTAGTTATGCCATAGTATTGTAATACTGTGTTCCCCTTAGTAGAAGCCCCGTATAGAAAAATCTTTTTTCCTTTTGCATGCTCTTTTTTTATAAAATTCAAAGTTCTTTTTTTATTTATTTCAATATTTTTTTTGAATTTATAAATATTTTTGAGAACATTTTCTTTTTTTAAACGAATGCTTCCATTAATTTTTTTTCTACAAAAAATTCTATAGCTACCACCATTTACGTCATTTTCCTCAATTTTGAATATTTCGAGTCCATTTCTTTCAAATAAATAAATCAAAGACTTATGAGAATAAAATTCAATATGTTCGTGGCATATATTTCCTAAATCATTTTTTTTAATCATGGAATTAAGACACATTAATTGTGCAATAAAAACTCCATTTTCATGTAAAGATTGCGCAGCATCTGAAATAAATTGATTAGGAAATTCTAAATCATAAAACATTCCTATAGCTGTTATAATTTTAGGCTTTTTTAAATTTTTTATTTTTAAAATATTATCTAATTTATTTTTTTGCCAAAAATCATTTATCATATAATGACAATTTTTTTTTAATTCATTTTTGAGATTTTTAGCTGGTTCACATCCAATAGTTAATAGACCTTGATTTTTAAAATATTTTAACAAAGTTCCGTCATTTGCTCCGATGTCTAATACTACATCATTTTTTTTTATATTAACTATCTTCATTGCAGACAGATATAATTCTTTCAATTCATCTCGCATTGTTTTGTTAATACCAGATTTATACCAATAAAATTTTTTATACATCAATTCTTGCGGTGCTATATGTGATAATTGGATTAAAGTACATTTTTTACAATATTTTAATGCCAAAGGAGCTTTAAGTCCTTTTTTGATTTTTTGCTTATTAACAAAATTACTAATAAAAAGGTTACCTAAGGAAAAAATTTTTTTTAGATTTTTATTTCCGCACAAAAGGCATTTATTTATCCTCTTATTTTTTAATTTCAGCATAATCATTTTAAAATTATTATAATTTAACTCTTACATTATTGAGATTGATTAACCAATAAAATTATTAGTTAATTTGAGTATATAGTATAACCGTTTTTATTTATTTTAAAATTGTCTATAATCTTAAAATTTTTTAATGAATTAACTTTTTTGTTATTATTAACGAGAATTAAGTATGTTTTTTTTTTAATTTTGGAAAATTTTTTTAAAAAAGAATTATAATCAGAATTTTTTTTAAAAGGATCTGCAAGATAGTATAAATCAGCATTAATCTTACTATTTTTTTTTAGAAAATTTTTATTAATGATTTTAATTTTCTTATTATTTTTAAATCGGTTTAAGGTATCTAAATAAATTGCATTATTTATTTCGAATCCTTGTAATTTATAACTAGAATTATTTCTGTGAAAGAAATATAAAACTCTTCCACTACCACATCCTACATCTACAATAGTTTTGATTTTTTTATTTTTTAAATAATCGTAAATTTTTACTAAGAAATAATAAGGAGTTGGAATATTATCTGTAAAGAATTTGTTATTTAAAATATTTATTTTATTACCTTTATACCCAAGAAATAAGATATATTTAATTTCATAGAATAAAAGGGTTAGAGAACCTAGCTTGTAAGTTGATATAATCTTTAAAATTGTTTTAAACAATTTATGATAATCTTTCTATATCTTTTTCAACCATTTCTTTAACTAATGATTTAAAACTAGTCGAAGGTTTCCACTTTAATTCTCGTCTTGCTTTTTTTGAATCTCCTCTTAATTCATCTACATCTGTGGGTCTAAAATATCCAGGATCAATTCTGACGATTATATTATTATTTTTTTTATTAAATCCTATTTCTTTCAATCCTTTACCTTTCCATTGAATTTTTATACCTATATTCAAAAAAGCTTCTTCTACAAAATTCTTAACACTTCTTGAAACACCAGTTGATATTACATAATCACTAGGTTTTTTTTGTTGCAACATAAGCCACATGGTTTTCACATAATCATCAGCTGAACCCCAGTCTCTTTTTGCGTTAAGATTTCCAAGATATAAAGTTTGATTTTCATTTTGAAGATAACTAGCCACAAATCTTGTTATTTTTCTTGATACAAAAGTTTCACCTCTTCTAGGCCCTTCATGATTAAATAAAATTCCGTTTACGGCAAATATTTTATAAGCTTCTCTGTAATTAATAGTTTGCCAATATGAATAAAGTTTTGAAATTGCATAAGGACTCCTTGGCCTAAAAGGCGTTTTTTCATTTTGAGGCACTTCAGTATTTCCAAAAATTTCAGATGTTGAAGCTTGATAAAATTTTGTTTTTTTATTTAATTTTAAAATTCTTATTGCCTCTAATATTCTTAAAGTTCCGAGAGCGTCAGAATTGGCAGTATATTCTGGCGTTTCAAAACTTGTATGAACATGAGACTGGGCACCTAAATTATAAATTTCATCTGGTTTAGTACTTTGTATAACTCTTAATAAACTACTTGAGTCTGTCAGGTCGCCGTAATATGGAAAAAATTTTACGTTTAAAATTCCTTTTTTGTATAAATGATTAATTCTTTCTGTATTAAAAGATGAAGATCTTCGCTTAAGTCCAATTATTTTATAGTTTTTTTTTAAAAGAAAATCTGCAAGAATTGATCCATCTTGACCAGTTATGCCTGTAATGATTGCTGTTTTCTTTTTTGGCATGGTTACTTAGAGCTACTAATCTCTGTTGAAATTTTCTTTAAGAATTTATTAATAATTTTCGCATCTTCCTTTGACAGTATTCTATCTTTTCCAGTGCTTTTAATGATTTCGTCCTTAATTTTTTCTCTTAAATGTATAATTTTATCTTTATCAAAATAATTTAAAATTTTAATTTCAATATTTCTTATTTGGTAACCAATTGTAGCGTGAAAAAGTATAAATAAAAGTGAAGTTATAATTAAAGATTTATAGACAAATAATTTCATTTTTTTTTATAAATTGAGTAAATTAAATTACCATCTTTTACAACAGTTTTATATATACTAAAATTTTTGGGTATTTCGTATTTATTATTAAAGTTTATATTTACCTCATAAATATAATTTGTGTATATATAGTCGGCCTCTTTAAGGTTGTCATTACCTATTAATTCTATTTTTTCTATTTGTTTTTTGGGAAACATGAAAAGAACATCCAGTAAAGGAGAAGCTGAGGCATTTCCAATTTTTATTTTTTTGTACTTTTTTTCATTTAATAATATTTCAGACATAGCATCATAACGACTTAAATGAGCAGTGTCCCTTTCGTACATCAATTTTTGCTTATCAGACAGAAGATTGTTAAAGTAAGTGTATTGATAAGGGTGATAAATATATAATTTATAAATAATTTCTATTTTGAATAATATTAAAATTATAGAAAGAAAAATTTTCAAATTTCTCTTCTCAAATTTATTTAAAAGAAAATTTAAAAAATAACAAAAATAAAAAATTAAAAAGAAATGCGCAAAGAAAAAATGTCTCCAGGAAGCAGTAAGATTATCATTAAAAGAAAAATAAATTATTACTGATTGAAAAACACATAATAAAATAAAGAAATCAATCTTTTCATTATTGTTATCCCAAAAATCAGAGAAATTTTGGTGTAAATTTTTATCAATTGAAATAAGTTTTTTAAAAAAGAAATTAACTGAGAGAAAAAAACCTATAGAGAATAAAATTATAGTATCAATAGGATTACTGAATAAAATAAGTGTAGGTATATAAGAAAGTGGTATTGCATCTTGTTTATAAAACTCTCCATTAAAAAAAAATGTTACATTAGATTCACCAATTAAATTATCGTAGTTATAGTTAAAAACGTCCCACAAAAATGGCCAGTGAACATATAGCAAAATTGAGAAAGAAAAAGTGAAAATCAAAATGATTTTAGCATTTTCCTTAATTTTGTATTTATTTAAAATTTCAAAAATAGTAATTGTCAAGAATGATAAAAAAACCATTAATCCTGGCAATCTTGAAGAAGTTAAAAAAGCAGAAAATAAAGCAAAAAGAATTAAAGAAATATAAGTTCTTTTTAATTCATAGCTTTGATAAAAATAAATTGAAATAGTAAAAAGTGATAGAAAAAATAAATCTTTCCCATCAAAAAAACTAGCACCATATATTTTAGGAGATAGACTGTAAGATAAAGTACCAAAAAAAGTTATAAAAAAATTAGAAAATCTTTTAATTAAAAATAAACTAAAAAAAACACCACTTAAAACAAATGTAGCAAAACACAATAAGTGTTTCAGATGTATATTTTGCTTAAAATCTTCAAAATTAAAAAATAATTCTACTATTGATGCGGGTAAGTCAAAAATAATTCCATATATTAAGTTATCTGCTACCTTAGGTAATAAAGGATTTAAATCATACACTTCTTGTAATTTATAATTTGTTAGATCTTTTAATTTCGAAAAATCTGTTGAACTTAACAAAATATCTAACCAATAAAATCCGTTTGCCCTTTGAAATATTTCTTCGATTCCAATTCCGTAATCTTTGTAAGTTAAAAAACCAATGAAAAAAAAAATTGTATAAAAGGTTGTTATAAATATAAAATTTTTATATCTCATGAAATTAATTTATTTAATTAAATCTTGATTGTAATTCAAAAAATGGTAAAAGTCATGCATGGTTAATGTTGGAATAAACGGATTTGGAAGAATAGGAAGATTAATCTTAAGAGCTATTTTAGAAAACTATAAAAATAAAATACAAGTCGTTGCTATTAATGATTTAGGTTCTATAGAGACTAATGCTCATTTAATTAAATATGATAGTACTCATGGTATTATTAATGAAGATGTACAAACTTCAAAAGAAGGTTTTAAAGTAGGTTCTCACACCATAAAAGTATTTGCTGAAAAAGATCCAATAAATATTCCATGGGGTAAAGTAGGTGCTGATGTAGTATTAGAATGTACAGGAATATTTCTAGATAAATCATCTGCAGAAAAACATATTAAAAGCGGAGCAAAGAAAGTTATTATTTCAGCTCCTGGTAAAGAAGTAGATTTCACTATTGTGCAAGGTGTTAATAGCAAAGAGTTAAAAAAAGAACACAACATTATCTCAAACGGTTCTTGCACAACTAATTGTTTGGCTCCTGTGGCAATGGTTCTTGAGAATAATTTTGGTATAAATTATGGATATATGACTACTATTCATAGTTATACAGGTGATCAAAAACTTTTAGATACTTTGCATAAAGATTTAAGAAGAGCTCGATCTACTGAAGGCGCAATGATTCCTACATCCACGGGAGCTGCAAAAGCTATGAGCCTAGTATTACCAAGTTTAAAAGGTAAATTAGATGGTACAGCTATAAGAGTTCCTACTCCTAATGTTTCTTTAATAGACTTAACCATAGTTACTGAAAAGGAAGTAACTTCTGAGAGTATAAATGATGCGATGACAAAAGCTGCTAAAGGAGATCTTAAAGGGATATTGGATGTAAATCAAAAACCTCTTGTTTCAAAAGATTTTAATCACAATGTTCATAGTTCAATTTTTGATTTAACCCAGACTCAAGTTATTAAAGGGAAATTTAGTAGAGTTCTTTCTTGGTATGATAATGAGTGGGGATTCTCAAACAGAATGTGTGATACAACTATTCAAATTGCTAGCCTAATTTAAATTTTATTTTTTTCAGCTTCTTCAATTAGTTTCAAAGTATCCTTTGGAATAACTGAACTATCAGTCTTAGAGGTATTTTTAACTGAAATTATTTTTTTTTCTTTCTTTATTTTTTGGAGATCATCAATGGCACTTAGAATTTCTTCAACACTATAGTTATTATCCATTACGTACCTACTTTATAAAGTCTTACCATATTTGTCATACCAGCTTTACCGAAAGGCAAACCGGCTGTAATTACAACAAAATCGTTTTTTTTAATAAATTTAAGCTTTTTTATTATTTCTTTTGAAATAGACATCATATCTTTCCAACCGCTCGCATCACGGCTATTTATTGATTGAACTCCCCAAAGCAAAGAGACTTGCCTTGAAACATTTATATTAGGTGAAATTGTAACTATTTTTGCTGCAGGTCTCATCGCAGAAACTAATTTTGCAGATTTTCCAGAATTAGAAAAAACAATAATTGCTTTAACATCTGGATTATAAGCAATATCTTTTACTGAAAGTAAAATAGATTTTACAGGATCTTTATTGGAAATTATTGAATTTTTAAAATCTTCAATATG